>Ga0209410_1001943_pt1 | contig 10054 bp, 8 predicted proteins | sample Mar14436cmmetaG_FD_184135 | JGI IMG/M metagenome (GOLD analysis project Ga0209410, IMG submission 184135) | Marine hydrothermal vent microbial communities from Guaymas Basin, Gulf of California to study Microbial Dark Matter (Phase II) - Marker... ... | reverse complement strand
CGCCGATGCTGTCCAACCCCCCCAGGATCACCACAGGAAAGACCTTCAACCCTATGTAGCTCAATTGATGGACGTTGATCCCGTTTATAATCCCGAGGACCACGCCGCTCATGGCCGCCACCACCGCAGCGATGGCCCATGAAAGGGCGAAAACCCTCCTCACGTTGACCCCCAAAGAGAGGGCGGCGGGCTGATGGTCGGCCACGGACCTCATGTAAATGCCCCATGAGGAGTACTTGAAGAAAAAGCCGAAGACGGCAAGAAACAGGATCCCGATGATGAAAGAGGCTACATATACCGGGGCCACGTACACCGATCCTATCCTGATGGCCAGCCCTTCGGGCAAGAAAGGACGGTAGTTGTGAAGGTTTCCCCCGAAGATCAAAAGCAGCAGCCCCCTGAACATGGCCGCAAGCCCCACCGTCAGCATGATCACCTCTATAAGGGCCTCACCTATGAGGGGGCGGAGGAAGAACCGCTCGATTATGAACCCCAGGGCGAAACATCCAGCCAAAGTGAGGACAAAACAAACGACGATGGGGAGTTTCAGCCACGTGGAAAGCACTAAGAAGACGAAGGCCCCGATGGCCAGAAGTTCCCCGTGGGCGAAGTTCAGGACGCTGGAGGACTTGAAGATCATGACGAATCCCAACGCCGCCAAGGCGTAGAGGAAGCCGACTGAGAGACCGTTCACCAACACCTGTAGGAAGAAATCCACTTTGCCCCTCCTTCTCAGTCTACAGGGATGATCTTGACGGTGGTCTCGATGGTACCCACCGTGCCGTCGCGGTACCGGACCTGTCCCTTTACGTGGACCTTTTCCTCATCCCTGTACATGGCCTCAATGAGCCGCCGGTATTGCTCGTAGACAAAGCCCCTCCTCACCTTCCCCGTACGGGTGAGCTCCTGGTCGTCGGCGTCAAGCAGCTTGTAGAGCAACAGGAACTTGCGAATCTTCATGTGGTCTGGGAGCCTCTTATTTACCTCCTTCACCTCACCCTTTATCAGCTCTTCCACCGCGGGCTGTTGTGACAAGTCGGTGTAAGTGGTGTAAGGGATCTTCCTCTTCTCAGCCCAATCCCCCACGGTCTCGGGGTCGACGTTGATCATCACGGTGATATAGGGCATCCCCTCCCCGAAGATCACGGCCTCCTTTATGTAAGGGCTGAACTTGAGTCGGGTCTCGATGAAGTCAGGGGAGAAGGGCTCGCCCTTCTGGGTGCGCATGATGTCCTTCTTCCGCCCGATGATCACCAAGTGGCCGTCCTCATCCAGATAGCCGGCATCCCCTGTGTGGAGCCACCCATCTGATAACGTCGAGGCGGTGGCCTCGGGGTCTTCATAATACCCCTGGAAGACCGAGGGGCTCTTGACCAAGACCTCCTCGTCCTCAGCTATCCGCACCTCTGTACGGGGCAAGGGCTTGCCCACCGTCTCCGGTTTCACCTCGTCATCGGGCTGGACCTGGAAGACACCCCCTGCCTCGGTGAGGCCGTAGGCCTGCTTCAAGTTGAGGCCCGTGGCACGGAAGAAGCGTATCACGTCGGGGCTTATAGGGTGCCCGCCCGTTATGGCGGTGCGGAGCTGCAGACACCCCACCCGATCGAGGAGCGGCCTGTAGACCACCCAGGAGGAGATCCACCGCAGGGCCCTCAACCAGAAGGGCACTGGCTCCTTCCTCGACTGACGGTCCACCACTGCTTCCCCGATCCGTTTGGCCAGGTAGAAGCAACTCCTCTTGATGAAGCCCGCGTCGTTTATCTTGACCCTTATCCGGGAGGCCAGATCCTCCCAGAAGCGCGAGGAGGTGATGATGATGTGAGGGCCGATCTCCCGCATGTCCTCGGGGATGGTCTCCTGCATCTCAGGGAAGTTCATCACCATGCCGCCACACAGTGCCACCCCCATTCCCCACATCTGATCGACGATCCAGGCCGGTGGCGTGATGGAGAACCAGTTGTCCTCTATGCCGATGGGAGCGGTCTCAAGCCATTTCAGGGCCATATCGATGATGTTACTGTAACTCAGCATGGCCACCTTCGGCAGCCCCGTGGTCCCCGAGGTCATGAGCATCATGGCGATGTCTCCGGGCTCTCCCTCCCAAAGCTCCTCCTCGAACCGCTGGGGCTGCTGCTTCCCCAGATCCTCCCCCATCTCCAGCAGTTCAGCGAAACTCAAAAGCCAGGGGTTGTCCCTGTACGTCCTCATCCCGGTGGGATCGATGTAGATCACCTTGCGGACCTGGGGAAGGTCATCCTTGGATTCCAAGAGTTTGTCCACTTGTTCCTGGTCCTGGGCGAAGACGTAGACCGCATGGATGCGGTTTATCCCGTAGGTGAGCTCCTGGGCCACAGAAGAGGTGTACAAGTTCATGGTGACGCCGCCCACGGCCTGGGTACCAAGCTCCGCAAAGAGCCACTCGGGGATGTTGTCGGTGATGATCCCCACGTGCTCCCCTCGCTTGAGCCCCAGGGCCAGAAGCCCCAAAGCCACCCGGCGGACGTAGTCGAGGTAATCCTTCCAGGTATAGGTCTGCCAGATGCCATAGGCCTTTTCCCTGATGGCTACCCTTTTGTCCCCGAAGCGCTCGGCCTGTTTGTAGAGGATCTGCGGGAAGGTGTACTTGGTGAAGGAGGCGAGCACCTTCGGATCCATCCTCTCCCTTGGCCCTTTCACTTCCCCTCCCCCCTCAAGCGACGGCGGTATCTCCCAGATAGGCCTTGATGACCTCTGGATGGTTCTGGATGTACTCCGGAGGACCTTCGGCTATCTTCACCCCGAAGTCCAACACCATGATCCGCTCGGAAAGGCTCATCACTATGGACATATCGTGCTCCACCAGGATTATGGTCTGCCCCCAGGCCTCGTTCAGCTCGATGAGGAACCGGGCCATGTCCTCCTTTTCCTCCAAGGTCATGCCGGCGAAGGGTTCGTCCAGGATCAGCAGCTTCGGCTCAAGGGCGAGGGCCCGTCCCAGGTCGACCCGCTTCCTCAGGCCATAGGGCAGAGAACCCACCAGCTTCTTCCTGATGGGCTGCATCTCAAGGAAGTCGATGATCTCCTCTACGACCCTCCGATGACGCACCTCCTCGTCTTTGACGCGACGGGAGAAGAGGGACGCCCCCCCGACGCCGTAATTACAGTGGCGGTGACGGGCCAACAACATATTGGCCACCACCGTCATCCCGGGGAAGAGCTCGATGTTCTGGAAGGTCCTGCCGATGCCCAGTTTGGTGATCTGGTGGGGGTGGCGTCCCGTGATCTCCCGGCCGTTAAAATAGATATGGCCCTCCTGGGGATGGTAGTAGCCAGTTATGCTGTTGAGGAAGCTGGTCTTCCCCGCCCCGTTGGGGCCGATGATGGCCACGAACTCCCCGGTCTTCACCTCGAAATCCACATCCTTGAGGGCCTGCAACCCCCCGAACCGCAGGCCGAGCCCCTTGACCACGAGCTCGGCCCTGCGGTCCTCAGGGGACCTGTCGGCGAATACACTCGGCTGTCCCCGATAGGCCTTCATTTCAGGAGTTTGATCTGGCCCTTCTCCGGGACGAAGAAGTTGGTAATCGGCGAATAGGTCCCGTCCTCGTGGATCTGGACGATCCTGGCGACGAAGGAACCCTCGTGGTTGTCCTTGGTGTAAGTCACCGGCGGGATCAGGCCGCCGAAGTCCTCGTTGCGGAAGCTCTCCATGGCCTTGTTGACGGTCTCGCCGGTGATCTTCCCGAACTTCTCCTGGGCCTTCCGGAGGGCCCTCTCCATGATCATGGCCACCGCGGTGCCCTCCCAGTAGGAGCAGTCGAAGCCCTTGACGGTCCTGTACTTCTTGCCGAGCTCAAGCATCAATTTCACCCCCGGGACGTTGTCCGAGGGCAGCCCGCCGCAGAACTGCATGAAGAGACGGTCCCTGATCAGGCCCTTGGCCAGCTTGAAGAAGTCCGGGTCCGTGGAGGTCCAGGTACCGATGAAGGGCACATCGTAGCCGATGCGATCAGCACTCTTCAAAGCGATGGCTATGGCCGCAGGGAGCATCTGAACCACGATGTACTGGGCCCCCGCCTTCTTAAGCCTCAAAAGCTCGGTGGTCAGGTCGACTGTGGCAGGAGGGAATTCCTCTATGCCGACGATCTCTATGCCGTGCTTGGCCGCGTATTCTTTACAGGGACTGTGGATCGACTTCCCGTAGGGGTTGTTGTAGGTGAGGAGCCCGACCTTGGGGGTCCCGCCGTGGACCTTCTTGATGTACTCGAGGATGGCATAGGAATCCAAAATGTAGCTGCCGAAGGGCAGGTAGATGTAATCGATGGGCGGCTTCAAAAGCCCCTGATAGGTCGAGAAGTTGAGGGTCGGGACCTTGTAGCGCTGGATGATGGGCTTGATCTGGATGCCAGTGCCCGCGTCCCAGGTGGCGAGCATGTCCACCTTCTCCAGGGTGCAGAACCTCTTCACCAATTTGATTCCCTCGGGGATCTTGTAGGCGTGGTCCACCACCGTCAGGTCGATCTTCCTGCCCGCAATACCCCCCTTCTCGTTGACGTACCGAAGGTAATCCCGCAGACCCTTGGCGTGGTACTGTCCCCAGGTGGAGGCCGGACCAGTGAGGTTTATCACCGCCCCTATCTTTATGGGCCTCTCAGCGGCCCAGCCCGTGCCCAGGGCCGTCAGAAGGAATAAAAAGCCGACCAAAACCGTTAACCAACTCCCTCTCTTCATACTCCACCCCTCCTTTCGGACTTTTTGGCCCTTAAAGGGCCTGTCCTAATCCATCCAAGCCTCCCCACAAGAGGAAGGCTAATCCCACTTGCGTTTGTCGACGATCTTCTCCGCTCCCTCCTCTATGCTGCCAGGGGGAAGAATCTCCACCCCATCAGGACGCACCCGGCAGAACTTCGGAAATTCCTCGGTGAGACGCTGCACCAAGTCCTCCCGCTCCGCACCTTCCCTGACCTCCACCCGCAAGAGCAGCTCGTCCCTGGCCCCTTTGCGGTCTATGACCAGCTGATACCGCATCACCTCTTCAAAGCGTCCGAAGACCTCCTCCACCTGCTTGGCCACTACAAACATGCCCCGGACCTTCACCGCGTCCGTGGATCTGCCCACTATGGCCACAATTCGGTGAGAAGTCCGACCACAGGGACAAGGTTCTTCTGTATAAGAAGCCAGATCTCCCGTACCGTACCTGATGAGGCCCCAAACAGGGTTGTGCAGAGGTGTAGCGACTATCTCCCCCACCTCCCCCGGAGGGAGCTGACGTCCCGTGTCGGGATCGACGATCTCGATGAGATACTCGTCCATGAAGTGCATGCCGTTTTTCTCTTCGCACTCATAGGCCACACATCCCCCGAGATCGGTAGCGGCATAACACTGGTAGGTGTCTATGCCATATTCCTCCTCGAAGACCTGCCTCATGGACGGAGGGAGGGGCTCCCCCGTGAACCAGGCCTTGCGCAGGGAGAAATCCCTTCTGAAGTCGTACCCCATCTCCTCCGCCTTCTTGATCAAGGTCATGAGGAAGCTCGGCATACCGGCATAGCCTGTGACCTTCAGATCTAACATCACCTTTATCTGGGCCTCAGTGTTCCCCACCCCGGTGGGGATCACGGTGGCCCCACAGGCCCTCAGCCCTTCGTGAAAGAGGATGCCTGCAGGGGACATGTGGTAGGTGGCGGTGTTGATGACTATATCCCCCTTGCGAAAGCCGGCGGCGTAAAAGCTCTTTCCGAACCAGTCGATCTTCTCCGTATGGTGGGGGCCGTAGATGGGACCCGGTGTGACGAAGATACGATCGACCTCCTCAGGGGGAACAGCCAGAAAACCCCCGAAGGGAGGGTCCTTGCGTTGACGCTCTATAATGTCCGGCTTCCTTGTTATCGGGAGTTTCTCGAGATCTTTAACACTCTGTATATCGGACGGCTTAAGCCCTGCCCTCTCAAAGACCTCCCTTGCAGCCGGAGCCCTTTCGTAGGCCCTCTGAAGGGCTTCCTTCAACCTTCTGAACTGCTCCCTTTCCCTCTCCTCCGGGGCTAAAGCCTCTTTCTCGTCGAAGAATTTACCCGCCTTCATCCCCTCTCCCTCCTTGTAACGGAGTTTTAGCCAAATGGTTTAGGGATGTCAAGCCGTAAGCCACGTCCCTTTTGGTCTCGTAAGAATTTGAATCGTTTATAAAACATCCTTCGATTTTTCTACCTTGAGGGCACAGAATAATTGATCTACAATGGCCCTCAGGGCCCTTGAGGCCCTTTTTTACAAGAGGAGGGCCATGCTTGAGGTAAGGGAGCTGACCAAGAGCTTCGGGGGGTTGAGGGCGGTGGACGGCTGCACCCTCTCCGTGCGCCAAGGGACTATCACCGGCCTCATCGGCCCCAACGGGGCTGGGAAGACCACCCTTTTCAACCTCATCACCGGTTTCTACAAACCGGACAAGGGGGAGATCCACTTCGGGGGCGACAGGATCGACGGCCTATCCCCCCATGAGGTGTTCCACCGCGGCCTCTATCGGACCTTTCAGATACCTCGGGAGTTCCCGCAGATGACGGTCCTGGAAAACCTCATGGTGATGCCCCCTGGGCAGCTCGGGGAACGCATATGGGCCTCCTGGTTCTTCCCGAGGGCGGTAAAGCGGCAGGAGGCCGCCCTCAAGGAACGCGCCCTGGAGGTCCTGGAGTTCGTGGAACTCATAGACCTCAGGGACGAATACGCGGCCAACCTATCCGGAGGACAACGGAAGCTGCTGGAGCTCGCAAGGGCCATGATGGTGGAACCGAAGATGGTATTACTGGATGAGCCAGGGGCCGGGGTGAACCCCGCCCTGATGAAGAAACTGGTGGACTTTATAGAGCGCCTCTGCCACGAAAGGGGCATCACCTTCCTCATCATCGAGCACGACATGGACCTGGTGATGTCCCTCTGTAACCCCGTCATCGTCATGAGCGAAGGGAGGAAGCTGACCGAAGGGCCTCCAGAGGAGGTCAAGCGAGACCCGCGGGTGTTGGAGGCCTACCTCGGGGGACAGTACCGATGAGCCTCCTGGCGGTGGAGAGGATCAGGGCCGGCTACAGCGAGGAGGTGGACATCCTGCAAGGGGTTTCCCTGCAGGTGGAGCAGGGACAGATTGTGGCCATCATCGGCCCCAATGGGGCGGGGAAGTCCACGCTGTTGAAGGCCATCTTCGGAATCCTCCGCCCCAAGGAGGGCAGGGTGGTGTTCGACGGAGAGGATATAACGGGTCTGCCGCCGGAGACGGTGGTCCGGAAGGGGATGAGCTATGTCCCCCAGGTCCGCAACGTCTTCCCCTCCCTCACGGTCCAGGAAAACCTCGAGATGGGTGCCTTCATCCGCCGGGACGGGTTCTTCGAGAGGATCGAGGAAATCTACCGGATGTTTCCGGACCTCAGGGAAAAGCGCCATCAAAAGGTGGGACGCCTATCGGGGGGACAGCGCCAGATGGTGGCTATGGGCAGGGCTTTGATGCTCGATCCCAAGCTTCTGCTGCTGGATGAGCCTTCGGCTGGTTTAGCCCCTGCCATGGTCGAGATGGTCTTCGAAAAGATCAGGGAGATCAACCGCCGGGGGGTGGCGGTCCTCATCGTGGAGCAGAACGCGAAGGAAGCCCTCAAGTTCTCCGATCACGGCTACGTCCTGGCCATGGGGCGTAATGCCCTCGACGGCCCTGGACAGGAGCTCCTCCGGAACGAAGAGGTAGCCAAACTCTATTTGGGGGGCTGATGCTCGAGCTTTTCGTCTACGGGATCGTACTGGGGAGCATCATCGCCCTCGGGGCCATCGGGCTGACCCTGGTCTACGGGATCTTGCGCTTCGCCAACTTCGCCCACGGGGAGCTGATGACCGCAGGGGCCTATGTTGCCCTTTTCTTCGTGGGAACGCTTCTGCCCCGTCTGGGGATACCCAATGACCCTTTGAGCCCCTTCTCCTTCGGCTGGAGGATGGTGGTCGCCTTCCCTTTGGCCATGGCGGCGGTGGCCGCTGTAGCCGTCTTGCTCGACCGCGTGCTTTACCGCAAGCTCCGCCAGAAGGGGAGCACGGCGGTGATGATGGCCATGTCGGCCCTCGGGGCCTCCCTGATCCTCAGGATGATCGTCCTCATCCTCTGGGGAGGCGACTACCGCTCCTTCTTCCCAGGGGTCCTGAGGCCGGCGGTGGAGCTCCCCCTGGGGATAAAGGTGAGACCCGATCAGATCCTCATCCTCGCCGTGGCCACGGTGCTGGTCGTGCTTCTACACCTCTTTCTGCACCATACCAAGATCGGCAAGGCCATGCGAGCCACCGCCGACAACATGGAGCTGGCCCGCATAAGCGGCATTAGAACCGAGCGGATAATAGTTTGGACCTGGGTCATCGGGGGGTGCCTTGCTGCCGCAGGAGGGGTGCTCTACGGGATAGACGTCCAAATCCACCCGGGGATGGGTTGGAACTTCCTGCTGCCGCTTTTCGCCGCTGCAATCCTCGGGGGGATCGGAAAGGTCTACGGGGCTCTCATCGGGGGGCTGGTGATAGGGGTGCTGCAGCAACTCTCGACGGCCTGGCTCCTTCCCACCTACAAGCCGGCCGTGGCCTTCATCGGGATGATCGTCATCCTGCTGCTGCGCCCCCAGGGGATCTTCGGAGGCAAGGACTGATGGAGTGGGGTGGCATCCTCGCCTATCTGGTCTCCTTCGCCATTATGGCCTCCATCTACGCCGTCTTCTGCCTGGGGCTCAACGTCCAGTGGGGCTACACGGGGTTGTTTAACATCGGCATCGCGGGCTTTTTCTGCCTCGGCGCCTACACCTCCGCCCTGATCACCACCCCCAAGCCCACAGGGGTCTACGCCCAGTATGTGAAGCAGCTCTTCGGCCTGGGACTCCCCTTTCCCTTCGGTCTCCTGGGGGCAGCTCTGATCTGTGGCCTGGTGGCCTTCCTGGTCGGGATCCCCACCCTGAGGCTCCGCGAGGACTACCTTGCCATCGCCACCATCGGGATCGCCGAGACCTTCAGGCTCATCTTCAACAACGAGCAGTGGCTCGCCAACGGCCCTCGGGGGCTGATGGGACTACCCCAGCCCCTTCAGGGGCTGGTGCCTCCCGAGTACTACAACTACCTGTACTTGGGGATCGTATTCTCGGTGATGTGGCTCATCTACCTGGCCATCGAGCTGGCCATCCGCTCCCCCTGGGGGAGGGTCCTCAAGGCCATCCGGGAGGACGAAATCTCCGCTGCCATGAGCGGTAAGGACGTCTTTCGCTTCAAGATGCAGTCCTTGGTCCTGGGCTCCATGATCATGGGGATAGGGGGAGCCCTTTATGCCCATTACACCAAGGCCATCTCCCCCGACGTCTTCACCCCGCTTTACGGCACTTTCATCATCTGGGTGATGCTGATGGCCGGAGGAAGCGGTAACAACCGCGGGGCGATCCTCGGGGCCTTCTTGGTATGGGGCATCTGGATCGGGACGAAGTTCCTCACCGACCTTCTACCCTACACCATGAAGGCACGCGCTCCCTATATCCGTTTTCTCATCGTAGGGATACTGCTTGAGTTGATCCTCATCTACCGTCCCCAGGGCATCCTCGGAGAGGAGAAGAGGGTTTCGCGATTTCTGGAGGACTGAGGAGGCCGGGGACCGTTGGGTCCCCGGCCTGGATGTCACTCCTTCGGCACTTCGTACTCCAATCTGATGGTGACGATCTTACCGCCGGAGTACTTCCAGATCTCGATGGGGGTGACCACGTCGCCGTTTTCGTCGAAGTCCACCGAACCCGCCGCCCCTTCGTAGTTGATGTCTTTACCCTCGGCGAGGAGCTTGAAGGCCTTCTTGAACTCGCCGGGCAACACCACTTCCCCCGGCGGGTTGGCCACGTAGCGGAGCTGATCACGGACGTTCTTGGAGGTGATGGGAAGGCCCTTCACCTTGGCCGCGTAGGCGGCAAGGCCGATCACCGCGGTGGCGTCGTAGGCGTTGGTGATGAAGGGAAGGGGCGGAAGGACCCCGTAGGTGGCCTTGTAGTCGGCCACGAAGATGTCGTAGGCCTTGCCCTTGGCTGCACCGGGCGCGGTCCCC
>Ga0209410_1001942_pt1 | contig 10057 bp, 9 predicted proteins | sample Mar14436cmmetaG_FD_184135 | JGI IMG/M metagenome (GOLD analysis project Ga0209410, IMG submission 184135) | Marine hydrothermal vent microbial communities from Guaymas Basin, Gulf of California to study Microbial Dark Matter (Phase II) - Marker... ... | reverse complement strand
GATTATATTCCCATCCGTAGGGCCCCATGGTATACTGTAGGAAGAACCACACAATGAATGGATTCACCAGCATCGGGTTTGCCAAGTACCCGCTACCTGGAAAGTATGCGAGTTCAGCAAATGTAAGTTCAACCCTACGCCAGTTGACTATCAACCTATGTCCCACAAGCGTACGGTAGATGCGGTCACCCACCTCGTAGCTGGAAACCGGATCGTCAGGCTTCACCCTATACGGGGGTTCAAACGATATGAAGTATTCAACCCCCCAGCCACTTCTGTACCAGCTTATGTATAGGCCATTACGTGATGCCAGAGTATCGTTGAGCACCAGCGAATACCTCGGCGATACACCCCAGCTGGCTTGCCATCTACCCACACGTAAGCTACATTGATCCGCTCTGTAGGTTAACCATGCATCTGTCCAATCACCAGTCGCAAGCTCACGTAGGGGTTTGATCGGCGAACCCACCCAATAAGCTGCTGGATACGATGGTGTCTTACCCAGCTTCAGTATTATCCCTACACCGACATCTAAGTGACTATCAAGCGTATACTTACCATAGAGATTGGCCACCACCCCATACGTTGTATCCTTCACCCCAATGAGCGATAACCTACCAGCTAAACTACAGATGATAGCTAACCATACCATCTTTTCCACCTACGAAGTGGAATGATTGGCGTGTCATCTTGCGCCTATACCACAGATCAGCACTCGTATCATCCATCCTAATCTTACGTATGAACCTACCCACTCTTGTCACCCGTGGATCACCCTTATCCGCCCACTTGGGGTACATTACTCAACCATCTCACCTGACTGGCTATCTCTTGCACCTTCAAATTCACGTGAACGGGATAGATAAGGTTTCTCGATCAACTTATAAACCCAGTCATCTTCACGGGAGAGGAAATGTAAAGCATTTTCTTCCCTAAGGAACTTGACGTTACTATATTTAGGATCACGGTAATCTTTTATTTTCCCGCTTTTGATGGCTTCAATAATTTGCTGTACACCCTGTTCTACTGTCCATTGAGGCATAAATCCTATTGTATTACGGAGCTTACTGAAATCAACCCGGTAATTCCGTTGATCATTATCTGAACCCATGTTAATGAGTTTAGCGGTTGGTACTAAACTATGAATAATCTCTCCAACCTGCTGAATTGTATAATTCTGCTCATTTGAACCGGTATTGAAGATTTGATTGCGTATTAAGGATAAAGGAGCTTCGAGTATTTTAAGAATTGCCAAGGCAGCATCCTCCACATGGATAAATGGCCGCCACTGATTACCACCAAAGATAGTAATCTCGCCATCTACCACAGCCTTTGCAGTAAGCAAGTTAATGACCAAGTCAAACCGTGTTCGTCTTGAAAGTCCATAAACAGTACCAAAACGGAGTATAACAGGAGCGAATTTATTATCAGCCATACTCATGAGCACTTGCTCCGAGGCAGCCTTGGTACGAGCGTAAAGAGAAAGTGGTTTCAACCTTGAACGCTCGGTCAAGATTTCATCACAGGCACCATACACGGAACACGTGCTGGCAAAGATGAATCGGGTAACACCACTGCCTTTGGCTATTTCTGCAATAGTACGCGTAGACACCAAGTTAATCTCAATAGTTAGTTTCTCATTTAAAGCGCAAGCTGGATCACCTACAATGGCTCCCAGATGAATAACGGCATCTATATTCCGCATTGCCTCCACTACTTTGTCTACATGACGGAAATCAGCTTTTATTAATTCAAAACGTGGATGATTTAATAGGTCTCGGATGGATTCATCTCCATAAATAAGTAAATCTAAAACGCGAACATTGTATCCCCTCTTTAATAACTTAGGTAATAAAACAGAACCGATATAGCCAGCTCCTCCAATAACAAGCACATTATGAATATCATTCTCTCTTTCTCTTCTATCAGCAGTAAAGCGTTCAAAACACCTTACACTATCCCAAACGGTGGCCCATAGCCGTGCCCCGATCGATAAAGCGGTATTTAAAATCCAAGCCAAAGTCCAAACACTACGTGGTAGGATTAAGCTCCCTCTTATAAAATAACAAAGAAAACCGAAAAGCAGATAACTTATACTAACGGCTTGAAATATGGTTAAAGCCTTATAACGCCTTCTATAGAAGCGTCCATGGGTATAACACCCACTTAAGTGAAAAATTATTAGACAAATCGGCGTCAATAACCAAGTGCTATTGAAATATGCAGATAAAAAGCTTCTTAGCACATCGCTATAAGCGTTAACTGTTTGTAGTTTTCCCAATATGATTAGAAGCAAAAATTTAATAACCAAAGCTGCTAAAACAGAAAAATTAATTATAAAAATATCTGCTATAACACGTACAATTATACCACGATTCACACGAATAGAAAGAAAGTGTTTAAATCTCATGTAATTTATAGTTTCTTCTTTGCTATTTTGATAACTTGATGGACAGCGTTAATTACATCTTGGACATCCTTTTCAGTCATCCTGGGGTAAAGCGGTAATGAGATAATACGATCATATATTGATTCGGCTCTTGGAAAATCTCCGCGTCTGTATCCAAAACGCTTTTGATAAAAAGGGTGAAGGTGAACGGGAATGAAATGAACACTTGTACCAATATTACGTGCTCTGAGTTCATTAATGAACTGAGCTCGATCTATTGACAATTGATCAAGATTAAGCTGGATAACATAAAGATGATAAGTATGACTTCGATCAGGATGGGTAACGGGTGTTTCAATCTCAGGTAGATCTGAAAAAGCTTTATCATATAAAAGCGCATAATATTGCCGAATTTTAATAAAATTATCTAACCGACGCAGCTGGTGTATTCCTAAAGCAGCCTGGATATCTGTCATGTTATACTTGTAACCAGGCATTACCACTTCATAATACCATGATCCAGACTTAGTATATCGCTTCCAAGCATCGCGATTCATGCCATGTAAAACAAGTAATCGCATTTTTTCAGCTAACTCATCGTCAGAAGTTGTAATCATACCTCCCTCGCCTGTGGTCATATTTTTTGTAGCGTAGAACGAAAAAACACACACACGTTTAATATCAGGGAATCTACGTTGAAGAGCATCAGAACCAATCTTATACCCATGATAAGTGGCTCCAACTGCGTGGGCTGCATCTTCTATGATAGCAAGGTTATAACGAGTAGCGATCTCGTAAATAGCCTCTAAATCACAAGCTTGACCTCCATAGTGGACCGGTATGATGGCCTTTGTGTTGGGAGTTATGGCATTTTCTATTGCCTCAGAAGTAACATTAAGATCATCTCCCACATCTACCAATACAGGTCGAGCTCCTAAATGTATTACAACATTTGCAGTGGAGCAGAAAGTTAAAGTAGGAACAATTACCTCATCGTCCCGACTGATACCTAAAGCTGCTAAGGCAACATGCAATCCTGCCGTACAAGAACTAACAGCAATAGCGTGCTTAGCTCCAATATACTTAGCAAAATCCGATTCAAAACGCTTGACTTTAGGCCCCATAGTGAGCCAACCAGACCGTAATGTATCAACAACTTCTGCTATTTCTTCCTCACCGATATAAGGTAAGGCATAGGGTAGGAATGCATCACGAAAAGTGTTACTTTTATCAACGTTCATAACACCCTCCTCGAATTAACCTCCTTAAGGAAACACTAGAGCTTACTATACGGAAGCCACAACCTTCATATAAACGCGAAGCCGGGATATTTCTCAATTGAGTACCCACTTCAACTATATCACTCCCTTGTTGACGGAACCAATCTAAAGCAGCTAAGGTAAGGGCACGGCCCACACCTTTTCTACGCGCTCGTTTAGCTGTGGCAATCAGCACTATTGTGCCGACCATTTTGCCCAAGTATTTTCTCGTATCCTTCTGTAATTTACAAGTTACAAATCCTAAAATCCCCTGATTATCCTCCGCTAAGATGACAACATCTGCTACTTTACCGGAGCAAGAGTTACGCAGCCAATTTGCGTGCAATTCATCTGCGAGTTCTTTAGGAATAGCTGGGTCAGAGTGAAAACGATCATATATAAAGGACTTCCGAGCCAACTCAGCAACTGCCTCACTATCACTTGGCTCGGCTACTCTAATAGTAATTTTTTCAATTTTCTCTTTCAAGATGAAGGGCATGTTGCCATTCAGCTTTGTAGCAAACGTCAAGATGCCGTCCACCATAATGAAACCTAATTTCTCTAAAACGTGTATACTGGATAAATCCGAAGCATCAACCCGGACGCTTAAGTGTTTGACCCCTTCCTTGGAACAAAAGTACAGTACCGATTTAATAAGATTTTCTTTAATAGAGAGCTCTTCATTATAAGTTCCGTGTGCTATCAAATAATCCAACCGCGCTGCGGGCAGACCAAGCTGCTCGCTATCCCAAGGTAACGGAGTAAGCGTGACAAATCCAACGATTTTATTTATATGTCGAGCAACCCAAGCAGTAACATGCGGATTCTTCAATATCTCATTAACACGGGTTAAAGATAGATTTTCTAGGTGGTCAGCATGCCATAAGTCGTGGTTCCTAAAAGGCTTAAAAGGCCACTTGCGAATTAAGTCAGCCACAAGCGGCCAATCGCGAGGTGCGTATCGCTCAATAACGTACATTTTCATCGCATTTCCTCACATTTTTTGATTGGGCAAAAACACCTCTCTGCATGATAACACAAGGAATCGTACGCAACAGAATACTAATGTCCAACCACAGAGAATAATTTTTGATATATTCCAAATCCAGATACTTACGTTGTTCCCATGGAATGCTATTGCGTCCACTTATCTGCGCTAGGCCCGTGATACCAGGCTTAACCGATAACCTACGTTTTTCCTCCTCTTTGTAATACTGAATTTGATCTATCAGATCCGGACGAGGCCCAACAAGGCTCATATCACCTTTTAATACGTTGATAAATTGAGGAAGTTCATCCAGAGAGGTTTTACGTAGAAAACGCCCAACGCGGGTAACCCTCGGATCATCCTCTGCATTGAAAGTAGAACCATCAGGATTACGGATATCGGGTGCGCCTACATACATGGTGCGAAATTTATAACAAATAAAAGGTCTACCGTTCTTCCCAGCTCGAACTTGACGGAAAATGGCAGGTCCCTTGGAATCAAGCCTAATAATCAAGAAAATTAAGAAAAACAAAGGGGAAAAAAGACCGATGATGAGTAAGGAAAGAAAGACATCCATTAGACGTTTGATTATTCGCTGATAGGGCTTCATCCCTTTGTTGCCTTTTTAAAGATCTTCTCTATTTGGGCCACGCAGTTAGAACGCGAAAAGTGTTCCTCTAGGTAGCGACGAGCATTTATACCCATTTGCTCTATCTCATCCCGATGGGTAGCAGCATATCGTAATGCTTCCACTAAAGCCTCTGGATTATCTGGTGGAACACACAAACCGCATTGAGCTTGGGTAATCAATCGATGGACCTCATTTCCATTCACAGTGATCGCCAGAATGGGTTTACCACTAGCCATTATTTTGAATATTTTCGACGGTACTGAAGCCATAGCAGCTTGGGTGTTTATAGTTACAAGGTGTATATCAGCCGCCCTTAAAACCAAAGGGTAATCCTCCAAGGGTTGGAATGGAAGAAACTGGATATTTTTCAACCGCTTTCTCTTCGCTTTACGCTCCAACTCTGGCTTACGGGCGCCTTCTCCCACTATCACAAAAGCAAAAGGCTCATTCTGCAATATCTCGGCTGCATCGATAACAGGATCCACATTCGAATTATAACTTAGATTTCCTGAGTATATAAGAGTAAAACGATTTCCAACATTAAGGCGTTGTCGAAAGGAATTATTCTTAGGGCCAGGCGTAATGGAATCAGGATCAGCCCAGTTAGGCACAACTTGAATCTTTTCGGCTGGCACTCCCTTCTTCAGGAGGTTCTCTTTGAATCCATCAGAAATCACTACCACTGATGCCGCGTGCTGATAGATAAAGCGCTCCATCCACTGAAAGAAGCGAATAAGCAGACGATTACGTAGGAAACCGAGAGCGATAGCAATATCAGGATAAATATCCTGAACATTGATAACAACTGGAGCGTGCTTCACAAGTCCCAGGAATTCTGCTGAAAGCCCCAAAGGCAATGGTGGAATAATGCAATAGATCACATCCGGTCGTGGAGCCATTAGACCACCTATCGCTGCCGAGGCACAGAAGCTACCAAAGTTCAGAGCTCTGGACCATAAAGCTTCACTTGGCGAAGCATAGATATAAGTGCGGATAACATCAATACCATCTAACCGCTCACGCATAAAAATCTTTCGTTGATAACCTTCAAAGACCACGCGATTTGGATAATTAGGGAATGCCGTAAGTACGGTAACCTGATGCCCCATACTGATTAAATCTACAGCTAGTTGATGAATCCAAATAGCAGCCCCAACTTCTTCGGGTTTGAAATATTGAGCGATCAATAAAATATGCATTTTTACAAATTCTTCAACCAGCTATTTTCAGGTTTTTCTTTCAGCTGTTGTGTTAAATAAATACGCTCATAAGGCCCCCTTGTTAATGGCTTTTTTAACTTGTTCTTCAATCCAAATATATGTAATTTTTAATCCTTCCTTAAGGGGCATTGAAGGAGCCCAGCCAAGTTTTTCCCTAATAAGTCTGTTATCTGAGTTTCTTCCCCTAACACCTTGCGGACCGGCAATATGCTTTATTTTTAATTTCACATTCGCAATCTCCATGATTATTTCTGCAAGTTGATTAATTGTGACCATTTCTTCCGACCCTATGTTAACAGGTCCTGTCCAATTCGATCTCATAAGCCTTAGCGTGCCCTCTATGCATTCGTCTATGTAAAGAAAGCTTCTGGTCTGTTTTCCATCCCCCCAAATTTCTATATAATCCAATCCTTTTAACTTCGCAACAGCAACCTTCCTACATAAAGCAGCAGGCGCCTTTTCCCTTCCGTCGTTCCATGACCCTTCTGGTCCAAAGATATTATGGTACCTCGCTATCCTCACCTCCATCCCATAATTCCTGTGATATGCAAGGTAGAGCCTTTCGCTAAAGAGTTTTTCCCATCCATATTCACTATCGGGCATTGCAGGATAGGCACTATCTTCCGCACAATTAGGGTTATCGGGATCTTCCTGATTGTATTTCGGATAAATGCAGGCAGAAGATGAGAAAAATATCCTCTTATTGCCTGTTTTACGACAGGTTTCAAGCACATTTAGATTTATAAGAGCCGAGTTGTGCATTATAGCAGCATCGTTATCCCCTGTAAACACATACCCCGCACCCCCCATATCAGCTGCAAACTGATAAATTTCGTCAAACTTCTGCTCGATAACTTTCTCAACAAGATGCGGATCCCTTAAATCACCGATTACGAACTCATCAGCTTCAACCTCACTAAACTCCGGATACTTAAGGTCCACCCCCCTCACCCAAAACCCTTCCTTTTTCAAACGTCTCACCATATGATGACCGATGAACCCACCTGCTCCAAGAACCAGGGCCTTCTTCATAATATCCCCCTTCATTGATAAACAACTCATTTTAAAATTAGCCAATCTTCCAGAACAAGACCATCCAGCCCACTATTCAGAAATGTATCGATTGCAATTTCAGGATTCCCGACAATTGGATAACCGTGGAGATTAAAGGAAGTATTCACCACTCCGCTTACGCCTGTTAATCTTTCAAATTCTTGAAGAACCCTTCTCCATCGTGGGTTCCAAAAATTTACAGTTTGAGGTCTACATGTTTTATCTGCCTGATGTAGTCCTGCTATTATTTCATCTGCCTCAGGTTTCGTATCAAACGCTTCAATCATATATCTTGCAGGCCTTGCATTTATAAGATATTTGTCAGCTTTCTCCTCTAAGATAGATGGAGCAAATGGCATCCAAAAATCTCTCTGTTTTATTGCAAAATTCAACTTAGATATAATCCTCAAATCTCTCGGATCTGCAACAATACTTCTGTTTCCGAGAGCTCTAGGTCCAAATTCATCTCTTCCCCAGAAAATTCCTATTATTTTACCTTTTGAAATCAGCTCAGCTATTTCTCCTGCCACATCATCCAGCCTTTTTGCTTTATGAAGTAATCCTTTTTCCTTTAATTTTAACTTTATCTCATCGCTATCAAATTCTCTCCCCAGATAAAGTGACTCAAGAGGGTATCTTTCAGGCTCAATACCTTCTCTTTCGCAATATCTGTAATAACCCTCAAGAGCTGCACCAACAGGTGTCCCTTCATCACCTGCAGGTGGATAGAAATAGATATCTTCAACTTCATCAAGTTCTCTCAAAAGTTTGTTGGCTTTCACATTTAAAAACATCCCGCCAGCACAGGCTATTTTCCTTATTCCCGTTTCTTTTATTGCATTTTTCACCCATTGGACCACAAGCTCCTCATAGTATTTTTGGCATGCGGCAGCAATGTTATCAAATCTCTGTCCATGTAACATTTTTATCAATTTTTTCTGAACATCAATAGTGTAAGCCCTGATTGTATTCTGAAACTCAAGCGGCCTCTTCGGATTTATCCTAACAATTTTCCTCATTTTATCAATGCAATATTCAGGTTTCCCGAATGGAGCAAGTCCCATAACTTTATATTCGTGTTCCCATCTTTTTAAACCGAGATAACCTGTTATTTCGCTATAAAGGTTATTCCCGATACTATCATAACTCGTACTCCACGCAATTCTTCTAATTCTGAACCCTTCACCGATGTTGACCGTGGATGAAACACCATCCCCTGAACCATCAAGTGTTAAAACAAGTGTTTTATCATCCCATGGTCTTGTGTAATAGGCACATGCAGCATGAGTAAGATGATGTTCAACGAAAATAACCTCTTTGTCTTCAATTTTCAGTTCTTCAAATATCCTTCTTAGTTCGCCCATTTTTCTGAATCTATGCAGGATAGATACGTAAAGTTTTGAAAACCAGTGTCCATGAATCCAGGGTACGATTTTCCTGTAAAGCTTAACAAAGAATGGCTCTTCAACAAGCGGAGGATGCGTTCTTATGAGGCAGGCGATCGCAATCAGATCTACATCCCTGGGATCAATTTTTGCAATCTCAAAAACTGATTTAATAGCAAGTTCAGGTGTTCCACTGTAATTTTTGATATTTCTCAACCTTTCTTCAGATATCGCAGCAATAACCTTACCGTTTTTAACGATCGCGGCACCTGAATTATGCCCATCATGAATGCCAAGGACGATAATGTCTTTTCTCATTTTATTTCCTCCTCGTCTTTAACCAAATATAACACTTTCCTAAAGTTCCACTCTATCACTCTCCTTAACACCTTTCGGTAAAGCCAATCATCCAATCGGCTATTTTACATCGCCGGCCTTCTGCCGTCAATCGCCCACTTTCTTACGTACGTTTTTTCACCTACGAAGTGAAATAACCCAAACGCCACAAGATGGACGAGGCCCGGCCTAGCTAAGACCCTCCCTACCAAGAATTTCTTTACCATCTCCAGCATGTGCTTCTCAGTACCGGCAGTGACCAGGGAAGCCACATTCCGCGCCAGCACAAAACCTTTTTAAGTGCCGGTGGGAAACTTTTACTAATTGCAATTCGCCTGTTTTATAATTTTGGATAATTTGTTTCATTTTATATCTCACCTTCTACCGTTATTGCACATCCCCTCATGCACCTTTTCCACTTACGAAGTGGAATGGCCCCAAGGCCACCAAGAATTTCTTTGCTATCTCAAGCATGTACTTTTCAGTTCCAGCGCTTACAAGGAGACTACATTTTATAGCACAAAATTTTTAACTCGTGGAACCACTACTATAAACTGAACTTCACTGATTTTATAACTTTGAATTATTTATTTTATTAGCAATTCTTCTTATCCTTAATTTTCAAAATTTCTTTATTAATTTTCTCCATTAACCTAACTACCTCTCTTCCTTGTTTAGCATCTGAAGGATAATCAGATTTACCTGAGATCCAATCGATAAATTTTATTATCCCATTATAATGAGGGTTTATTTTAAAGCTAAACAAATAACCGAGAGAATTTTTTATTAAATTAAA
>Ga0209410_1001941_pt1 | contig 10057 bp, 16 predicted proteins | sample Mar14436cmmetaG_FD_184135 | JGI IMG/M metagenome (GOLD analysis project Ga0209410, IMG submission 184135) | Marine hydrothermal vent microbial communities from Guaymas Basin, Gulf of California to study Microbial Dark Matter (Phase II) - Marker... ... | reverse complement strand
TTCTTTCTCCTCAAACCATGTCTGAGCATCCTTCTCAGGATTGCCTGACGAATCTGAGAGCTCTTTAGCATAGAAAATTGTCGTGTAGAAGTCACCAGTCACGCTCTGCGACCCTGTGTTCTCAATTGTTACAGTCGCTCCGATTTTCTTATCTTGAGATACTTGCACCCCTGTTACCTCTATTGGAGCAGGCGTGGTAGGTGCGCTTGGAAGCTCGTGAAATACCGTCTCTAATGCCAAATCCTTGAGGCGCCTTCTTCTTATTGCCCACATCGCTGCTTCCGCTTGAGTGCTGCGGTTATGCTTCGGAGAAGGATACATCTGTTATCTCTACTCTCAGCGCAGGTGCGATGATTTCTATCGCATCTGTTATTTTGAGTGAGTCTAAGAAATAATTTTCCCCCCCCATTGCTACGCCGAGAACCACACCTGCATCTATTTTATCTCCTTCTGACCACGCTGTTACGTCTGCAATAGTAACGGGATTTCCTCCGTCCTTGGTAACAGAGTCTCCTGGATTCAGTGTAAGAGATCCCGTATAATCGTCTTTCGCTTCGTCCTCTGAGTCCCAGTTACCATAATCTGTCAATGGGTCGCCGGACGAATCTGAGAGAGTCTTCGCATAAAAAACCGCAAACCAGAAGACTCCGCTCACAGTTCCCGACCCTGTATTCTCGAAAGTCACGCTCGCCTTGATACTTTTATCTGAAGGTATCTGCACCGTAGCACCGACAGGCGCAGGAAGCTCGCTGCCAGCAGCACTGAATGTCACTCTTCCAACCTCTAACTCCCTAAGCCTACCCCTTCTCACGACCGACCTCACGACCATTTCTACCACCCCCTTGCCCGCATCCTATGCACTCTGCGCACCTTGCGAGCTTCACGCAGTTATCTTTGCGAACGCAAGGTATGAGAGTAGCCCTGTCACCATGCCCGTAGCGCTTGCGACTCCTACGATGACCAATGCTTTCTGCCAGTCATCCATCTTCGATATTTTCTCCGCACCGCCCACGAGACCTATACCTACTAACGCTCCGCCGATTGCTCCTGCAACCCCTCCAGTTAGACCAATAGCCTGCTCTCTTGCCAGTGCCATTTCCTTTGAAATTCTCTTATCTTTATAAATACTTTTTGCCTCGTAGCATGCTTGCACAGCACACAAACAAAAACTTTAATTTTTAATGGCAAATACTCAAATATGGCGCTGAAAGTTGAGCAGCAGCAGAAGATCTTTAAACTTCTTGCAGAGGGAAAACGCATAAAAGAGATAGCAAAGGAAGTCGGCTGCTCAGAAAATACAGTCCGACGCTACAAGAAAGAGTGGGAGCGTCTTCGTGAGAAAGGGCAAGGAGGCGCAATAGAAATAGCAGATAAGGGAGAGGGTGTAAGGCGTGCAGGCACACTGAAAGCGCTTCAAGAGGGCAGAGGCACGAACATCTTAGACCTCGCTCGTGACGAGACGCAAGTGATGGAAATCGGCGCCTCCGCAGGTGCTGTCGTTGCGGGAATGCTTGATGACTTCGCAAGCGCTTTTGACACAACGAAGCCTGTGAATGTTCGTTTTGCGAAGGCGATGCGTGGTTCCCTCACAGCATCTTCGCTTCTATTTGCGGCATCAGAGTTCTTCAGAAATGTCCAGCGAGAGCGAAAGAGGCGTTTGGTCGTGAAGGCATCTGAAACAACCAAAGAAGAACTTAAAGAGAGAATCGTGGATGTCGTGCTGAGCAATAAGCACAGAGAGATGAGCGTGGATGAGATTGTTGAGGCGGTCGGTGCCGATGAAAACAGAGTGATGAGTGCGATTGAAGAACTCATCAGAGAAGGGCGCTTGGAAGTCCGAAGCTAAGAGAGGAAAAATCAGCGAGAAGAAAGCGTTATGGCATGCCTGCGCAGCTCACCCCACTCGCTTTTCAGTGGAAGCAGATGATAGGCGTCAAAGAAGAAAGGCGTTTCTATGGTGTTGCCGTTATAGGTGACGGTATATTCCCCTGCTGTGACTAAATCATAAGACATCCAAGCGTAGCCGTCTTCGCCCCAGTCAGCGCCCCAAGAGTTTCGCAGTTCCAGCGCCTTTTTAGCGTCATCGTAGCCGACGAGAACCACGGCGTGAAAACCTGCGATGCTTTCGCCCTCAGAGGGCGGATGCTCATACACGCCTCCAGAATATGAGAAGAAATCGCCAAACACAATCATGCCTGCCAAAACAGGAGCAACATAAATCGCATTCTTTAACGCTTTGAGGTCAAGCGTGTTTATTGCGACAGCATCCTTTATTTTGTTGAGAGAAGAGAGATCATCCCAGCGCCCGCACCACAACAGGCTTTCCTCGCCGAACTTTGGTGGCGGGTCTTCGCACACTTTATCGTAAGGATGACAGTCTTCACGAGGCATGCCGAAAGTCTTGAGAGCGTTAATGATGTCTGAGAAGTAGCGCCCCGCCTGTCTGCATGACGAGGGGGTCTGATTTTCTTCGTAGGTGGAAATCTCGTAAAGCAATGCTTCTGATAAGTCGTATTCTTGCGCCACTCCTGACCTTTTCCGCTTCTGGAACTCCATGATTGCGGTTGCAGCGAAAGCAGCGCAAGATTGCACATTGCCTTGATTCTTCACGCTGCTCATCTGCTCCCGCCACGAAAAAGAGGGTGGAATTTCCTTCGGAAGTCCTATGAAGAGTGTGCGCTCTAATTCGTCCATCATCTCACAGCCGTTCCGCAAGGTCTGCCACTCAGCGTGAAAGATATATCTTTAGTGTTTTCTGCTCCGACAAAATAAGCCTCACCGCATTTCAATGGAAAATCCTCATCAGCAGGATAACATGTTGATTTTCCTGTTCCGCTCTCGTATTTGCAGACATACGCAGGATTTTCCAGCATGTTGTATATGTCTGAGGCGTTCAGACCCGTGATAAACGGAACGCCTATAAACATCACATTTGTCTGCGCACCTGCTGCGGGCAAAGTGTAAGTGTGCTTTATCACCCCTTCGCCCTCAATCTCAAGCTCACAACCTTTAGATACATATCCTATTAGAATGCCGTCGTAAGGGAGAATGGAGAAATCTTCACCACTACCTGCATAACTCTGCCAATCTTGCTTATCTGGATCCCATCTAGCCACCATCATGGCTTTCCCTCCGGCCTCCTCAATGACTCTCAGCAGGTCAGATGCCTTTTTCACAGATGTAAAAAGAGGTATTGAGATGTAATTCCAGCCTTCTACAAGGGTCAGCGTAAATCTTCTGCGTGGTGCTGCCGCCGCCCCTCTCCTTGTGAGGAAATAAAAGAGTGCTCCTGCGCCTGCGCCGACGCCTGCCCAAATCAGAATATCTCTTGCCCTCATCGCCGCAGTTTCCCTTAGTATGACCACGAGAATTCGGGAGTTCCTTCTATTGATAGTTTGACTGGTGCGACGATTTTTACCGCATCATCTATTTTCATAGAATCTAAAGCTATCATCGTCGTGTCTGGCTTATATCCGACGATTATGCCTGCGTCGTATGTTTTGCCTTCTTCTAATTCCAAATCCACTACATATTCTCCATCAGTCACAGTCTTTGTCTCGCCCACCTTCAAAATCTCTCCTTCGACGCCGAAGAAGCTTGTGCAACTTATAACACCTTCGCTATCCCAAGTCTCCATATCTGTTTGCGGGTCGCCACTCTCATCAGAGAGCGTTTCGCCGAAAATCACATCCAAGAATGTGTCCTCTTTTCCCAAATCTATGTCTCCGTATCCTGTGTTCTTTATGTCAACAGACCATTGCAGGAAGGCGTCTGATGGGACTTCTACCGTCGTTCCTGCTATTGCACCGACGACTCTTCCCCTAATGGGCGTTGCGTATGGAGGTCTAAGAGGTTCGGAAATCCCCCTTCGCTCTATCCTCAACATCCCTATCACCTCGCCCTCATTCTCTCCTTTAGCTCCCCCATCCTTTTTATTTTTTCTACTTCTTCCGCCACGACTTCTTCAACCCTTTCAGCCTCTCCAGGCGTGAGATACCGCACATATATTTTCCGCCTCTCTACCTCTGGCGGCTCAGGAATGAGTCCCAGTGCTTTCTTCCGCTCGTTCATTTTCAATTTTCACCTCTACCGATATATACGATGACATAACATAAGAAACTGTCCAATGCGCAGATTCTTCGGGCGTGATGTCCTCGCCAGGTAAGATTGTTGTTGAAACGCTGCCACCGACATCACTATCAACAACCGCTCTTATGAAAGATGTCTCAAGAGGTTGAACAAAAATCTGCAAATACACCGTGTCGCCTGGTGATGCCTCTGTGATTCTGTTCAAGCCTTCTTCGTCGCTTGAGAAATAGACCTCGCTGCTGAATGGTGCGAACACCGTGACTGATAGAATATCAGACATCATCTCATCTCACGCTCTTTGATTATGCTGTGAATGCTCCAAATTACAAAGGTGCTGAACGCAGATAAGCATGCGCTTGTTATCGCAAGCGCTGGCAGATTTATGCCTGCTTCCTCACGCACCTTCCACAAAATTATAGTGTTCATCCCGCTGATTACCGCCGCGGTCGCTGCAAGCGCAACTGGCTCTGAGACCATTTTTCGCTCACCTCAGAACCGTTCGCCCCGCTCAATCATTAAACAATAGTCTTCATATAGGCCCGTCCCACATGCGAACCTTGTCCGTGTATCGTAAGTCACAGCAGTTATATCTTTCACGACTTTGCCAACACTCTCCAATCGCCGATAGAGGTCAAATTCTTCTCTGAAGGTCTCTGGGAAGCTGAACTGATTTATGTCTTCACGCCATCCGCCTGCTGCGAACCATGCCCATCGCCTTATCGCTGCGTTGTCGCCCCAGATGTGCTTCTGCAACAAATCTCCCCAGAGGTTTCCGATTTTGAAAAAGATGTTGCGAGCTGGCGAGACAATCTTAGCGCCAGTGACGGCGACAACCTCAGGATCCTCGAAATGCCTCAGAAGCATGTTCAGCCATCCTTCGGGGTAAAACTGTGCAGCATCAACAGTCACTATGATGTCAGCATCTGTGCTTTTCGCACCGATATTGCGTGCTGTAAATAAACCACGAGGCGCATATATCACTCTGTCAACATACTCCTTTGCGATTTCAACGGTTCTGTCTTCGCTGTATGAATCTATTAGGATGAATTCTATGTTCTCTGGATGGTATTTCTTGTATAACGGCTGCGAGACTATGCTGTCTAAAGTTATCCCTACATAGTTCTCTTCGTTGAGCGTTGATAGCTGAATGCTCACTTTCACTTCGTCAAGGATGACATCTGGGTACCAGCCGTATTTCAGTGGGAACTCCATGTGCGTCTGAAGATAATAAGTGCCTAGGGCGAAAACGACGCACCCTGTGAGAGTGCCCACAGCAGCACCTGCAGCGCTCACCATCTTATTTATTTTTTACCGAAGATAAAAAAAGATTGATGGCGAAGTCTTCCGTCGTAAGTCTGGCGGTCAGAGCGCTAAGAAATCCTGTGCATTATCAGCGGTTGAACGACGCCGTGAATCTTGAAGGGGATGCACAGAGGAGCGTTGAGGAAGTCGCTCAAATCCTAAAAGAGCTCAATGCAGATTTCGTTATGCAAGGTGTTTTTCGTTATTCACCATGCGTGGATACATGCTCCCGTTGGGATGCAAAGAGAGAGCAAGAGAAATGCAAGAAATGGCAATATGCGTATGATTTGATGGCGGAAGCAGTTGATACGGTCAAATCCGAAGTGGGTGTGAAAGTCGGCGGAGGCACACCAATAGAGTTCTTCTGGGCAGAGCAGTGGGACTCCGAAATTGAGTTCAATAAGTGGCTCACTCGTGATGAAGTTTGGGAGTATGCTTTAGACCCCTCATCGTTTGGTCTATCAATCTCAAAGGAGGATTTTCAAAAGTGGTTCTGGAAGCGGTTTAGTGGTGAAGATGTCGTAGACCCGAAGAAAGAAATGGATTTTTATCTGTTTGACCCTACTTTATCAGATGTTCAAAACCTCCTCGCAGACATCTTAGAGGCTCAAATTAATTGTGGCATAGATGCCTTCTGGTGGGATATGCTCTTGCTTCCCGTTGCGGCTCTCTTAGAATACGGTATCTCTGTTGAGCATACTGCCATTCAAGAGGTTTTCAAGGGTTGTAAAGACATTGCATCATTCACGAAAAAGAAAGTTACCCATATCGGGTGGTCTTACTATAAACTTGAAGAGGATTATGGCGTCCTCACGAAATATGGAAAACTCCCTCTTGATGCATGCGTTGATTTGATAAGTTCAAGAGAAGTCGCATTTACGAGCATGAATGAGGCGAGATGGAACAAGATTCAGCAGCATGTTCGTAATATATATGGCGATATTACGCACTTTGCACGACTGGATTTCGGCTTCGGCAGAACTGGCTTATACATCTTCGCAGAAGAGCTCACCGTTGAGGAGGCAAAAGAATTCCTTACAATAGCAGAAAACTTCTTCCAGCAGCGTGGCATTCTTTTCATTCTGCCCGTTCATGGTGGAAATCCCTGTGACCCTATACAGATTGCGCAAGAAGAGTGCCCGAAATTAGCATACGGTAAATTTAACTGGTATGATTCGCTTGCACCTGAATTTGATACCTATGATACAATTAAGAGCATAGCACTCAGCAGGACGACTTCATGAGTTCCTTGCCACGATTAAAATAGAGCTTATGATTCTATCATATATTTCACTGAAAGTGTGGCTCTCCGAGTCATAACCCCTTCCTGCGAAAACCCCCACATCTCGCCAACCATCAGCGGAAAGGGGGACTGTTAAACATTTCTCCTGTTTCCCAGATGGCGCGGTCATATATGCGTGCTCGTCATCTGTGACTGAGAAAGTATCGCTCTCATAATTATACTCGCCGAACGCCGCCACAAGATCAAACGATAAACCCGCATCATATTCAATACATACATCAACTTTATCAGTTTTAAGCGCAGATAGAGGCTTTTCCCACATCGTGATTCCGCCGTAATTTTTATATATGTCGTGAACGAACCACATCACACTATTCGTATGAGACATCCCAACATCATGCGGAGAGAATCCGCAACTGATAACGCCTTTGTAGTCTTGTGAAAAATACAGCCAATAGAGATATATGCTGCCAGACCAATCGGTGTCCCAGGTCCAGAGCGTATCTCCGTAGCCGTAGACTTCCCCCCCCACGCAGACGCACCAGGGCGTGTTCTGATAATAATCAAGAAAGACACCCATTGCGAGATCCTCAAGACCCATGCCTGTCGCAGGCAAGGTTATATAAAGTGGAGGAGTAAGTGGGTTGTCGTTGTCAAATCTGAAGATGCGTGCTGGCGAAGTGTATGAGGAGAAATAAGCATACCTCTCATTCTTCTCCCCACAGGCGAAATACCCAAGCGAGAAAAATTGCGAGGAAAGATAGCTGTAATAGCTATCAGGGTCGCTCTTACTCACCGCATAGATGCAACCCTCTGTTGAGGTCACGGCAGGAACGCCGAGCAGCAGATAATCTTTTGTCTCCGTCAGAAATCGTATATGTCCGCCGCCTCCGCCATACTGCTTATCCAAAACTATGCCTTGGCTCTGCGTATCATAAGCAATAAGATAGGAATCGTGGCAGCCGCAGACAACACATCCACTAAAGAAGCCACTGCCTGAGGGATGAATGATTGACCAGCCACCTTTCCTTGAAAAGCCCACCGTTTCGTAGTCGCTCAAATCCTTCTCATTCAAGTTTATTAAAGTCGCATATCCGAATGTTCGCTCCGAGCCTATCACCCGTATATCATATCCGTCGAAACCTGAATAACGTATGATTTGATTTGGCATAATATTTTTGATTCTCTGGTATTCGTAGTCTTCCAAATCCTGAGCGTTTATCTTGAAGACGAGTGTGTCTTTTCCCGAATAACCACACACATATATATAATCGCTGCTGATGCCGTATATGTCGGTAAATATGACTTTCTCATTTGCGAACTCCTTCTCCTGTAGAAGTCTCATGATTTCTCGCCTCCTTATCTGCCCCCACCTCTCCCGACTTTTTCATATGGTAGTCTATTAAGGTTACTGATGCTGCTTTCACAGTTATTTTCGCAGTTTTTGATTTTGTCATTTATCTTCACCTTCTATCTCGCCTTTGCGGTCTCTCCTCGCATGCTGTGTGTTAGGCTTGAGGATATGGCGCTGAACCTCACATTAGTTATTCCTATCTTCGGGGCTGCGACTTTCACCCCTACCGTCACGATGTCTGATGCAGTCATTTTTCCTTTTTGACACGCTCATGAAGGAAGTTGGTCTTCTGTGTATGCTCTGAAATCGTATGTTGTGTCCTCAGTCACTGTGGGTAGCGTGGCTGTAATTGTGTAATAGCCGTCTGCATCGGTTGTAGCGCTTCCCATGATTTCGCCCGTGGTTTCGTTTCGCACATAGATGGTTTCGCCTTCCACGCCGACGCCACCTTCGGTGAGTCTTCCACTGAAAGTAATTGTGCCTCCTGAGACGCAATCGCCATCGCAGGACGCTGTGAGCGTTAAGACTCTCGTAGGCGCTGCGGCAGCACCCCTCGTGAGCAGATAATAGAGAAGAAATCCTGCACCTGCTGCAACCCCTACTCCGATCAAAACATCTCTCGCTTTTACCACCACTCGCACCCCCTATATTGCGGGTTTCTGTTCGTCATCGTAAGCTCTGAAATAATAATCCGTGTCTGAGCTCACAGAAGGCGCTTCAGTCGGACATGAGTATCTACCGTTGGCATCTGTCTTCACTGTCGCTATGAAGTTTGTCGGGTTACCGCTTGAATCCGTCTGATAGATATGAACATTTTCGCCGCTTAATGATGTGCTATCCTCCAAAAATTCGCCACAGATGTAGAATGTTCCGCCTGATGCCACTTCTGTGATTTGATTGCCTTGAGCGTCCTCGAACCATATAGAGAGTGTTCTCGCCTTAGCCTTCACAGTAATAGATTGCGTGCCACTCTGCGTCATTCCGCATCACTGAAGAGCGAAGAACGCTGAAATGAAATCACATGAATTGGGCTTCTTCTCGCCTCTCAACTCTCGCAGGCTTCGCAGCCTCTGCAGCTCCCGCACCTACTCTGCTGATGCGGACTTGGGGTGCTGAAGGCGCCTTCGGTGCCGTTTTTGTCTCACTTCTGACAACTCTTACTGGCGGTTTCGCAACCGCTTTAGGTCTCGCAGCTGCTGCCTGCTCTTTCTTCACAGGGAAGAGCAGAGAATAAATGCCCGTCGCAAGCGCAGTAATGCCGTAGGTGGTTGCGATGCCTGTTGAGAAATCGCTTCGCAGTGGGCCTTTCCCTCTAAAGCCTGCGAGTCCAAGTCCGAGTGCTATGCCACCGCCTATAAGACCTGCAAGCACTGACGGTTGTCCGAAGTCCCCTAATGCATCTATGCGATACTTCGTATCCACGAACTCTCTCAATCCATATCCCTGCAAACCGCCTGCCGCAAGTCCAGCTCCACAACCTATGTAGAAGTTTTTTCCCGCCGGCATTTCTCCCTCCAGTGACCTCCCCCCTCACTGAAGTGAGGGGCGTCCTCCTTCAGCGAGGTTCGGTTCCCATTTCATCCACCCAGGCTTACCTGCCAGCTCTTTCAGCCTTGCAGGCAGAGGCCCGGATGTCGAGGGCTTCACTTCGGGTCGGCCCGACCCTAGGCCCGCACTGCGGACAATAATGAATACGATGTTGTTATATAAATACTTTCGCATACACATCACCTGCTGTATCCTACCTTTGAAAAGGCAGGAATTAGCAGCAACGATATTCTTAAATATTTAAAAGCTTTTTCCTTTGTTGATGGAGAAAGAGACAATTGCGGCGTTAGGGGTCGGCGCTGGCATCGCCATTTCCGCATTTCTGATAGGTAAATCTCTTGTGGAGGAGGCTACTGGCGGGAAGGAAAAAACCGTCCTCTCTGCGAGAATCTTGGTGGATCCTGGACCTCCACCTGTGTTAGCCGTTTCGCACACAGCACCATGCGACGAACCTGTCCATGTCTTTGCATTCCTCACAGACTCTTCAGGACTTCCGCTCGCAGGTTATCCTGTTGAGCTGC
>Ga0209410_1001936_pt1 | contig 10075 bp, 12 predicted proteins | sample Mar14436cmmetaG_FD_184135 | JGI IMG/M metagenome (GOLD analysis project Ga0209410, IMG submission 184135) | Marine hydrothermal vent microbial communities from Guaymas Basin, Gulf of California to study Microbial Dark Matter (Phase II) - Marker... ... | reverse complement strand
AGCTTTAGGGTTTTTGGCCTGTTCTCATAAACCCCTTCCAAGTTGCTGCTTATAACCGCGTAGCCGTCAACAAGCGACCGCGTGTAGGGGGGCAGATTAACCTTTGAATATACGTTTTCCGCGAGCACCCTTCCGACGGCTTCTCCGATGTATATTTTTTCTCGTCCTAGGGGTCTTAGAGGAAACCTTTCTTCTATTTTCTGTAAAACTTCATCGGGGCTTACTAGCCATCTATATATTTTCCGCTTCCTCTTGCCAGACATCTGCAAAGCCTAGTGTAATTAAGGGTGAAAACTGATAAAGCCTCCGCGAACCCTTACCTTATGGACATGACAGCATATAATGGAGCCTCGATTCTATAATCATAGCTCTCCGCTAAAAGCCCGCAGAAGATTACGGGCTTATCATCGTGAAATCCATAAAAGCCTCTATGTAGAGGACACGTTAAGCATGGCTTAAACTTCACGTACTTTTTCCTGAGCGGGCAAGCTACCATCACCTCAGTCTTCACAGGCAGAACTGACATGCGGCACTTTACTTTCTTGCGCGGCCATTCGTCTACTAAGCCTTTATTGTTTACGCATTTCATACAGTAGGATAGCTCCACCTCTCCTTTTATCGGGCAATATACAATGATCTTCGCCTCTGTAGCTCCTTCCTTCATGACTTTTCATTGTTGTGAAAGAATCGAAAATTTAACTACTACGTCAGCTAGAAGTCAGAAGAAGAACGCCAAAACTACAGGAGAGGCCTGTAGAGGCTTACTTCTACATCTTCGCCTACATCATAGCCCTCCAAGTCCTCGGGGATTACAAGATAGCCGTTACCCTCCAGCAGACTAGCTAAAGCACCAGAGCCTCCAAGCATCAATGGCTCTACAAGCAGTTCTCCACAATGTCTATACACATTTACTCGAACAAATCCAAGCAGCCCAGCCTTAACTGTGACACGCCTCGTCAGCTTTCCCCTTACTTTAGGCCACTCCGGCAGGTTTAACCCGGCCTGCCTGAGTAAGGGCTTAAACAAAAGCTCTAGGCTGGACAACGCAGCCACAGGCAGACCGCTTATAGCAGCGTACAGCCTTCTGTTCTTTACGGCTATGCAGGCTGTCTTGCCAGGCCTTATAGCTACCCCGTGGACCAGATATTCCGGATAGAGCTGCTTAATCGCCTTCACGCTGTAGTCGTGCTTACCCATCGACGTACCTCCCATAACTATGGTTACATAGGCGTCTGAAGCCTTAAGCCATCTATAAATTTCGTTTACATCGTCGCCTGAGAAAGACACTTCCCTCACTTTTATGCCGTGTTCCTCTAGCCAGCCTGCCACAAGCTCCTGCGTAAACGGCGGATATGGCGAAACTTTGCGGAGGAACTCGTCTCCCGTGACTAGAATTCTTGCATCTAGCTTGTAGGTAGGTATATGGGTTAAACCTTCAAGCTTCAGAGCCGCGAGGTGAACGGGCGTTATCCTCCAACCGCGGTCGACTATTACGAGCCCAGGTTTATACTCCTCGCCTGGAAGCGAAACATTCTCGTATTTCGCAGCTGAGCTGAAGACAGTTATCTCGCTGTTTCTCAGTAACACGTTTTCTACGGGTATCACTGCGTTCGCTCCTTTAGGCAGAAAAGCTCCTGTTTCTATCCAGCACGCTTCGCCGTGTTCTAAGCGGAAAGTGGGGGTCTCGCCCGCTCTCACCGAGCCTTTTACTTTCAAAAGAACGGGTGTTGAAGCACTAGCCGCGAGCACATCCTCGTATTTTACTGCATAGCCGTCAACTGTTGATTTAGGTCTGGGAGGTAAGTGCAGCTTAGACACTATTTTTTCCGCAGCGTATCTACCCAAAGACTCTTTAATCTGAACTTCTTCAACTTCAGGGAAAGCTAGGTAGCCCTTTGCTTCACTTATTATCTCATTTACTGAATGAAGTTTTTTCAACACCTGCACCAGGCACTATGCTTCCTTGTTTTCGCCTTCTGCGCATTTCTGCTTTTCTCTTCTCTCCTTATTTTTCCTTGCTATGTAGTCGTGAATGAATTCTTCCAGCTCCTCCCGGAACTGCTTGTCATCCGGCAATTGTTCGAATTCCCGTTCCATTCCCTTGCAGCTCTCAGGCAGCTCTATGGTTAATGTTATGTGCGGTTTTCCGAGCGCTTTATCAACCTTTTCCTTCTCCTCCTCGTATTCCCTCCTGTGGCGCTCAAACTTCCTCCTGAAAACTCTGTCCATCCAGCTCATAATAAAACCCCCGAGATAACCCCAAAATAGACAATTATATAGAGTGCGGAAAAGAGGAGCTGCACAGTCGTTACCATCGCACCCACCTTGGTTAGTTCTCCCAAGTCTATGCTTACCTCCTCATGCTTTAAGGCTCCTATAGCCATTGCAAAAACTATGCTGGTCACGGGAATTGTTCCTCCTCCCAGGTTTGTGCCCAGTACAAGCGCGGACCAGACTGGCTCCTTATGTGCTAAAGGCAGAGCTTTTACTGCGGGAGTGAAAGTGAGCGCGACAGCTACGTTGGCCAGGAATACGCTGGCTATGCCGCTGACGAAAAGTGTAAGGAGAGAGGTCAATAAGGGCTCACCACCGCTTAGCTGGAACATTATTTGGGCTAGTTCGTTGAGAATCCCCGTTTTTTCGACTCCTCTTATCACGAAGAGAAAGGCTATTACGAAGAATACTGTGTCCCAGTCTATCTCGCTGAAGATTCGTGCGGAGTCGTACTTCATTACCGCTAGAGCTATTACTGCTACAGCCATAGCTACCGCTTCAACGGGAAGACCGAGCCTGTCCGAATAAATGTAAAGAACTATCATTAGGAAGAGTATGAAGCCTGCACGTAACATTTCGCCTTTACGCTCCACTTTTATCTTATATTCGACGAGACTACGCGGCTTCATCGTTTCAAGCTTTTTACCATAATATAAAGCTAAGACACCAACAGTTATGAACCAAAGCATAAACTCTGCAGGTAACAAGTACTGTGAGAACTCGGTGAAGCTAAAGCCCGCGTTCAGGCCGATAATCATGTTGCTCACCGATCCTATCAACATACCCGTGCCTCCGAGGTTCACCATTATGGCAGCCGTCGTTACATACGGTATGGGATCGTAACCCAGGTCTTTTGATATGGCTAGCGCAGTAGCGGAGACTATGAGTACAGCTGCTGCGTCGCTTAGGAAGAGGGATACAGCTGCGGACAATATACCGAGAACTATAAGCAAGAGCTTGGGGTTCGCCCGAACAAGCTTTATCGCGTAGAGCCCGAAGACCCGGAAGAGGCCGCTGCGGCTAGCGGTTTCAACCGTGATCATTATGCCTATAAGAAGCATTGCAAGCTTTACGTCTATGAATCCGAGTGCTTCCTCGTATCCGAAGAGACCGTAGTTTATCCCGAGCCATGCCGTGAATAGAGCGCCAAGCAGTGCAGAGACAGAGAGCGAGTAGGTTTCTGAGAGCGCTAGAAGTAACGTTAAAAGATATACGGCGAAAAGCATGAAGGCCGTTTCATTCATTCTTATCACCTCCTTAGAGCCGGTCCACGATGGCGTCGATCTTCTCTTCTATGTATTTGTAAATGTTTTTACTTAAATCGTATATTAACATTATAATTATTATAAGAGCTACCACGCTAATAGCTACGCGGAGCACATGGGAGTAGCCTGGAACTCCTTCGGCGAGTATGGAGAGAGCCTCCGAGACTACGATCGCCATAAGGATATACGTGACATCCTGCAATACCCTCTTTGCAGGGTCTGGCTTTATTCCAAGCTTACTCGTAAACCTGGACACCACGGGATCTATGAGCTTTATTAAGTGATAGAGCGTGTTTGCAGCAAAGGCCATTGAAACCACGAAGAGGAAAGCCCACATAAGCCACCCGAGGTCGTTGAAAGGTTCTATAGTTATTCCCGGCAAAGTTATACCGCGTACGAGGCTAGGCATTATATTGCTCATCAGGTAGAAGAAGAAGGCCACTATAGCGTTAAAAACCAGCTGAGGTATCCTCTTCCTGAGTTCAGCGCGCCACTTCTCCATATTTATGAAAACCTCATAAGCGGTTGATAAATTTCATGCTAGAAAACGGCTGATCTCAGCTTTGCCTCGTTCTTTTAATGGTAAAACCCTATATAACAATAAAAGTACAAGTCTTTCTCTTCTTTTCGACATGTTTTGCACTCGGCTCTGCGGCTGGGAGCCTAAGGCTTTCTAAAGCTTGAATAATTTCGGAAATAACATCGATTTTATATATATTGGATCTAGCTCGGTAGACCTTCAAAGGGGCCTCGCAGCGACTGATACTATGCTCTTGCCTGGTGGAAAACCTTTGGCTCAGGAAGAGTATTTTACACGGCGCTGGGACACTATACACCTACGTGACGGGGGTAAAGTGGTTTCAAAAACATATATTTGGAGGGATAATTTAGACACTTGATATCAAAACAACATTTTTAATAAATATACCAGCGCCATTACATTGAACGGGACTATGAAGGTTTTAATTGCTTGGCGAGCGTCAGACTGGCAGGTAAAAATTGTGAGAAAGGTTCTCGGCGACCTGGCAGAAATAGATTACCTTAAAAAGAGGGAAGAACTAGGTGAGAAGATAGTTGACGCGGACATCGTAATGGGCGGCCCAATCCCTGATGACGCGTTAAAAAGCGCGCGCAGATTAAAGTTCATTCAAGCGACCTCAGCAGGCGTCGACAGATTCAATTTCAAACTTCTAAAGGAAAGAGGGATTATCCTAGCCTCGGCTAAGGGCTGCAACGCAAGGGAGGTTGCAGAACACGCTTTAGCGCTTATGCTCGCGCTAGCTAAGAAGATTCCCTCCATGGATAGGACGCTTAAAAGCGGGAAGTGGATTCCATGGAAGTCGGAAACAATGATAGAAGACTTGGAAGGTAAAACCGTGGGCATCATAGGTTACGGCAGAATAGGGAGAAAGCTGGCTAAGCTTTGCAAGGCACTTGGCATGAGGATCCTCGCGGTTAAGCGCACTCCAACGCCTCCCGACGGCGTGGCGGAATTCATAGGCGGCGCGGAATCCCTGGACTACGTGTTAGCCAACTCCGATTACGTAGTTATAACGCTGCCTTTAACTCCGCAAACACGGGGACTCATAGGCGAGCAGCGGCTAAGAAAGATGAAGAAAACAGCCTATCTTATCAATGTTGGCCGCGGACCCATCATAGACGAAGAAGCTCTCTACAAGGCTCTAACAGAGGGCTGGATAGCTGGCGCCGGGCTAGACGTGTGGTGGGAATATCCGCCAAGCCCAGACACTCCCTCTAAGCTAGGTCTGCACAAGCTGGAAAACGTTGTAGCGTCTCCGCATAAAGGCGGCTGGACCCCCAAGGCCAGGGAGAAGTGCATTAGATTTGCAGCCGAAAACGTTAGAAGATACATACTAGGCGAAAAAGTGCTTAACGTCGTAGACTATGAAAACCCCTACTAATGACAATGGCAAAAAGAAACTACTATTAGCAAGCATTCTCTTGCTAACTATCAGCGTCTTAATTATAGCAAGCCAACAGAGCCAGTACAAAAGCTTACGATCAAAAAGCTGCGAGGGAAAAATACTCACAATAAAGCATTGGACTCCCAGCCAATGGTGCGCTCCATTGCAAGGCTGTCCGAGGCAAATCTGCTCCGCCTTAAATGCAAATATCAAGAACAATGAAGTAGTCATTATGGTTCCGCGAGGCGTGGGAGGGGGAGAAATTTACTCTCTTGAAAAGTATAAGGAGGGCACCTTCTACGCTGAACTAGAATTTTCCTTGTCGCCAGGCGTACGCTATGCATTCTTCCTCGGAGTATTTGACGAAGGTGAGCCGCAGAACGAAATAGACATCGTCGAAATTGATGTAGTTAATGAGTCGATGGCGCTGGTTTCAGGTGCGGTGCACTGGTCGGCCAATAAAATGCTGTGGGCTTCGCCGCGGAAAGCTTTAAGTGAAACTAGCATTAACGTGACACTAACGTGGAAAGGCAGTAATCTAAGCGTCTACGTTAACGGCGAACTTTTGTGGTCATGGAGTAACAAGGAGCTAAAGAGTTTCAGAGCCCTACATATATACTTCAACGCCTACACGCCTAAAGAGAGCAACAAAAAAGGCACATTAATTGTTAAGCATGTCCAATATTTCAAAGACTAGCTTTCTTCTCTCCAAATCTTTCCCAGTGAGCTATTTCTTCGAGAGACCGCCTCGTTTTAGAGGGCGACTCAGCGGGGTAGCCGAGCGTTATGGCTGCAACCACCCTGTACTTGTCCGGCACTCCAAGCAGCTCCTTAAACTTTTCCTCGAAAGGCGACTCAGATACACCTATCCAGCACGTGCCAAGGCCTTGAGCATGTGCGGCTAAAAGCAGGTTCTGTATAGCTGCGCCCATGTCCTGCTGCCAGTAACCTGTAGCTCTGTCCATGTTGGTCAAGGCTATTATGACCACGGGCGCCTCGGCCATGTGCCTCCCCCACCTATGCACTTCAGCAAGCCTCCTCCGGGTCTCTGGATCCGTCACCACTATGAACTCCCAGGGCTGAGAGTTCATCGAGCTGGGCGCCCACCGTGCTGCTTCTAAGCAATATAGAACCTTATCCCTTTCGACGGGAGTCGGCTTATAACTGCGAATGCTACGCCTACTTTTAGCCAGCTCTAAAAAGTCCATAGCATGAGTATGTCAAGCTTTAGATATATAAGAATACTCTATTAGACGCGGATCTACTAAATTGACCAGGAAAAAGATAAAAGTCAGATAATAACCCAAAAATCCGGATAAAATAATGAGTCAGACAATAATTCTTAAAGTCGGAAAAAGGGAGCTATATATATTCCCAAAAAAAGTAATGAAAGAACTAGGAATAAGGGAAGGAGACCTAGCCTACATCCAATTGGAAGGAAACAAAATAATCATCGAGTTTATCCCGGACCCCTTTACTCTAGCCATAAAGACAAAGAAATGGGCCAAGACCACGGTGGAAGAATTTGAAAAAGAATCAGAAAAAGAACAACAAGAATTATACTCTTAAAGCGCTACTAGATTCAACATATCTCTTACCTGCCTTTGGCATAGAAGTTCAAGGTTTAACCGACAAAGACCTAGAAATGCTAAGAGAAGTAGCCGCTCAAGGCAAAGTTCAACTCTACTGTCTAACCATTCTCCTGGATAGAGATACTAGATAAAGTAGCCAGAGAAGCCTATAAGAAAGGCATAAATGTAGAGAAGCAGGCTAACGTTGCTACAAAGTCACTAACGCGCACACGTCTCTTACACTGGATACAGCCCCCGCCTAATGCCCTTCCATTAGCACTTAAACTTCGCCTCCAGGGCCATAGAGACATGATAGATAACACTCTATATGCAACAGCAAGCGTTAATCACATGTTTTTCGTAATGATGGACTCGACACTTAAAAAATTCCTTAAAAAACAAGGCTTCAACACGGAACTCCTCTTAACCCACAACCAACTACTAGAGAAAGCATGATAATAGACCACGCTTACTCTAGTTCGCTCAGCTACCGCGAAAAACACTAAAAAGGAAGGATAGAAAGCTTATTAGCCACTTGAAAGTAGTTAAGACGAGATTCATGTCCTCTTCCAGAGACGTCGACTCCATGTATGAAAAACTTCTAAGCCACTACCGTAATACAATGATCAGCGGAGAAGCTAAGCTCACTCACGATATAAAGAGTCTGATGAAGAAGGGGTTGTCTAGAGAAGAGGCTATTCGTAGCTTGTACATTAATATTTTTGGGTCTCCGCTTCAAAGGGCAGAACTAGCTGTGGAAAAACCAAGCCTTGACCTGGAACTCAAAAAACTTAGGCAGAGAGGGAGGCTGGAGCCTTTAGCCTTTCTATTTTTCGTAGCCCTCATTCCAATATTACTTCTTAGTCCCGCATTAGCCATGTTTTTCTTCATTATGTTGATCATCGCTTTTCTGGTCTCTCAGACGGCGGAAATTTCGTGGAGCTATAGTGAAATATTCCGATTTCCAGGCGATGGAATTTACCTTAATGCCGCGATGAGAGAACTGCCCAATACTTATCAAGAAGTAGTCCTAGAAAATATCACGTCAAAAACTATAGGGAACGCTCTACTAATCTCGTTTTCAGCAGGTACACTCGTAAAGGAAAACGTCGGAGAAAGTACAACAACGGAATACGCAGACTTGGGGCCTTTTGTTATACGAGCAGATTTCAGCGCAGAAGACGGAGATTTAAAGGTGAAAGCAACGTATAGCGCGTCGATTCCGAGAAAATACACGAATGTCGCAAGCGAACTCTTCGAGAAATACATTGTCGGCTTCCGCGTTGCGCTGCGAAAGACGCTCGAAAAAGTGAAGCCGAAGGTCAACCTGCAAATGGACTTTGAGAAGCTAATATCCCTCCTGGAGGAAAAGGGGATAATAGTTAAAGAAGTCAAGTGCCCCCGATGCGGCGCTCCAATAAAATTGCCGAAAAAGGGAACGCTAACGACTTGCCCCTACTGCGGTGCGACATTAACAGTCTACGACGTATTTAAAATCGTGAAGGAAACGTTATCTGAAATAAAAATAGAATGAAAGCTCTATCCAGTCAACCATCTAACTTTCTCCAAAGCCTTCTCCAGCTCTACGGCAAAAATACCTATTGCGTAGTCGCTTATGCCGCCTATCCACACGAGGTACTCCTTATATCTGACGAGGCCGTCGCCAAAAATAACTAAGGCCCGGTCGCCATACTCCTCGTTTATCCCTTTCGGCGCTAGAAGGTAGTTGCTAACAGCCAGCAAGTCGCCCTGCCCGTCCACCAATGCTAGACCATTTCTGTAGGAATAGTCTTCCCATAGAACCCCGTGCCAGCCTACTAGGTATTCGTTGCTTGAAAGCTTCACCACGTTGGTAGACCAGCCAACCTTCAACTCCCAACCCTCAGGAAACAACACAGGCTCCAACCCGTCGAGCTGAATCTCCAATGCGTCCATTTTCGCGAAACCACGCCAGCAGACTTGCCTTCCTTTAACTTCCGGGCGAGTCAGCATGGAGGCGTCATTACCGCGGATCTCTATGAAGGCGCTGTCCTTATTTGTATGGGGAAGGTAACGCGTGTCTCCGTCAGAGATCGCGAAATATCCTCTTCTTTGCAGCTGCCAGCTCCTATCGTATACCGCAAAGCCGAGCACATCCCTCCTCTCTAAATCATCACCTTGCCTGTAAAGCCCCTTTCCCGTGTATAACAGCAAGACTTGTTCACCTAGGCTAAGTGCACGGGCATCCTCGCAACCTAGGAATTCCCAAAGATTTTGAGGCCAGAGAATTATTCGAGACTCGAGTGGAGTTTCCAGTTTTCCTTCAAATAATTGCTCAATATTGACGACTGCAAGCCCCACGCTTGAGGTATACTTGTAGTAATCGAATATGAAGCGGGGAAATAGGTACAAATCATTGCCTTTTAGAAATGCACCGGGGTTAAAAGCGACAGCAGGATGAGGCCTCTTATAGTTCTCAATTATGAAGTCCTGAGGAGCCAGGTATGCTACACGCTTAAAAATATCATTAACAAAGGGCTTTCTTGTCCCTTTTAATCCGCGTGAAGCATCTACATATCTCTGATACAGAACTTCTTCTATCTCCAAATTTTCGCACCTCCAGCCGCGAAAGCCAAAAACATTTAAAATAATTTTATTTACCTATTTATCCATTTTAGTTTTTCGAAAACTTTTTCGATTCCCGCTAAATATATTCCTATTGCGTAGTCACTTACACCACCTACCCACAAAAGATACTCCTTATACTTTATGAGACCGTCACCAAAGATAACTAAGGGCCTATCACCGTACTCTTCTTCCAGCCCCTTGGGGGCAAGCAGGTAATTTGACACTGCAAGCAAATTACCCTCCCCATCTACGACGGCCAGGCCATTTCTATACGACAAGTCTTCTCTGAATATTCCGTGCCAGCCTACTAGGTATTCGTTGCTTGAAAGCTTCACCACGTTGGTAGACCAGCCAACCTTCAACTCCCAACCCTCAGGAAATAACACAGGCTCCAGCGTTTCACCATCCAATGTAAGAGCTGAAAGGTCGGCGA
>Ga0209410_1001935_pt1 | contig 10080 bp, 9 predicted proteins | sample Mar14436cmmetaG_FD_184135 | JGI IMG/M metagenome (GOLD analysis project Ga0209410, IMG submission 184135) | Marine hydrothermal vent microbial communities from Guaymas Basin, Gulf of California to study Microbial Dark Matter (Phase II) - Marker... ... | reverse complement strand
CTTATGACCTTTCGATCCTTGCCTTCTTTTCAGGAACTCATACGCCTTTTGACACGAACTGTTTGACGCTAACATTTTTCGAAATGGAAATAAGGTAGTCTCGGCGGTCTGGCGTTTGGATTTCTCGGTCAAAATTTATATATCCGTGATTCCAGGTATTATGCATGAACCTTGAAAAAAGCAAAGATATTGAGATATTAAAAAAGCGAATAACTAGGAGGAAGGCTCTCTCAACCGCTGCTAAGGTCGGCCTTGGCGTTGTCGTAGCGGGCGTCGTCGCCGGTGTCGGTGGATACTATGCTGGAAGCACGGCAGCTCCCGGAAAGACCGTCACCGTTACGAAGCCCACCACCGTGACGAGCACTGTAACTAAGACAGTCACTGCAACCGTGGCGACAACTCCCACGAAGCCGAAGAAAGATTTCACGGGAGTTAAGTTGACGTATGCGAGCATGTCGGGTCCTCCGGCGGATCAGGTCAGATATGCTGCTTCGCTCCTTAAGGAGAAGTATGGAATGGATATAGAGGTTGTTGACTATCCATGGGAAGTGTTCTTCTCGAAGCTTACAACCGAGTTTGTCGCTGGAAAAGTTTCATACGATTTCATTTGGCTTGATACAGCAATGATGCCCGGAGTCGCGGAGCTAGGCATTCTACAGCCTATAGATGACTTAGTTGAGAGAGATAAGGCGGAGTTACCATCTATCGACGAACTTGTACCGATACACTGGGACTATGCACATTACGAAGGAAAACTTTACGGTTGGCTCAATACGTGCAATTATAATAATTTCTGGGTTAGAAAAGATTTGTTTGAAGATCCGAAGGAGCAGGAGAACTTCGAGAGACAATATGGTTATCCATTAACCGATTTCCTGAAGCAACCTGATTGGCTGAAGTTCAATGATGTTATCGAGTTCTTCCACAGACCCCCAGACCTATACGGATATGTTCAACCGCTCTGCTGGCCTCAGCTCTGCTTCCCAGCATGGCATACAAGGTGGTTCACATGCACCGGCGTCCCCGAAATCGATGAAAATTGGGAGCCATACTGGGATAGGATGGGTAAGAATGGAATATTGTCCATAGAGTTGCTAAAGTATCAGTTGAAGTTCATGCCACCAGGAGTCCTTGCAATGGATAATCCAGATGCTCTGGCAGTCTACTTAGATGGAAAAGCGGCTGTCATGACCGGTTGGGATACTTTCTGCCTATTCAAGCTTGAGGATCCATCAGTTTCTAAAGTCGTTGGAAAAAACCTCCACCTACCTCCAATAGGAGGACCTAAAGGACACTGCGTATACACCAACGTTGGACACTTGCTTTGCATAACGACGGCTGCAAAAGATGTAAAGAGGGAAGCTGCATGGGAGGCGATAAAATTCATATGCAGTCCTGAATTTGAGCCCGAAAGAACCATTCATTCGGGTCAAACACCTGAGACCAAGACTGGCTGGAAACTCTTAATGCAAAAGCATCCAGAGCTTCCGATAGATAAAATCTTCGATTATATGACCCACTGCGCTACCGTTGCATATGGACCCTTCTTCGGCGACTACGTCACTGGAGTTAAGGATAATATCGCTCCAGCTGTCGCTGGTGAGAAGGATCCTGAGAAGGCTTTGAAGGATCTGGCTGAAGTATATCGTAAGGCCTATGAACCGTATAGGAAGTCTGGAAAGAAGAACACGCACGGGCTTACGATTCCTCAGTGGAAGGGACCGGATTACACGGAAGATCTTTGCAAGCAAATAGGTTTATAAATAACCTTTCTTTCTTTCTTTCCCGAAATGCCGTTAGATGTTGATTTAAAGACTAAATTATTATTGTTAGCTCCTGGATTCGCGATCATCATATTCATTACAATTGGACCATTCGTTTTCAACTACTATATGATGTTCTTCAGGTGGAAACTTTACGATCCCATATATCGTCATCCAGTTTTTGTAGGGCTGAACAACTTCATCACCCTGTTTACTGAATATTCGCTTTTCTGGGATGCCTATGTGAAAACTTTCATATTCACGCTCATCGCCGTACCCATAGAGTTCGTTCTAGGAATGCTTCTAGCGCTATCCCTAAATCGAAAGATTCCAGGTGACAGAATACTGAGGGGAATATTGTTAATTCCGCTTGCGATGGCTCCGGTAGCCGCAGGCTCCATCTGGAGAGTGATCTTCAATCCTATGAATGGATTCGCCAACTATTTCCTTCATTTAATCGGATTACCTCCACAGCCATGGAACACTAGTAGGAGTCAGGCCATGCTAACGTTGGTGGTGGTCGACGTATGGCAATGGACTCCGTTCGTCGGCATAGTATTGCTTTCGGCATTGGCGAGCTTACCTCGAGAACCTATGGAGGCTGCTATGATCGATGGAGCAAGTCCGCGTCAGATCTTCTGGCATGTTACGCTTCCACTCTTGAGAAACATTCTACTGCTACTGCTAATTTTAAGGATAATTGAATGCTTTAAGACATTTGATTACATTTATACTCTCACTTACGGTGGACCTGGATCGGCAACAACCCTAATAACATATAGGATATATCTTGACGGATTCAGGAGATGGGAAGTCGGATTCGCCGCGGCAGAAGCAGTCTTGACGGCCATAATCGTATCGTTCATAGTGGTTGCATTCTATAGACTCATGCGGAGGTGATGGAATTATGAGAAGCTTTTACACAATTGCTTCTTACATATTTCTTGCATTGACACTCGCGTTCATACTATTCCCCATATATGTCCTGATAATCACGTCCTTTAAACCGTTTACCGAGGCATTTTCCTATCCGCCGACTTTGTGGCCTCGCAACTTAACTCTTGAAGCATACTTTAAGGTCTTCACTCATTGGGGATTTACATCATATCTGATAAATAGCTTGGTAATCACGGTGTCATCGGTTCTGCTCTCCGTTATCGTTGGAATACCGATGGCCTATTGTCTTGCAAGCATCAAAGTCGGCAAGAACTGGAATGAGAACATAGCGTTCTTTATCTTAAGCCTTAGGCTGCTTCCCCCAATAGTAGGTATACTTCCATTATACGTCATATACAGTCACCTCAAGCTAATTGACACTTATCCCGGCCTGATCCTAGCATACACCGCGTTCAATCTCCCATTCATCGTTTGGATCTTGAGAGGCTTCATACTAGAGCTACCTAGGGAGATTGAAGAGTCAGCTGTAGTCGATGGTGCTTCAGTATTTCAGATAATGATAAAAATAATTGTTCCTTTAACTTATCCGGCGATCATAGCGACCGCCATACTATCATTCCTCCTAACCTGGAACGAGTTCACTACAGCTGTATTCCTAACCGCTCAATATCGTAAGACATTACCAATTCTAATATCATCATTCATAGGCGACCTGCAATTCTACTGGAATGACATGTGCGCGGCAACGGTGTTATCCATAATACCTGCGATAATAGCCGTACTATTAACTCAAAGACAGCTCGTCAGAGGTTTGACTCTAGGCGCCGTCAAGGGATGAATATGAAGATTCGAATGTGCCTCGTCCCACTTTACCGGTGGCCTTTCGACCGTGAATGGGCCGCTGAACTGCGTAAAGAGACGATAAGATCTCTCTCAAGGCTAAATTTTCTGGAGCTGATTTATCCAAGCGAAGAAGACGTGAAAGATGGGTTAATATCATCTGACTATGATGCACTACCAGTTATTCAGAAATTCAAGCAAAAGGGCGTGGATGCAATATTATTAGGCGCCCTGACATATCCACATGAAACCGCCGCCGCTGACATAGTCCATGCATTCAAGGGAGTTCCTGTGGGATTGTTCGCGACTAAGGAGCCGCCGCTCCCTCCTGATGGATTGAGGAAGTCCGACTCCTTCTGCGGAACACTGGCACTCGCGGCAACATTACATAAGAGAGAGCTACCTTTTGTCTTCCTTGGAATTCATGATCCCAGAGATGAGAGCTTTCTTAGAAAGGTTGAGAGCTTCGGTAGAGCTTCAGCGATCATTAAGGGATTATCGGGTGCAAGAATAGGAATGATAGGGCCAAGACCTGAAACCTTTGAGATGGTCTCCTTTAATGAACATGCATTAATTAAACGCTTCAATCTGAGGATAATCCCAATCTCACTATATGAAACCGTTAAGAGAATGGAGAAGATAAGCAACTCAGATGATAGAGTTCTCCTAACGATTAAGGACATGGGTGAGACGGCGGATCTCTCAGATGTACCAAAAGACGACTTGATGGCGATGGCTAAACTTGAAATTGCTTTGAGGGAACTTTCGAAAGAGAAATCTTTGACGGGGATAGCGATCAAGGGGTGGCTGGAGCTGCAGGAATATATCGGGATCACCCCCTATTTTGTCATGTCCAGATTAACTCAAGATGGAATTATATGCGCTATGGAGAGCGATGTCCTTGGATTATTGAGCATGCTGATGCAGTATTTCGCCGCCCTAAAGACCACTCCACCACTTTTAACGGATTGGACCTTACAGCATCCAACAAAGCCTAATGTATTCTTAGCATGGCACGCCGGATTCCCGATAACGTTAAGACATAAAGACTCCAGCGTAAAGATAGAGTACCCCAGCACATTCTATAAAGCTTTCAACAAGAAATATTATGGAACGCCTTGGTTCAGGCTGAAACCCGGCCAAGTAACGCTTTCTAGGATGGTCGAGTATAATGGTGAGTTTAAGATGTTCATCGCAAAGGGAACCGTTCTTGATGAAGGAGGACCTTTCAAAGATTCATGGGGATGGGTGAAGGTATCAAACCTCGAAAGAATTTACAGGATATTGATAGAGGAAGGCTTCACTCAACATGTCAGCATGATATATGGAGACTACGTCGAGCCGATCAGTATTGCCTGCAAGTTTCTGGGGATAAAAACGATTGTCCAAGAGTAAGTTAAATAAACTTAATATGTAAGATTCGCGACCATTTCTGCATGAACCGTAGGAAGCCAAAAATAGGTTTTATGGTTGCAACGAGTCACAATAGGACGATAGATGAGCTTGGAAGACCTTTCCCAGTAATGGGTATGGCTGAGATGGCGCTTCGCGCACTTGAAAGAGAAGGATGCGAAGCAGTTCTCTATAAGGGAAAGAGAATAGTGGACGGCGAGGTCAAAGATATACAAGTTCCAAATTACAATGCGGATGTAGTCATAGATAATAGACGAAGCGCCATGGAAGTCGCCGAACTATTTCGCAGAGAAGATGTGGATGCCGTGGTCTTCTTCGCAACATCCTTTCTCTGGGCAAATCTGTATGTTCAACCGCTAAAGATAATCGGTAAACCTGTTTTGATATGGGTGGGAGATCGTTTAGAGGGATGTGAGGCTATTGGAGCCTGGGCATTGAAGGGAGCCTTAGAGGTAGCTGGATTCAAACATGTTAAGACCATCTATGGAACCCCAGATAACCCGAAAGTGATAAGAGAGGCGATGAACTTTATCGAGGCCAGTAGAGTTAAGCAGCAGCTCTCACGCAGCCTATTTGGCAGATTTGGTTCCATGGCATTAGGAGGATTATCAGCACTTATGGATGATGCAGACTGGATTAGAAAGTTCGGCGTCACAGCAGAACACCTTGAATCACTAACGTTGGCGGCAATGGCGGAGAAATTTGGCGAGAAGGAGATTAAAGAGGTTTATGAGAGGATAAGAAAATTGACGAAGACCAATTATCCATGTGACCAGGCCATGGAGAGAAACATACGAATCTATTTGGCCCATAGAAAGTTAATCGAAAAATATAACCTGGACTTCACCGTGATAAAATGCTTCTTCGAGTTATCCGAAAACTATGTTCCTCCATGCATAGCTCAAAGCCTACTTCTCGAAGAAGGCTTCGTAGCATCCTGCACCGGAGATGATCTTGGCGCCCTAACGATGTATATAATGAGACTCTTCAGCGATGCTCCGATACTTCAAGCAGATGTGGAGCAAATAGTCGTGGATAAAAAACTCGTCAGATTAGCTACATGCGGCGCCATGCAATTCGGCCTAATCCGTGAAAAAGATAAGATTCCGGAGGAAGTAATCGTTAAGGGGCCGGAACTCGAGAGAACCGTGCCTTCCTTATCCATTAACGCGATAGCCAAGGCTGGACCCGCTACATGTGCGAGGATAATAAAGTTTAGCGATGGCTATAAGATGTTAATAGCTCCAGGAGAGATCATCGAGGAGGATAAAGATTTTAGGCCAGATCTAGGTTGGCCGAAGATTCCGGCCGCGACTGTAAAGCTGGCAGGGGATGCATCTAAGTTCGTGGAGAATCTCCTGCATCAATACATCATCGTATGCCAAGATGATATCGCCGACAAGCTGGTAGAACTTTGTAAATTATTGGATATAGAGCCCATAATCTGCTAAATATCTTATTTTTTGCAATCAACTCTTCCTCAGCCGATTAACGATTTCCAAATATTTTTTAAAAGCGCTGTCATATATAGCCACAATATCTTCTTCAGGTTTCTCTGAGTCAATTATTTTTACCGCATTTTTAACTCCATCATAGACGTCTTTGTAAACTTTTGCTCCCACGCCTGCTAAGATTGCGGCTCCAAGCGCAGCTGCTTCTGTCTCTCTTGGAACAGAAATGGTTTTATTCGTTTGGTTTGATATTATCTTTCTCCAAAGAAGACTTTTTGCTCCTCCACCAACCATTCTAATGTCTCTAACTGTTATCCCTAAATCTTCGATTATGTCTATGCTTCTTCTAACCTCAAATCCTATTGATTCAAGAAGTGCACGGTATAGATGTGGCTTTCCATGAGATAAAGATAGGCCATATATGACTCCCTCTGCTTCATCAAAGAAAGGTATCACGAAAAGCCCTTCGGAGCCAGGCTCTATCGCTTCAGCTTCTCTATCGAGTAAGCTATATGGGCTTGTCTCCATACCTTTAGCGACCTCAGCTTCCGCTGAGCAGAAATTCTCGCAAAACCACCTCAACAATATCCCTGCTGATGAAATCGTTCTCAATAAAACCCATTTCCTCTCAGGTAATGCGTGAATATAGCGCAAGACGCGCATCTTTGAGTCATGAAATGGTTTATCCGATACGCAAAGCGTTGCTTGTGCAGTACCAATAGAGTTCAATACCATGCCATGTTCGATGACTCCCGCGCCGACCGCTGCGCAGCACTGATCATGTCCACCGACTATGATTGGCGTCCCCCTCTTCAATCCAATTTCATCTGCAACCTCAGCGGTTAACTCTCCTATCGGTGTTCCTGATGGATAAGGCTTTGAAAACATGTCAGGCGTTACACCAATCGTGTCCAAGATATCATGTGCCCAACATGCCTTATTCACGTCAAATAACATCGAAAATGATATCAATGAATAGTCTATTGCGAACTCGCCTGCAAGCTTGTATATTATGTAGTCCTCAGTGAACACTATTTTACGAATTTTTGAGAATATTGAGGGAAGATTCCTCTTAACCCAGAGTATCTTCGGCGGGGAAAAACCTGGAGCTAAAATCATTCCCGTGGTTTTGTAAATGTTTTCTTCTGTCAAACGCTCTCTTAGAAACTCAACCTCTTTCTCACTACGGGTGTCAAGCCACGATATCACTGGATAGACCGGCTCGCCGTCCCCATCGAGTAGGACAAGCGCATTTGCCTGAGACGAGAAAGAGATGGCGTCTATATCCGTAGGAGAAGCCTTTGACTTCATCATCACATTCCTTAAAGTAGTTTTAACAGCGTTCCACCAATCATTCGGATCTTGTTCAACCCATCTAGGTTTAACATACTTTAGATCGTAGCTGGCCGAGGATGCGGCGATCTTTCTTCCATCTTCATCAAACATTATACTCCTACATGTCTGAGTACCGAGATCTACTCCGATAATCATTCTCAAAGAGGTGGAACGTGGCTTTACTTAAATCTTCGCATCTATCACGAACTTAGACTATGTAAGATATGTTTATTTTAATGGATATGTCTTCTCGTTATCGTGAGCGAAGAACTGCTCATTTTAGGTGGCGATATACTCTGGCAAGGTAAGCTGCAAAAGAATAAAGGATTATTGATAAGAGGAGGCAAGATAATAAGGTTCGGAGTTAGCAACAATGGGAATTTGGCATGCTTAAGGCTGCAGGATGAGTTCATCATTCCCGGGCTCATAGACATACATACTCATGGAGCTGGCGGAGTGGATGTAAGTAAGGGATCCATAGTTAAATTTGCTAAGTTTAAGGCTTCTGAGGGAACAACTGCATGCATTCCCACACTCAGTTTACCTGTAAATGATTTGCCGCAGCGATTCAAAGAGATTAAAGAGGAACTTAGCACCGTGGAGGAACCAGATTTTGCTCAAATAATCGGTTTCCGAATAGAGGGGCCCTTCCTAAGATATGCTGGTGGAATAGATGAAGAAGTTTTGTCTAAGGGAATCAACCAAGAGATTATGGAGGAGATACTAAATGCTAGTGACCATCAGATTAGAATACTAGATATATCTCCTGAATTACCGGGCGCAATCGACGCCATCGAAATCCTCAGTAAGCGGGGAATCATCTGTTCCATCGCTCATACTAGGGCCACAATTGAGCAGGCTAAGAAGGCTGTTGACGCTGGAGCTAGGCTGGTAACCCACTTTTACGACACCTTTATCGTTTCAGAGCCTCCACTTCCTGGGGTATACCCGACTAGCTTAGTCGACTATCTATTGATCGAGGATCGTGTCAGCACGGAGATAATACCTGACAAAGTCCACGTCTCAAGCATCTTAGTGGAAAAAGCCTTCAGATGTAAAGGAGTCAAGCGAGTAATATTCGTGACTGACAGTAATCCTGCCGCCGGCCTTCCACGTGGAAGATATAGATTGCGAGAGTCAACATTGGGAGGAGAGATAGAAGTATTTGACAGAAATTCAGGTGTGTATCGCGCGGGGACAAAGGAGTTAGTTGGCAGCGCGCTCATGCCAATCGACTGCTTCCGAAATGCTATCACCCTCTTTAATAGAAGTATCGAAGATGCAAGTCAAGTTTGCTCGAAGAACCCGGCAGACCTTTTAGGATTGAATAAGGGTGAGTTAGCCATCGGAAGAGACGCTGATATTGTAATCTTGGATAGAAATAGTCTTGAAGTGAAGTATACTATCGTGGTCGGTAAAGTGGTTTTCTCGAAAGAAAAATTTTAAGGATTCTAAGAGTTGTCATTGTCAACGTTGAAGTCTACCTCTTCTTTCGGATGGTTAATCTGCATCTGCCAGCATTGGTGTCGATTATCTCCAAGTTATAGTCAAATCCATATTTCTCCACGACCCTAGAGTAAAGGACCTTACAGTGCTCACAGTAGTATGGGTACACTTTGATGTGTTTTGTTCTCCTAAGGATTCCAACCGATGGACACTTATACATCTCTATGACGAACTCGTCTTCAGTGGCTTTTATTTCATAGTCTGCTCCCTCTTCCTCAAGAGTTCTACTCCAATACTCCTTCATTCCTTGTATTCCTTTCTTGGCGACCAGTTCATCCAAGTTCTGTAGGAACTCATCTGATATATACTTCCATAGATCTATAACCGCCTCCTTACCATGTTTTTCATGTAGGTAATTGAATATCTCATTATATGCTAGGATGAATTCTGTGCAGGAGATCATCCCTCTCGCCTCCTCCAAAACTTTTGTGTGCAGGAGCCGGCATCCTGATCGTAATCTACTGATGAATTGTATCCTGCTGCCTTGCAGATCTCATCATTCACTATTCTGCAGTGTTCACAGAACTTCTCAAATATTCTATAGCCCCTCTCCCTCATATGCCATATTGCTGGACACTTTTTGACATTTAAGACCAGTACATCACTGTCATAGTGCAGGTCAAAATCGCCGCCCTCTATGGTGAATATTCTCCTCCAATGCTCTTCCAATGCAGCTAAGCCTCTCGATTTCAGCGACTCGATTAATGGTTTGTATACATTCCGTGCAATTTGACGTAGACACATATCAAGTTCTTTCTCGCCATATTTTTTGTAGATGTATTCAAGACAGCAGCTCAACGCGCCGTGAAAATCTTTATGAACAGACAAGCCCACACCTCCACAAGACCTTTTTACATTAAAGTTGTAATTAAGAA
>Ga0209410_1001934_pt1 | contig 10081 bp, 3 predicted proteins | sample Mar14436cmmetaG_FD_184135 | JGI IMG/M metagenome (GOLD analysis project Ga0209410, IMG submission 184135) | Marine hydrothermal vent microbial communities from Guaymas Basin, Gulf of California to study Microbial Dark Matter (Phase II) - Marker... ... | reverse complement strand
GCTGTGGCTATTCCTGCCTCATCTCTCCATGTTAGGACCTCGAAGAGCACCTGCTTGGCCGCAGCCAACATTATTGGGACGTCTATGTCCTTGGTTGCGCTGGCGGTTCTGAGGGCTCCGTCTCCGAAGGTCTCGTTATTCAGTACTAGGGCTGTGTGGACTAGGTTGTCTAGCCAGTCGATCTCGGTGTGGTTCGCTAGGAAGGTGTACTTCCAGGTTGTGTTCATGAATCTCGGTCCAGGTATCAGCTCGAATCTCTTCTTGCCCTCAGCCCATAGCTCGTTGGCGCTCAGATATACGGCCACGTCTGGCTCCACATCTTCAGGCGCTCCTGGAACGGTGCGCCATAGGTCTAGGTCATGCCACTCGGTTACGTTCGGGTACCAGATGGTTATGTATAATCCCTTGACGACTGTGTCGGTGCTGTTGCAGAGGGCCATGTAGAAGGTCGGGTTATACACCTCGGTCGGCCCTATCTCGTATCCGCTCTTGTCTAGGACCACGTTGTCGCTGTAGACGACCGCGCTCTCCCAGACCACGTTGATCTGGTAGTGGAAGACATCCTCGGTATCTGGATCACCGTCGTGGTAGCTTGCGTTGAGCCAGCCGCTTATCGGTAGGACGACGGATCCGTATCTTGGGTCGTCTGGGCCTAGGTCCTTGAAGCTGTCGACGTATCCGTCCTCATCGGTGTACCATCTACCATAGGCGAGTAGGCCGTCAACAGTTCCCCACTTGTCCTCGACTACTTTATTGTGGTCAACTGGTGAGACGTAGTTCTGTAGGACGTAGACGTAGTCTCTCGATACGGCTATATCGACCTCCTCTACCACGTCTCTGAGTATTAGCTTGGCCGGCGATGGAGGCACCTGGACATAGATTGTCTTCTCTATTACTTCACTATCGCCGACTTTCTTTAGTCTGATGGTTAGCCAGACCCTGTCCCATCTAGTCTCCTCGAATATCTGCGGCACATCGGTCTCTACGCGCTTCTTATCCCACTTCCACTCGACGTCAATTCTATACTCTTCTCTTAGATAATAGCATCCGGTTGTGTCGTTTCCTTCGTCGGCTGCTGAGATCTCGACCTTGCAGTTGTCTAGGATATGGACTATCCATAGCTCGATTAGTGCGTTTGCTAATGGGTTGGCCGCTCCGTCTTTTCCGAATGCTCCTAGCTTGATGAATGCTACGGGTATGGGTATCGGTAAGACTCCCTTCTCATTGTCTGGTCCAAGCTCGACCACGTATTCGTCTTCTGGCGAAGGCAGCTCGTAGACCACGAACCAGGCCGGGTACCAGTCCTTGTAGGTGTTGCCCTCGATCCTATCCTTCCAGACAGCGAATCTGCGATCGGTCTTCCATAGCTTCTCGGTTCCTACCAAGGTGAAGTTCAGGTAGTCTGCAACGTCGTTCGGCGCGGATGCGTTGTAGAACTTGTCGATTATGAAGCTCGCGTTCTCTCCCTTGCTGTAGCTGTAGGTCTTGTTGGTCTCGAAGTACATGTGGGTCACGTTATAGCTTCCGTTCCAGTAGATGTTGCTGGTGTAGAAGCTGTCCCTCATTATCGCTGAGATGTCCTTTATGTCCTCGGTCCACTTGCTCGTGTAGGTGTTTCCAACCCACATCTCCTTCTCTACGTCGTAGTACAGCATGTTCATGCCGTTGTCGTTCACTATCCTGAAGCTCGCGTCTCCGACCCTTAGGTCTCCATTCACCACCCTCTTCCAGAAGTCGTGGGCCCATGTCTTCAGCGTTATCTCCTCCTCGCAGACTAGGGCCGTTCTGTTTCCGATAAGGTCTGGGTTCAATGACTCCCATGTGTCTGGGAAGTTCTCAGGAGTGACCGGAACTCCTCCCATCGATCCGAAGATCCTTAAGACAACCCTATCGTCGACCTCTTCAGGCGGAGTCATTCTTATGGTTGGCACGGAGTCCTCGTAGCTCTCAGCCCACTCCCAGTCTATCTTGATCTCATATGGAACCTTTACGTCTCTTCCAGGCCACTTGCTGTTGCCTGGAGTCTGCTCGCTCTGGCTGTAGCTTGGATCTGTCACGGTTGTGACTGTTATGTTGTAGATTGCCGGAGGCATCTGATAGAAGATATACTTGGCCTCATACTCGCTTAGGGCCTCCATCGGCGAGTCGTCGGCTATCTTATGGAAGTCTGTGCTTATCTCATATCTGAACCATAGCGGATGGATTGTTATCGAGGTGTTGAAGTGCTCGGTCTCTTCGTCTCCGGTTGGGTCTAAGGTTTCTAGGAAGTAGACCTCCTCATCGGTCCATGGCTTGTAGGTTCCTATCCAAGTTATGGTTATGTTGAGCCTCGGTATCTTGTAGTCTCCCTGGAAGTTTGTCGTGTAGAAGATTAGGTCCTTGATCGGTATCTTGATGGTTATCGGAGCGTCTATTCCCTCCTCGACGTCTAGGACTAGCTCTCCATCGGTTAGTGGGATCTCTTCTCCTGTCGCGTCTCTAGCCTCCATTAACGGGACCTCTACTCCCTTCCACCAGGCATGGTGGATTGTTAGGGTTCCTCCGGCTAGGTATGGGAAGTCGTATTCTCCCTCGTCGGTTGTGTGGTCCCAGTCTTTATGGCCGTTTGGTAGGGTGAACTCGAACCATAGGTTTGGTATTAGGTTGCCCTTGCAGTCCTCGAATATTAGCTTGACCTTGAACACCTTGACGACTATCTCTATGAACTCGGTCTCATAGAGGGTGTCTATTTCATCGCGGTTATAGTATACCTCGGTTCCATGGTATAGGACTCTTACTCCGTATGGTCCCTCTGCTCCAGGTAGCTGGAAGTAGACTACATGTCCTTCTCCGAACAACTTATAGCTCCATGCAAGGGATCCTATCAGCTGGTCTGCTAGCTCTGGTGGTGCTGGGGTTCTAGCAACCTCTTCACCATTAGGTAGTATAAGGAAGACCTCCGTATCACCTGAAGGTAACGGGTTTCCTAGGTTATCCGTTACATAGAAGTCAATGTCATGAACATATGCGGTTATATAGACTACGCCCGTGGCAAATAATGCGTAATCTTCGTATCCGCCTAACGGAAGCTTGGCATCATATTCATCATCCTTGCTATAGTCTTCGAGGGGAACCACCATTCCATAGAGATAGGCGTAATCTACGTTAGTGACAGATAATGTTCCCGTGAAGTCCGTGAAAGTACGAGATACCGCATTACTATACCACCATTCTCCATGGACTATTTCAGCTGTCAGAACGCCTAACCCGCGTAAGAAGTCGAAGTCCACCTCATCACTATCATCAAAGTCGGCATAGTCTAGGAAAGCTGGACCTCTAAGCGATAACTTCTTGATACCATTGTAGATTTCCAATTCATCAATACCGGTATCGGTACCCGATGTGGGTGTTTGAGCCTCGAATCCATTCCAGGATAGGTCTCCGTCTAATATATCCTCAGCGTCTATTCCTCCATGATTCAGATATATGTCTATATAGTCTATTCCTCCAAAGACTCTAACGGCTCCATAATAATCATTATATTTTACCACATCTAGATCGATATCACCATCTGTTGTTGAAGCTAGTATTATTGGTACTGGGAAGTTACCGAGTATTTCCACTTCACATGGGCCACCATAATCGTCTCCTAGATAGAAATCGTCGAAACCTGAGAACTCTATCGTCCCATCCGCCCCGATGTCTGCTGTGAGGCTATAGTCGTCTGAGTAAGCATATAGATCGTAGTCCTCCGCGATCACATCGTGTATTTTGAATGAGACGACAGCGTCGTCTAAATCTATATCTGTTACGTTTCCGTAAACCTCGCCATCCTCTAGCCAGACGGTCATATAATCATACCAAGGATCAAAGTCTACGTCCGCAATATATCTATCTAGGGAGGTCTCATACTCATAATCTATATCAATGGAATCTGCTCCGCTAACCCACACCCTACCCGTGTACTCTTTTATCGTCACTGTTCCTACACCATCTATATCTAACTCGATGTCGGTTGGTAAGTGGACTAGCATTATGACTAGGTTGCTTTGTAGATCAGTGTATGGGTAAACCCACTGGTAATAATCCTCTTCCAGATAGTCATATAGTGCAGCTATCGCATATGGGTTCTCTACTCTTAGAACATCTACTATCTTCTCTACTCCTGGATAGTTGTTGCGTACTCCTCCCTTCCACTTGACAACCACGTCGAATCCATCATATTCCTTGTCGTCATCTAGGGTTAGGGTGTTTGCATAGCTTACATCGACTACCAGCATGCTCCAGTTTCCATTGAAGTGGCCGCTCTCCTCAACGTCCTCACTCCCTATCCACCTCGGCGTTGCCACGTCCTTCAGGTTCGGTCCCTCGGGTATGTCCTCGTAGTTGTCGGCATCTCCAGGCAGGTAGGCCAAGCTCACATTTAGCCAGACACGGTCTCCGAACTTCGTCCAGAAGCTTCCAATCCCCCTTACATCGAAGTAATCTGGTATATCGTTATCATCGGCATAGACTCCATCAACATATAAGGCATACCACATAGTTGCGTTCGGGAATCTCGCAAAGTTTGCAAACTCGCTAAGATATCCTCTATACTTGTGTGGCTCGTTCGTGCATCCACCATTATCCGTTGTCAATAGATTCTTCGTTAGATAGTATGCGCGGTCTCCACTAGTCTTCAGGTTTATCGAGACTGGCGCCTCGACTAGCTTGTCTCCAACCTCTGGGTGCTGGATCTTCATGTCAGCGTCTTGGACGCAGAACCTAGCGTAGAAGACAGTTGCATTTAAGAAGTTTGCGACGTTCGTGAAGTTATCCTTAACCTCCCTACCGATCCATATTCCGCTCACCTGCTCTCCGGTGTCCACTGCTGCGCCTGGAGTAGGCCATGTGATGGTCGCGGATGCTCCGGTGATATCATCGAAGTCTCCGTCAACTATGGATTGTACGTACTCTGGCACGAAGTCGGCGTTAGCCGTGTCAAACTCCACGGTTCCAGACTCTATGTCCAGCCCATCGATTAGGTTTCCAGGCATCGTGTTTATCGTGACCTTTCCGGTGTGCGGGTCGAAGGTGAAGTCGACATCGCTGGCGAAACTCCCCTCCCAGCTCATGCTAAGCGTTACGTTGAGCTGATCTACATCGCCCCCTGCTCCATCTAGGTCTATTCCCGTCGCGGTTCCCTTAACTATTCCGGTCGCGTTGATCGTCTTAGATAGGTATAGGGTTCCCGTGTTCGTGTCTCCATCGAAGCTCGCCTCACATCTACCCAAGAGCACGCCTTCTACCGAGACCGTGTCGGCGCCGTCACCTGTGTCGTCGGCCGAGAATGTGGCGGCATCGAGATCCACTTCAACTTTGACAGTTCCTGTTATGGTCAGCTTGACCCAGCAGATGGGTGTGGGCGACCTGAGCTCCTCAACATATATCTCGACATCTGTAACTTGGAAGGAGCCTGGGCTTATCTGTATGCTTCCAGGCGTAGTATCATTATCGAAGTCGAATACTCCATCGAAGCTTTTCGGCGCGAAATCTACCGGGGCAGCTGGATCTACGGCTTCGGGATCTATTGTGAAGTCGTTTCCAGCCGTGGATACGGTTATCGTGTTGTTCATAACCATGCTCAGCGGTCCACGGAAGTCCGGTCTCCTCTTCGCCATCCCAGGAACCTTGCTCCATATACCGGTTCCATTATACTCCTTACCATAGTATATTGTCTGGTTCACTACGACGGTCTCCCACCAAACCCTCACCGTCGCATTAAGCTTCGGTGCACCAATCTGGTTCGCCGCTGCACCATGCATATAGAAGAATATAACGTCCTTCACACCATTCGCGTTTAGATCGACCCATGTACCTGCCTCGACAGCTCCATTCCCATCAGTATCCACTCTTATATCGGTTTCATACACTATTGGAGCGGGTAGCTTGGCGTCTACATCAGTTGTATCGCCATCGCCATTAAAGTCGACCCGACCGACTTCTCCAGCTCCGATCGTACCATCATTATTGCTATCTATTCTAGCAATAGTTTCATCAAACGTGGTGTCGGGAGTGACCGCGACAACGTCATTTGTATCGCCATCGCCATTAAAGTCAACTCTAGCATCTGGAGTGCCATCACCATTGGTGTCGGCTGTGCGAACTCGCTCATCCAAGAGGTGAACCCAATCGTACTCAGGAGCATAGATTCCTCCATGGAACACGGTGCGGTTCTCTAGGTTGAATATCTGGAGTGGTATTGGGACTAGGTTGTTGTCCTGGAACTTTCCATCGGTCTGCCCCTCCTCAGGCGGATAGATCTCCCTAGTGTACCTGCACTGTCCATCCTCGGCGGTTACACATGCCTGGATTAGCGAGGCCTCGGAGGTTGGATCTGTGTGGTCTAGGTCGTAGATCTTGACCTGGGCGAAGCTTAGATTGTCCTTGGCTGAATACCATGAGTGGACGTGGAAGACCTTGAACATCTTAGCGGCCCTGGCAACCCAAGCATTAACCGGGTGACCCTCAGCAGTCTCATTACCGAAGATGGTAGCAAAACTATCCAAGTCAACACTAGTACCATTTAGAACATCAAACGGACCCGAGCCAAGACCCGCTCTGCTCAGATTAAAGTCAAAAGCTCCAGCACCTGCTACACCACCAACTAAACCACCATGATAGTCGATTATTCCGTCATCATTTACAGTAACATTGCCGATTGATGTAACTGTGCCGCCATCCCACGGTCCAAAGAGACCAGTCATATTGGCTACTTTCTCTGCGGCGTCAGATGGCATATTCCTCGGCGGTATCAGTAAGGCGTAGATGATGATTCCGGTGAATGGGTCTCCCTCACCGATCTTCTCACCATAATAGCCCTTAGCCTTAACCTCGATCAAGAGACCCCAAGTATCGTCAACCGTCCAGCTTATCTTCACGAATCCGGTGGCGTTCGGCTCGAAGGTTCCCTGCTTCTGGAATAGCTCGAAGTTCGGCTTAATCCCATAAACCTCCACGAAGGCCTCTTGACTCGTCACATTGAATCTGTCGGCGAATCCAGATCCACCAGGACACATAGGCGTGTTAACGCCCGGGCCATCGTTCGCAAAGCCCGTGCTAACCCCATCGTAGATCCCACAGCTATGACCCTTCCAAGCAGATGTCACGATCTTTAGCCATGCGCTCTTTCCAGCGGCTGAAACCGGCGCTATGAACGCCGTGCTGGCAATGGCGACAGTCGACAGTAGTAGCAGCGATATTAGGAAAATTAAACCTATTTTCCTACTCATACTTGCTCGGAGAAATGCGGCCTAGACCCATATTTAACCCCCATCATTCTAGACCCAATTCTATAATCTAGAACCGCCTGAACCGATAAGATTCTCTAGGTGATACTCGGTAATACCGAAAAACCCTGAAAAAGACTTACAGAGAGCCGAGATTCTAATCAATAGAATCAAAAAATATACATGGATAATCCATGCATAGCGTTAGAAGAGCTAAAACAAGCCTAGAGGATAGAGCCTTAAAAAGATCGGAGGGAGAGCGGTGAACAATCAAAATAGAGACTGGAAGCCTAAGAAGACCTCCCAACAGTTTGCTGTCAATCCCCCTGAACGAAGGAAAAAGAAAATAATGAATATCCTTAAAGAGATGATGATAGGGTGGGCCGGTGGTCTAGCGGTATGACGCCGCCCTTACGAGGCGGAGGTCGTGGGTTCAACTCCCACCCGGCCCACTACTCTTCAAACTTACTCTATTAATACCGTCTCTGCTCCGAGATCTTGAGCGACCTCAACCTGTTTTCGGTCGCTTGTGATGAGTTTCACGTTTAGGCTTCTGGCCTGCGCTATGAATAGGCTGTCATAGACCGTGATCCCATACCTTAAGGAGATCTCCAAGGCCTCTCTTAAGTAACTTGAAGCAGGTTCTAATCGTAATACATTCTCCTCCACGAGTTTCATCACCCGTTCAAGAAGATTTAATCCTTGATTCTCGTCTATTTGCTTGAATCTCTCGACATACTTCCAGATAGCATTGGCGGTTTCAATGATGAGAAGATCTACTGAACATGGTTCAGCATCGGGATTGAGATACGGGATTAACTTCTCCCAGCCCTCTTCCTTTATTAAGAATCTTATAAAGGCTGAAGAGTCAACGACCATCACGGCTCTCTCTCACCAGATCATGCGCAATCCCTTTAGGAGCCTCAGGTAAGGTCTTGATATACTTGACAAGCTCGTCGAAGATCTCTTTCTTCCTATATTCCTCAATCCTTCTCTTAATGAACTCCCTGATCTCCTCGCTCCAATTCACTTCATCTCTAAGCTTATCCATCTCACGCTTAAGCTCCTCTGGCACCCGTATGCTTATCACCGTCCCCAACGTAAATCACCTGCCGGACATATTGTAATACGATGATATTAGAATTGCGTCTAACATCGGGAATAATACTCCTCTGATTACAGAATCTATATTATCCGCTGACAGCTGAAGAACCTCAGATGGCGATAATCGAGGCAAGGGGGTTGACTAAGAGATTTGATGGGCTTGTGGCGGTAGACCACATAGACTTGGATGTCGAGGAGGGTGAGATCTTCGGATTCCTAGGGCCTAATGGGGCTGGGAAGACTACGACCATTAAGATGTTGACCACTCTATTGAAGCCGAGTGAGGGGGAGGCCAAGGTATGTGGATATGATGTCGTCAAGCAGCCGGATCTCGTTAGAAAATCCATTGGGGTGGTCTTTCAAGAGCCAGCCCTCGACGACCAATTAACCGGTAGAGAGAATCTAGACTTCCACGCGAGACTCTATGGCCTGAGCAAGAGGGAGAGGAAAGAGAGGATCGAGGAGGTATTGAAGCTCGTAGGGTTGGAGGATCGAGCCGATGAACTCGTCAAGAACTATTCCGGCGGGATGAGGAGGAGGCTTGAGATAGCGAGGGGATTCATCCACCATCCACGAATCCTCTTCCTAGATGAGCCGACTCTCGGCCTAGATGTTCAAACCCGTAGAGCGATTTGGAGCTATATCATGGAGTTGAATAAGAGGGAGGGGATCACGATATTCTTGACAACCCATTATCTTGAGGAGGCCGACAGGCTCTCGGATAGAGTCGCCATAATAGATCGTGGAAAGATCCTCGCAGTCGGCTCCCCGAGGGAGTTGAAGGACATGATAGGAAGCGATGTAATAACCCTGAGATGCTCAGAGCCGAATAGGTTGAAGAATATTCTAGAATCCGTTAGCTGGGTGAGAGATGTAAAATGTCATGGAGAGGAGCTGAGCATCTACGTTGAGCTTGGTGAGACGAAGATTCCGAAGATAATCAGGGTCGCCGAGGAGTATGGAATCAGGATAAACTCGATCACCTTGAGAGAGCCGTCCCTCGAAGACGTATACCTAAACTTCACTGGAAAGACCATCAGGGAGGAGGTTAAGCCGATGATAAGAAGACCTCCGAGACTTAGGGGGTGGAGATGAGAGATGAACTCGCTGGAGCTTCAAGCAATCTACGTGATGTGGATGAGGCAGATCAAGCGATTCGTGAGGGCTAGGGGCAGGCTAGTAGCGAACATCATTCAACCATTCTTCTTCCTCGCATTCCTAGGACTCGGCCTAAGACCCATTAGGCTCCCAGGATTAAGGATTGGGATGAGCTTCCTCGACTTCCTCGCCCCAGGCATGGTCGCCCTCTCGATAATATTCGCGTCGATGTTCGCTGGAGTATCTATAATCTGGGATAGGCAATTCGGGTTCCTAAAGGAGATCTTGGTCGCACCCGTCAGTAGGTTCTCGATAGTCGTGGGGAGGACGCTCGGCGGAGCAACCATCTCAATCATCCAAGGACTCACAATCCTCGCGGTAAGCACCCTATTCGGAGCGGAGATTAACCTAATTGGAGTGATCCCAGGCCTGTTCATGATGTTGCTCACGGCATTCTTCGCGGTCGGGCTTGGAATCGCCTTGGCCTCAAGGATGGAGGATCCGCACGCATTCTCCCTGATAATGAATCTCATCATGATGCCCGCAACATTCCTCTCAACAGCATACTTCCCGCTTGAGAGCGCGGCGAGCTGGCTCAGAGTACTGATATACGTGAATCCATTAACATATAT
>Ga0209410_1001933_pt1 | contig 10082 bp, 10 predicted proteins | sample Mar14436cmmetaG_FD_184135 | JGI IMG/M metagenome (GOLD analysis project Ga0209410, IMG submission 184135) | Marine hydrothermal vent microbial communities from Guaymas Basin, Gulf of California to study Microbial Dark Matter (Phase II) - Marker... ... | reverse complement strand
AGAAAAAAACCGAGGAAAAAGCAGAAGAGGAGAAGGAGGAAAAACCGGAGGAGAAAAAGGGAGAGGTAGCAGAGGAAGTCAAGGAGGAAGCCGAAGAAAAGGAGGTCAAGGAAGAGAAGGTCGAGGAACCTGAAAAGAAGAAGGTCAAACCAAAGATAAAACCGAAACTGACCAGCGAACTGAAAGATGCTCTCGAGAAAAGAAAGATTAGAAAAGAGAAGGAGCCGACCTTCCGCAGACAGGAATGGTTCAGGTACAAGAGGCTTGGAGAATGCTGGAGGAGACCAAAGGGTCTTCACTCCAAGATGAGAAAAGGCTTGAAATACAGACCACCAAGAGTGAAAATAGGGTACAGAGGACCAAAACTGGCTAGAAATCTCCATCCATCTGGCTTTGAGGAAGTTATGGTTTATCGAGTTGAGGATCTTGAGAAGATAAATCCGGAGCGCCAGGCGGCGAGAATAGGGGGAACGGTTGGAACCAGAAAGAGGATTGAAATAGTGAAGAGAGCGGATGAGCTCGGAATAAGGGTTCTGAATAGGGGTGAACTATGACGGATTTAAGGCATCAGAGGAGAATGGCTGCTGAGATACTGAAGTGCGGAGAAAATAGAGTGTGGATGGACCCAGATAGATGCGAGGAGATTGCGAGAGCGGTAACCAGAGGAGATATCAGATTGCTCATAAAGGGAGGGGCTATAGCCAAGAAACCGATAAAGGGAATATCGAGAGCCAGAAAGAAGAAACTCAAGGCGCAAAAAGAGAAAGGAAGGAGGAGGGGTCACGGCTCCAGGAAGGGTGCAAAGTATGCGAGATACCCGAGAAAGAGAAGATGGGTCGTCACCATAAGAGCGATGAGGGCGTATCTGAGGGAACTCAGAGATAGTGGAAAGATAGACAGAAAAACATACAGAATGTACTATCTGAGGGCAAAGAGCGGTGTCTTTAGAGATAAATCTCATCTCAGAACCCATCTCATAGCGGAAGGCATTCTCAAGGAGGAGAAGAAATGAAGCATGGACCAAGATATGTACCTCCGTTTAAGAGGAGGAGGCTCGGCATAACGGACTACCGGAAGAGGAAGAACCTACTCAAGTCGAGAAAGGTGAGAGCAGTCGTTAGAAGGTCCCTCAAGTACATCACCGTACAGTTCATCAGGTATAATGAGAAGGGTGATGAGGTTCTCGCGAGTGCAACGTCCAGGGAACTGGAGAAATACGGATGGAACGCATCCAAAGACACGACGCCGGCCGCGTACCTCACGGGCGTGCTCGCCGGAAAGAGGGCAAAGGAAAAGGGTATAGAGGAATGCATAGCGGATATAGGGAGATACACCGCGAGTAAAGGATGCAGGGTCTTTGCCGCCATAAAGGGAATAATAGATGCCGGTATTCACTGCCCGTGTAGCGAAGAAGTGTTTCCGAGTGAGGATAGGATTAAGGGCGAACATCTTGAGAAAAAACCAAAAATCGATGTTTTTGAACTTAGAGATAAAATAATAGGGGGAGAGAAATGAACGGTGTGGAGTGGGAGCCAAAGACCAAACTCGGCAGACTGGTGAAGAGCGGGAGAATCACAACGATGGGAGAGGCTCTCAGAACCGGTTTGCCTCTTAAAGAGCCGGAAATCGTTGATATCTTGCTGCCAGACCTGAAAGATGAGATACTCGATGTGAACATGGTTCAGAGGATGACCGACTCCGGCAGAAGGGTAAAATTTGCGATCACCGTTGTCGTTGGTAATGAGGATGGGTATGTTGGCCTCGGGCATGCCAAAGGTAAGGAAGTTGGGGCGAGTATAAGAAAAGCCATAGAGAATGCGAAACTCAACATAATCGAGGTGAGAAGGGGCTGTGGCTCATGGGAGTGCAGATGCGGAAAGCCCCACACTTTACCCTTTGCGGTCAGGGGAAAATGCGGCTCCGTTGAAGTTTACTTCAAGCCAGCGCCTCAGGGTCTGGGGCTGGCGGCGGGGGATGTCGCAAAGAAAATACTCAGATTGGCGGGTGTGAAAGACATCTGGGCATTCACGAGAGGTACCACCAGAACAACGGTCAATTATGCTAAGGCGGTATTCGATGCTCTCAAAAACAATGCGGAGATGCGACTTACGGAGGAGGAGATGAGAAAACTGAATATAGTGTCGGGATCTGTCGGCATGAAGGAGGAATAACATGGTGTACGCGGTAATAAGGGTAAGGGGTACCGTCAATGTGAGGCACGATATAAAGAAAACCTTACAGATGCTGAGATTGCACAGGGTGAACCACTGCGTGATAGTGGAGGAAAACGAATCTTTCAAAGGAATGCTCCAGAAGGCGAAGGATTATATAACGTGGGGTGAGCTCGATAAGGATACGCTCGTTGAGCTGATAAAGAGGCGGGGTAGGCTGATCGGAGACAAACCGGTGGATGATGAATACATCAAGAGGTCCACACCTTACAAATCCGTGGAAGAGCTCGCGGAGGCCATACTTGATGGGAAGATAAGATACAGGGAGCTTCCAGATATAAAACCCGTCTTCAGATTATCTCCACCCAGAAAGGGTTATGAAGGTATAAAGAGAGCATACTCCGTAGGCGGTGCGCTGGGCTACAGGGGAAAGGATATAAACGAACTCATAAGAAGAATGATGTGAATGAGATTCGAAAAGATTATTTATATTGAAAAACAACAGATAATGGAGGGGGCTGATATGGAAGAGACCCTCTACAGCATAGAGATAAGGAAAGAAAAGGATGTATATATAGGAAGAATATACTCCGATGTGGATGGAGTAAAGGAGTTCAGAAATCCAAAGATAGAAGGACTGCTGAGGGAGATAGCATTTGATATCCAGCTGGCTCTCGATGCCTTTTCAGCAAGATCGGTGGATTTCTCCGACGAGGAGCAGATAGAAGAATTCTGAGAACATCCAAATGCTGGTCACAAGATCCTCAAGAAGCCCTCTTATCCGTAGGATACATTAACTCGATCCCAGAAATTTTGACACACTTTTTAGTAAAGGAAAAGTCTAAATCTATCTGAGAGTCCTACCTATCAATGCGAAGTTTGCAAGCAGGGCTTCGAGCTGAATCCTCTCGTTGCTGCCTTCGACGATCCTGTAATCGGCTTCTCCTATTTTCTCTATAAGGTTAATCTTTCTGTCTTCCGGTATGGGCAGGTCGTAGATCGTATAATATATATGGTTGAGAATATCCTCTCCACTTAGCCCATATTTCGTGAACAGCTCCTCCAGCATCTTTCTGGATGCCATGAACTCTCCCTTTAAAGCCAGCTCTACGAGTTCCCTTATCTTCTCTGGTCTTATCGTTGCCGTGGATTCATAAACGATATCCGCATCTATTTCTCTGCTCACAGATGCGCAGATCTGGAGAGTGTTGATGGCTTTCCTCATATCCCCCCTCGCCATAAAGGCGATCGCATCGAGAGCATCCTTTGTAATCCGTAGATTTTCTCTGCTGGCTATCATCTGGAGATATCCTTTAATATCATCATCGGAAAGCGGTCTGAATCTGAAAATGGCGCATCTGGACTGTATCGGCTCGATAATACGGGATGAATAATTTGCAGAAAGTATGAATCTGCATATCCTCGAATACATCTCCATGGTTCTCCTCAGCGCCGCCTGCGCCTCGCTCGTCAGAGCATCCGCCTCATCGAGAAATATTATCTTAAAACCAACATCGCCAATTGGCGCGGTCCTCGCAAAATCCTTTATCTTGCCCCTGACAACGTTTATTCCCCTTTCGTCACTCGCGTTGAGTTCCTGAAAATTCTGTTTCCAGTGCTCTCCGAAGAGTTCTCTCGCTATGGCTATGGCACAGGTTGTTTTACCGGTACCGGCTGGACCCGCAAACAGAAGGTGAGGTATGTTTTTCGTTCTGACATAGGCTGATAATCTTTCCACGATTTCCCTGTGACCCACGACCTCTTTCAGGGTCTTTGGTCTGTATTTCTCTATCCAGATATCCTGCATACGGTACAGATAATGATAACATTTTTAATAATCTTTCATTTTCCCGATAAGTGATGCCATTTATACCAAATTCTTGGATAAAGGATGAAATGCTAAAAGAGATGGGTCTCAAAAGCGTGGACGAATTGTTTTCCGATATACCCGAATCCATCAGGATAAGTGATTTGAATCTTCCCGATGGATTACCGGAAGATGAGGTTGTGAAGTTAATTGATGGCATATCAAGAAAAAATAAGCCCTTTCCAGAATTTCTATCCTTTGCAGGCGGAGGCATTAAACCTCATTATATCCCCTCTGCCGTGAGACACATACTGCTGAGGTCCGAATTCTACACATCTTACACCCCCTATCAACCAGAGGCGTCCCAGGGATTCCTGCAGGCGATGTTCGAGTATCAGAGCGTGATAGCAGAATTAACGGGCATGGAAGTTGCGAACTGCTCGCTTTACGATATGTCCACCTCTCTTGGAGAAGCGGTTAGAATGTCCATCAGGATAAATGGAAGAAAAAGGATTCTCATTCCCAGAAATATATCCCGGGAGAGAAAGTCCGTCCTGAAAAACTATATCGCGGGTCTGGATGCGGAGATTGTGGAAATCGAGTATGATAAGAAAACCGGAAAGATGAATCTGGATGACCTTGTGGAAAAGATAGATGATGAAACGAGCTGTGTGTACATTGAGAATCCGAACTATTTCGGAATCTTTGAAGATGATGTTGAAGAGATTTCAGAGATCGTTCACAGCAGAAATGCTCTCATGATAGTCGGTGTTGATTTACTATCTCTCGCTATTGTAAAGCCGCCAGGCGAATACGGTGGCGATATAGTCATAAGCGAGGGGCGCACCTATGGGACTCCCATGAATTTTGGCGGCTCCTCTCTTGGAATATTTGCATGTAAAAAACGCTTCATAAGAAATATGCCGGGAAGAATCATAGGAATGACCCATGATATTGATGGCAACAGAGCGTTCTGTATGACCCTGCAGACAAGGGAACAACATATAAGGAGACAGAAAGCTACAAGTAACATATGTACAAATGAGAATCTGAATGCACTGGCGACGCTCGTTTATATCTCTTTACTGGGAAGTGAAGGGCTGGTCAAACTCGCAAAGAAGAACATGGAGAATGCGCGGAAACTCTACGAAAGTCTGGTTTCTCTACCGTGGTTCAAACCCGTATTTTCTTCCTCTTTCTTCAACGAATTTGTTCTCACGTCTACGCAGGATGTTTTTTACATGAACAGGGAACTTTTAAAGAAAGATATGATGGCGGGTCTTCCTCTCGAGAGGGAGTTCCCCGAACTCGAAAAATGCATGCTGTTTGGAATCACGGAACTTTACGATGAGAATGATATTGCAAAGCTAATTTCAGCAATAAAGGAGGTCTACCATGTATAGATTTGCGAGCTTTGATGAGCCGATTCTCAACAGGTTGCCTCAAAAGAGAGTGGAAGTGAATCCAGAAATCGAGTGGATTCCGGAAAAACTGAGAAGAAAAGCCCCTCCAAACATTCCGAATCTTGAAGAGCAACAGGTTGTGAGACATTTCTTCAGATTGAGTCAGATGAATTACGGGATAGAGAATGGAATGTATCCCCTCGGCTCATGCACGATGAAGTACAATCCCAAAATATGCGAGGATATAGCAAACTGGAAAGCATTTACAGACATCCATCCCCATCAGGATGAGTCAACGGTTCAGGGCACTCTTCAAATCCTCTACGAACTGGAACAGATGCTGAAAGAGATAACCGGAATGCACGCATTTTCTCTGCAGCCGGCAGCGGGCGCGCACGGCGAGTTTCTCGGGATGCTCATCGTAAGAGCATACCACGAATCCATGGGAAATGAAGAAAGAAGAGAAGTTATAGTTCCAGATACAGCCCACGGAACAAATCCGGCATCCGCAAGAATGGCGGGTTTCGATGTTATAGAGATACCTTCAAACGGCGAAGGTACAGTCGACCTGGAGGTGCTCGATAAAACGCTCTCAGATAAGACCGCTGCGCTCATGCTCACCAATCCAAATACGCTCGGTATTTTTGAATCAGATATTCTCGAAATAGCGGACATGGTTCATGACGCTGGAGCCCTGCTCTATTACGACGGCGCAAATCTGAACGCGATACTTGGCAAGGCGAGACCCGGTGATATGGGATTTGACATAGTTCATCTGAATCTTCACAAAACCTTCTCCGCACCGCACGGCGGCGGTGGGCCGGGAGCGGGACCCGTGGGTGTAAAAGAAAATCTTTCCAAGTTTTTGCCGGTACCGAGGATCAAAAAGGAAGGTGATAGATATGTCCTCGACTACAACTGTCCACACTCCGTGGGAAAAATAAGGGATTTCTATGGAAATATCGAGGTGTGCATAAAGGCGTACGTCTATCTGCTTCTGATGGGTGGAAACGGTCTCAAGGAAGTCGCCGAAATATCTGTTCTGAACTCAAATTACATGAAAGAAAAACTGAAAAAATCCGAGTTCTACCACCTTCCATACAGGGATCTCAGAAAACACGAATTTGTTGTGAGCTGTGAGCCTCTGAGAGGGAAGAAGGGTATAAGAGCCATAGATGTGGCAAAAAGGCTGCTTGACTATGGTCTGCATCCTCCAACGATATACTTTCCTCTGATAGTCAAAGAGGCTTTGATGATAGAACCAACGGAAACAGAAACAAAGGAAGATCTTGATAGATATGTTGAGGCATTGCTATCCATAGCGAATGAGGATCCGGAAGTTGTGAAAGAGGCACCATCAAAAACACCGAACAGAAGGATAGATGAAGCTTTCGCTGCCAAGAATCTGGTTCTCACGTGGAAGGATATCTAAATTTTTTAAGCAATGAAAGAAAAGAATGGCACAATGAGAAGAATGATGCTGATTATTCCCAACGAGAATAAAACCGGTCCTGGTCTGTATTCCTTGGGCAGTGTCACATAGTTGATGTAGAGGGTTCCTATCCCATAGATAATTACTCCTATCACCCCTATGAACAGAAGGGTTATGCTCAGCATGACTATTACCGAGAGACCAAAACGCATCAGTATGGCAAGAGGTACGCCAAGAGCAATGACATATATCAAGAAATACTGCAGGAATTTTCTGTATTCGAGTTTTGCTACGAATCCAAAGAGGTTCTTGCTCGTCTCGTAAAGCATCCTCGATGCGGCTTCGAATCCTCCGTAAATGGTGCCAAAGAGAGCGAAGAATACGCTTATCTGATAAAGTGGTTTCAGCCACGGAGCTATGTTTGAAAATATTATGGCCTGCTTCTTAATAAGATTGATATCTGTTGGTATTTCATGTTTTGGTCCTAAAAGGTAGGCGCCGGCGAGCATGTAAGCAGCGGACGCTATAGACACAAAGATGAATGCAAGAGCGAGGTCAACAAGTATGGGTGTGGTAAGGAGTTTTGCCTTTTTGATTTCCTTCCTCTCTTTTGGGAGATAATTCACCTTTCCACTTTTTACAAATATTGAGAATAGCCTTCTTGATAACTTCTCTGGATCATCTTCACCCTTGAATACACCCCACCCCTTCACTTTAACCCAGGATGCATAGCTTATAAGGGTAATGATTGTTATGGTAAGGGTGCCAACGTATCCCAGAATGAGAAGTGGTATCGGTTTAGTGTTCTCTCCCATCTCGAGAACCCACTCGGGATATTTCGGAAAATCACCTATTGTGAAGAAATGAGGGATTATCTCGGAGAGGTTCAGATTTGGTATGAGAGCAACAGATACGATGGCACCAACTGCGAGAATAATGACAAATAACAACTGCGTGTATTCGAGTAACCGGTACCTACCCGCAACGGCGAGCACTGCGGCGAGGAGACCAAAGATAATACCCCAGACAAGGTAGTCTCCGAAGCCGAAAGACCAGCTTAAAGTCTGGCCCAGCGATGTTATGATCGTACCCGCAAATATTGGGACAAATATCATCATAATTGCTATGAAAATCAGATTGATCAGACCCCTCAGTTTGGTGGAAAAAACATCCATTATATTGAGACCCGTGATCAGAGTATATCTGCAACTGATATAAGCTATGATGTATGAAGCTATATTTATCGTTATAAGCCATAAAAGCCGGGGTCCAGCCCATGCTCCTATCTGAGGACCGAGTATCAGTTGTCCTTGGCCAATCGTTACAGAAGCTATGATCGCTCCCGGTCCAAAAAACATAAGGTATTTGAGATACTTTTTCAGAGAAGGTTTTTCTTTAAGAACTTCATCCGGCTCGGGAAACGTGATCTTCTCCGTTTTATCACTCTCCTGTTTTTAAGATTCAAGGGAGAGCATTCTCCTTACCTCTTCAGCACATCCTCTTATTTCCTCTCCCCTCGCTCTTTTAATCTCTGGCTCGAGGACAGGGCCAGGTCTATCGCACACTGGGCAGTGCTCCAGCATCCTCACCCGGTCACCAGTGATGATAAAACCAGGATAACTGTACGCCGTGGCATCCAGAAAAGCGAATCTTCCATACTCTCCGTAACCGACGGGTTCCAGATTTTCATCCACAACAAGGGGATAGTAAAAGGTTGTGGGCAGATGGAGATAATGTCCCTCCGGGCAGTGAATGGCGGCTCCATTACCTTCCACCATTCCATAGAGATCTAAACAGAGTTCCTTATTGATACCAAGAATCTTCTCGACGTCCTCTCTGAACGCATCCACGGGCAATCTCTTATCCTCCTGTATTTTCCATCCACCTCCAGTAACGACGGCGCCTCTATCCCCAAAGCTGAAAGTTTTTCCTTCTTTCCTCAGATACTCCATCACTTCATGCAAGATGTAAGGTGCTCCTATGAAAGCCGTCTTTCTGCCCTTTTTCTCGTTTTCTTCGAGCCAGCTGACAATCCTCTTTATCATTTTCCTGTTGCTTAAAGCAGCTGAAAATCTCACGATCTTAGCCTTTATGCCCCTGCTCCTCATCAGCAAACCGATTAACTTGGTCGTTATTTTTTTATCGATCGCAGATGTCACATCCTTAACAGCATCGTACAGTACACTGCACACCTTCCCGGCAAAGAGAAAGGTTTTAAATGGATTTGGCATGAGCAAATATACAGAGATATCATACTCCCAGTAAGGGTATATCATCGTAACAACTGCCTTCGCAAAGGAATATTCAGCCATACTGAAGGTTCTTTTATCCCTTGGAATGAAGGTGTGTCTCCCGCTCGTTCCACTGCTGTGCGATATAACCAGGCCCGCAGAGTTGAAATCCTTGAGTATATCGTCGTAAGATGGCTTTTTCTTTCTGATTTCTATCTCGGGAATCTCTCCCGTAAATATGTTAGCAAGCCACACGGCAAAATCTTTTCCATCTGGATAATTCTTGAAAAATCTGTCCTCTAACAGTGGTATTTTTAGCAGGTCGTCGTGGCTTTTTATATCGTCTGGAGATACGTTACGATTCTTGCACATATTCCTGTAAAATGCATTCTTTTCGTACTGTCTTTTGAACTGGAATTTTATTGATTTGAACCTGAGTTCGTTCGCTTCCTTTGGCTCCACTCTGTAAAGATCCTTCACCCCATATATTGCCTTTTCAACAGGTCCCCATTCAGATTGGGGTACTACATACTTGCTTATCTTCTCCTCGAATTTCTTTATATAATCCTCAAAGGATATCATCAATAGGAGATGAAATTGTTTTTTCCTTTATATCCCTTTTCTTTGAAATATTATTGTGGTGTCTTCTCACAGGATTTTTTTCGTTCTATCTCCTGAATTTTAGCTTCTCTGTTTTCTCCATAAGATGAGGTTCAAGTGCTACCGGTCTGTATCGCTCTCTTGCTTTTCTGTCATATTCCTCTTCTCCACCAGCTTCTTCGATTATTTTTCTCCCCCTCTCTATCTGCTCCAATATGCTCTGATTCAATCTCGCAAGAGGCACCTTTGCTATCTTTTTATACATCAGTTTAATAAATATATTCGAGAGGGTTCCACCCAGACCTATAGACGTTATAGATTCAACTCTCGTTATGGTTCCGGGTACCGCATAGAACCATGTCCCTATCGAATCTTCTCCGAATTTTGTTATAGGTACTCCCTGAGCAGCCTGTCTCTCTGGAGTTGGTCCAACATCGG
>Ga0209410_1001932_pt1 | contig 10084 bp, 3 predicted proteins | sample Mar14436cmmetaG_FD_184135 | JGI IMG/M metagenome (GOLD analysis project Ga0209410, IMG submission 184135) | Marine hydrothermal vent microbial communities from Guaymas Basin, Gulf of California to study Microbial Dark Matter (Phase II) - Marker... ... | reverse complement strand
TTCGTGTCTCTATTTAGAGAGTCAGCTCTTTCAATATTAATACCTACTATCTTTCCTTTCTTACTAAATTTTATAGTTATATTGCTTGGGTTCACTACTATCCCACCTTCAATAAAAATTCCTGTTGCTATTGGTATAATTCCTTTATATTTTACTTTTTGGAATTGGTCTAATATGCTTAAATGTGTCCCTGCATTTACAAACTTAATCACCACTCTAATATTAGCTATGTTGTTTTTTAACCTCTCTTTTTCTATATCGTGGGCAATAGGACATAAATTGATTTCATGGATTATCTTTACGATCGTTTCCATAGTTTATGTGATTACAGCTTGTATTTTATTTCACAATGTGTTAGAATTTATTTTCTACCCTTTTAAAAAAGAAAAAATGATATTATTGAAAATCCAAAAGAAAGTGGAAGTATATTTTTATAATAAACTTCCAAAATTATTAGGAGGTAAAAAGTGAAGAGAATGAAGGTAATAAGTGCCTGGCCTAACAGTGGACATACGGTTGTGATGCTCTGCGTCTCCACCAAAATTTGGCAAAGTCGAACTTCTTATGTCTGTATACCGTTAGCCGAAATCGTGGGTGACGGGCTAAGTGAGAGAGGCGATGAGAATGTCCTTTGAGAAACTAAAAATAGGTGTATTGGTGAAAGGACCTATGTTACCTGAACCAATTCAAATAGTTCTAATTCAACCCCTTGGATCTGTAGTAAAAATCGGAGGCAAAGGTCTTTATGACAAAGATAAATATTACGAAAGGATACTTGATAAAGTGCAAATTTCACAACTACAAATCCTTCCTGCACATGATGTTTTTAATGGTAATGCAGAAAGATTTAGGTTGGGAATAGAAGCTATTAGATTGGCTTTAGCTTATGAATATGATCCATATTTTTCACTTTCTGTGGCTAAAGTTGATCCTGTCCCACATCAACTTGAAGCAGTTTATGACTACATGTTGCCATTACCCAGGATACGATTTCTGTTAGCTGACGATGCTGGGGCCGGAAAAACTATAATGGCAGGACTCCTCCTTAAAGAACTTAAATTCCGTGGACTTGCAAAACGTACTTTAATAGTAACTCCTGCAAATTTAATGTTTCAATGGCAACGAGAATTATGGGACAAGTTTAAGGAACGATTTGAAATCTTACGAGGTGTGGATTTGCGAGCTGCTTATGGGATTAATCCCTGGTTGGATAAGGATCAAGTTGTTACTTCAATAGATTGGGCTAAGCGAGAGGAAGTTAAAGAAAGTCTCTCAAGAGCGAGATGGGATTTGATAATCGTTGATGAAGCGCATAAATTAAGTGCACCAGATGCTGAGCATCCCACAGAAAGATATAAATTAGCAAGAGATATACTATCTGAGAACACAGATCATCTCCTCTTTCTAACCGCAACCCCTCATAAGGGAGATCCTGAGCACTTTTGTCTATTTTTGCGCTTACTTGATAAGGATGTGTATGGTGATGTAAAAAGTCTGCAGGATGCAATAGAGCGCAGTCATGCCCCTTTCTACCTACGACGTACTAAGGATGCCATGGTAACATTCCCAGATCCTGTTACAGGAGAAGTAAGGAAAATCTTTACTAAACGTATAGTAAAAACCGTAACTTTTGATTTAGACGAGGAGGAGTATGAGTTCTATGATAGATTAACCAAGTATGTTGAGGATCAATCAATTCGTGCAGCTAAGGAAGATACACCAAGAGCGCGCGCTTTGGGCTTTACAATGGCATTACTTCAAAGAAGGTTTGCGTCAAGTATTTACGCTGTTCGACGAACTTTGGAACGGAGATATGAACGGCTTAAGAAGCAATTGGAAAGCCTTGAAGCACCACCGGTATTTGAGGAAAAGGAGCTTGAAGAATTAGAAGATCTTCCCGAAGAGGAGGCTACAAAACTTCTTGAAAAGATTGAAAAAGCATCTTTACCCACCGACAGAGAAAGTATTCGACAGGAACTTGGAGAACTAAGAGAATTAATAAATCTTGCAAAAAGTCTTGAAAAACGTGAAGTTGAATCAAAGCTGACAAAGCTTCATGAACTTCTCAAGGATCAAAATATTTTTGGAGATCAGAAAACTAAACTTTTAATTTTCACGGAACATCGTGATACCCTTGAGTATCTTGTAAAAAAATTGCGGGAATGGGGCCTAAAAGTCACCTATATTCATGGTGGTATGAAAGTTGGTGATCGCGATACACCTGGAACACGCCTGTATGCAGAGCGTGAATTTCGAGAAAGTGCTCAAGTATTGGTAGCAACTGAAGCTGCAGGCGAGGGGATAAATCTTCAGTTCTGCTGGATGATGATAAATTATGACATTCCATGGAACCCTATGCGACTTGAACAAAGAATTGGGCGTATACACAGATACGGACAGGAGCATGACTGTTTCATATTTAATTTCGTTGCAAGCAATACACGAGAAGGACAAGTGTTGGAAAGATTACTTGAGCGTCTCGAAATAATAAGAAGAGACCTGCAGGAGGATAAAGTTTATGATGTTATCGGAGAGATTTTTCCAGCCAATCTTCTTGAACGCTTGATGCGCGACCTCTACGCAAGGAAAATTACGTTTGACTCTTTAATGGATCGCGTTGTGAGGGAAGTGGATGTGGAAAAGTTTAAAAGAATCTGTCGCTCGGCATTGGAGGGGTTGGCCAAGAGGGAAATAAATTTGCCTGCAATACTCGGCAAACATAATGAAGCAATTGAGCGACGGTTAGTCCCAGAAGTTGTTCAGAAATTCTTCCTTGAAGCCTCGCCCCTTGTTGGTATAAATCCAAAGCCTGTAAGAGAAGGGGTGTTCCGTATAGGAAAGATACCAAGAAGTGTAAGGCAGGTTGCAGAGCGCTTGGAAAAGAAATTTGGAAAACTTGGAAAAGAGTATAAATTGGTAACATTTGATAAGAAATTGGCAGTCGGTGATGTGGAGTGGGTGACTCCGGGTCATCCGCTCTTTGAGGCTGTTCGGGAAGCTGTTTTAGAAATGGTTCAGGAAGATTTGCAAAAGGGTGCGGTATTCTACGATTTAAATACTAAAGAGCCCTATTGCTTAGATGTATATACAGCATCCATTAAAGATGGGCGTGGTAGAACCATTCATCAAAGGCTTTTTGTTGTGCAATCGTTCTTAAATGGAAATATTGAGATCCGACAGCCCACTCTGTTTTTAGATTTGATTCCTGCCACCGCAGAAAATAATCTCCCAGATAGTTCAAAACTTCCCGAGCAAGAAACAATAGAAGGTGTGCTAATCGAAAAAGCACTTAACCCATTTCTTGAGGAGGTAAGTAGGGAGCGTAAAAAAGAAATAGAAATTATAAAACGGCATGTTGAGCTTAGTCTGAATACCTTAATAGATAGGCAACAACATAAAATTGCAGATTTAATAGAGAGACAGCAGCGCGGTGAAGATGTAAGTTTAGCACTGAACGAAGCCGAGAAGCGATTGGATGAGTTAAACGAAAGATTGGAACGCAGGCGTGAAGAACTTGAGAAAGAGCGGCACCTCACCATAGGGGATCTCAATCATATTGGGAGGGCATGGGTTCTGCCGCATCCAGAACGCAACAATTATCAGAAAATGGTAAAAGATGAAGAAATTGAGAAAATAGCGATGGAAATCGCAATGAAATATGAACGAGAGAAAGGCAGAATACCTGAGGATGTTTCTAAAGAAGATAGAGGATACGATATTCTATCCAAGAATCCAGAGACAGGAGAGGTGAGATTTATAGAAGTTAAAGGCAGAGCTAAGGTAGGTGGGGTTGCATTTACAAAAAATGAGTATGAAACTGCGAAGCGTTTAGCAGATAATTACTGGTTGTATGTTGTATTTAATTGTGCAGACAATCCGCAATTGATTTTGATACACAATCCGGCAAAGCTTAACTGGGAACCTGTTGTTAAGATTGAGCATTATCGTGTTGATGCAGAAACTATACTCAAAAGTAAATCAGGTGAGGAAAGGTGATGAATTGGAGGCGGTTGATCGAGGTTGATCTTCCCATAAATACAATCTCAAAGAATTCCCGCAGGGATCAGAATGTGAAGAAAGGACATCTGCATTCATTGCATGTCTGGTGGGCAACGAGACCATTAGCAGCGTGCAGAGCAGTTATCTTAGCTACTTTATTACCTGACCCCGCTGATCCTAACTGCCCTGAAAAATTCAAACAAAAAGTAAAAGAACTTTTGAAACCTCTCGAAGGAAATAAAAATGATTTGGAACTTCGACAAGCTCTGCTGGATTTTATCGCAAAGTTTTCAGCATGGGAGAATTCCATCAATCAAGATATGGTAAGTAAGGCAAGGGAACTTATTCAATCGGTATATGGCAATGAAAAACCACTTGTTGTAGATCCATTTGCAGGTATCGGTTCTATCCCTTTTGAGGCACTGCGCGTAGGGGCAGATGCATTTGCAAGTGATTTGAACCCTGTCGCATGCCTCTTGCTTAAAACAGCATTGGAATATCTTCCTGCCTATGGAGAGAGATTGGCAAAGGCTGTGGAAAAATGGGGGAAGCAAGTCAGAAAAAGAGCAGTAAGTGAACTGAAAGAATATTATCCTCCTGAACCTGATGGCTCAATTCCCCTTGCGTATCTCTGGGCGAGAACTATACGTTGCGAAGGTCCTGGATGTGGTGCAGAGGTTCCTTTGGTTGGACTTCTCTGGCTCTCAAGAAAGAAAAACAACCTTGTGGCACTGCGCTATTATGGGGATAAAAGGGAAAAGAAAGTAAGATTTGAAATCTTTCATCCTAAAACCGAAAGCGAGGTTCAGCCACCGATAGTTAAAGGTTTCAAGGCTACATGTCCCGTTTGCGGATATACAACGCCTTACAGACGTGTTAGAGAGCAACTTCGTGCAAAAAACGGCGGAACAAAGGATGCAAAACTTATCGCCGTAATAACGCTAAAGCCGGATGGTGGAAGAGGATTTAGGTTGGCTGAGGAAAGGGACTTAAAAGCGGTGCAAAAAGCTATTTCAGCACTTGAGAAAATGAAAAGAGAACACAAGGGAAGGCTGCCCTTAATACCTACGGAGCCTTTGCCACCAGATGGAACTTTGGGTTTCAGGGTTCAGAAATATGGAATGAAGACTTGGGGTGACCTTTTCACACCAAGGCAAGCTTTGGCACTTTGCACTTTTGTGAAAATCGTGCGGGAGGCGTATGGAGAAATATTGAAGGAGACAAAAGATGAGGCATTTACAAGGGCGGTAACAACATGTTTGGCATTAGCGGTGAGTAATATGACCCCATATACTTCAGGATTATCTATAGGTTTAAAAGAAATAATGGATCTGAGATCAGTATTTTGGGGGAGCGCTCTCCCCATGCATTCAGATTTTGTAGAACCGAACCCTTTGAGAAATTCTCTTCTAGGGGGCATAGAGTATTCACTAAATTTGATCATTCAAGTGATTAAACGTGAGTCCTCTAATCAGCGATCATTAGGAGTTACGAATTTGGCATCTGCTACATCCATCCCTCTTCCCGATCAATCCGTGCATTATGTCATAACAGATCCGCCATATTATGATCAAGTGCCATACGCTGACCTCTCAGATTTCTGTTATGTATGGCTTAAGCGTATGGTCGGAGATTTGCATCCTGACCTTTTCAAATGGGAAATTACGCCTAAGGCAGAAGAAATTATAATGGATCCAGGGCCGTCAAGTGAAGGTGAACAAGAGAAGACCAAAGAGTTTTTTGAAAGTATGATGAAAAAAGCACTTATGGAATGCAGAAGAATTCTAAGACCTGACGGTGTTGCGGTTGTGCTCTTTGCCCATAAGAAAACGGAAGGTTGGGAAGCACTACTCAATGCACTAATTGGTGCAGGTTGGACAGTAACCGCGTCATGGCCTATTGAGACAGAGCGAGGTGCGAGGATGCGTGCAAAAGGCTCTGCGGTGCTTGAATCTTCAATATTCTTGGTTTGTCGCCCAAGAACATCCAACGAAATTGGAGACTGGCGCGATGTGTATGCAGAACTCCAAGTAAAAGTTCGTGAATGGATGCAAAGGCTTGTAAAAGAAGAAATAATGGGTGCGGATGCCATATTTGCATGCATAGGTCCTGCACTTGAGATATTTAGCAGGTATGAAAGGGTCGAGACAGTTAGTGGTGAAGAAATTACTTTAAAAAAGTATTTAGAGTATTTATGGGCAACTGTGGCGAGAGAGGCGATGCGCACGATAGCAGAGCAGTATTTAGAAGGTGCAGACCCGCATGGGTTTGAAGAGGATGCTCGTCTAACTGCTATGTGGCTTTGGACTGCAAAGACAAAAAGAGCAGATGAAAAGAAAAGTGGTTTTATATTGGAATATGATGCTGCAAGAAAGATCGCACAGGGCTTAGGTGTGAATCTTGAAGCACTTGCAAAACCTGGTGGTATCGTGGAAATAAAAGGTAATGAAGCAAGATTGGTTTCGATTGCGGAAAGAAGAAAGTTTTTATTAAGCAAGACCGAGCAATCGATGCCAAAGGAGAGAGAAAAACAGATGACACTGTTTGGAGAAACTGTGGAAGAAATAGAGAAAACACAAGCGGTTTTGGAAAGGGGGAAAACCGTGCTTGACAGGCTACATCAAGCCATGTTGCTCTTTGCAGATGGAAATCTCGCTGGTTTAAAATACTTTTTAGTCAATGAAGGTGTGGGGCGTGAGGATTTGTTCTGGAGGCTTGCGAATGCGTTATCTGCGCTTTATCCAGCAAATTCTGATGAAAAAAGATGGGTTGATGGATTGCTTGCAAGAAAAAAGGCATTAGGTTTATAGGAGGTAAAAAATGGAATTACCGCCCTGGTATAGAGTTGTAACACCAAGAAAGGATTTGCGGGAGGGAAAGCCAATAGATGCGTCGGGGTTTGCAATACATCTTGACCAAGTAGTTGAAGGGAGAGCCCAAGAAGATTATCAGAACCCAAAACGTTTCTTTGAAAAGACATATCTTACAGAAGGTCTTTTGGAGCTATCCGCAGAGGTTTTAAGGTGTCTTTCTGGAGAAGTTGTGGGTGCATCACCTGTTATAAATCTCACAACTCCTTTTGGCGGTGGTAAAACACATGCTTTAACTCTCCTATATCACCTTGCGAAAAATGGCGAAAGGGCTCTATCCTACCGAGGAGTAGATAAGATCTTGAAAAAAGCAGGACTTGAAACGGTGCCCGAGATAAAGGTTGCGGTTTTCGTAGGCAATAAGTTCGATGTATTCTCTGGTCATGGAGCGTCAGGTGAACCTACAAGGATGACACCTTGGGGAGATATAGCATGGCAGTTAGGTGGTTATGAAGCCTATAAAATCGTCGAGGAGCATGATAAAAAGAGAGTAGCTCCAAGCCAAGATGTTATCCGCAAATTTTTACCCAAAGACAAACCGGTTTTGATCCTGATGGATGAGGTTCTCAATTTCATGAGTCGTGCACGCTCCATAAAAGCAGGAGAGACAAAGGAGTCCACTTTGGCATCGCAATTTTACTCTTTCCTTGAAAACTTAACTAGAGAAGCAACTTCTCCCGATAGGAGGATTTGTTTGGTTCTCTCATTACCTATGTCAGAACAGGAGATGACGCCCGAAGATGAGATTGATTTCGGCAGATTAAAGAAACTTTCTGGACGGGTTGATAAACCATATACACTTGCAAAGGATATTGAGATGGCAGAAATCATTAGGAGGAGGTTTTTTGAGGACCTGGGTGACAGAGAAACAATAAGAAAGGTTGCCAAAGCGTATGCTGATTGGCTTAAAACCCATAGGAAATCAATTCCGCTGTGGTTTGACGTTGATCACGCCGAGAAATTATTTGAAGCCACTTATCCATTTCATCCAACACTTTTGTCGGTATTTGAAAGAAAATGGCAAACATTACCAAAATTCCAGCAGACAAGAGGTGTGCTTAGAATGTTTGCCCTATGGATTTCACGGGCTTATGCAGAAAGCTATACAGGTGCTTATAAAGATCCATTAATCACACTCGGAAGCGCACCGTTTGAAGATGATTTCTTCCGTGCAGCTGTTCTTGAGCAACTGGATGAGCCAAATTTAGATAGAGCAATAAAAGTGGATATAGCTGGTGAAGATGCGCATGCAACAAAATTGGATGCGGAAGCAGTGGGAACGTTAAAAGAGATGAGGTTATGTAGGAAGGTTGCAAGTGTTATATTCTTTGAATCTTCAGGAGGTCAGATACGCGAGGGTGCAACTATCCCAGAGATCAGACTTTCTGTAGGTGAACCGGGCGTGGAGATTGGTAATATAGAAACAGCACTGGAGAACTTAATATCCGCATGTTACTACCTCAATACTGATGGAAATAGATACTGGTTTAGCATACGACCCACATTGAATAAATTGTTAGCAGACCGCCGTGCAACGATCTCTGATGAGAAGATAAAGGAACGGATAGAAGAGGAAATAAAGAAGGTGTTCTCTAAGGGACCCGAGATCGAACGCATTTTCTTCCCTGAGCAGAGTAATCAAATTCCTGACAGAGCAACATTGACATTAGTGATATCATCGATAGATCACTCTTGGGATGAAGGTGTGCGTTCAGATACTCTTAGGTTAATAGATTCTTTAACTCAAAATCATGGCACTTCCGCACGCATCTTCAAAAGTGCCTTGATATGGGTTGTCCCTGAAAGAGTCAAGAGTATGAAGGATGATGCAAGAACCCTATTGGCATGGGAGGTAATCGAAGAAGAAGCCGATAGACTTAACCTGAATGATACTCAACGAAAATACTTGAGAGAGCAACTAAAACGTTCGGAACGCAATTTATATGAAGATGTATGGCGCTGTTATAAAAATGTGCTCTTACTTGGAAAGAACAATAAATTGGAGTATGTTGACTTGGGGCTTTTACACTCAAGCGCAGCGGACCCGAGCGAAGGTTTAACAGGACTTATATTATCGCGACTTAAACAGCTGGATTACTTGACAGATAAGGTAAGTCCTGGTTTTATTGCGAGAAATTGGCCACCAGCAATATCAGAGTGGGAAACTGTATCTCTGCGAGATATGTTCTTTTCATCCCCTCAATTTCCAAGGCTAACAAATGCTGAAAAACTTCGTTATACAATCGCCGAAGGTGTAAGCAAAGGTATGTTTGGGTATGCTCAAAAGACTATCGAGGGGAAATACATAGAAGTACGATTCTACGAACCTATGAATTACAATGAGGTAGAACTTTCAGAGGGTGTAGTACTTCTTCCAAAGCAATTAGCAGAAGCCCTTAAAAAAGGTGTATCCGAACCTGAAAAGGAAATATCACCCCCATCAGAAACACCCAAACCTCCTCAAAAACCCACTGAAAAGCCACCCGAGAAAATCCCATCCTTAACCTACTCTATGATCAAATGGGAAGGAGATGTGCCACATCAAAAGTGGACGACTTTTTATACACGGGTGTTATCAAGGTTTTCAACTGAAAAATTAAAACTTCATGTAAAGATAGAAGTGGAGTCCGAGAGTGGTATATCTAAAGAGAAAATTGATGAAACGAAAGCCAGTCTTCGTGAGTTGGGATTAAACGATGAAATTAAAACAGAAGGGAGTGAAAAAGAGACGAAATAATGAAATATGCTTGCCCGTCGTCCGCGATTCCCCGCTTCGTTGCCTTCGTTCGAGCAATAGAAGGATATGCGGCTCGCTTACGCTCTCCAGACTTCGCCAAGGCGGGATTCACATAGTTCAAGACGTTAGGCGTAATTAGGAGGTACACCAATGAACAATATCAGAATAGACCCTGAGGGATTTCAGAAATCCATCACCAAGGAATTAGACATAATTAAAAACAGAGTTAGGAACTTAATTGGGAGCTCTCATTGGGAAGAAGAAGGAAGATATAAAGAAGCAATCTTAAGAAATGTGATAAAAAGATTCTTACCAAGTAATTTATCAATTGGAACAGGTTTTGTAATTAAGAAAAATAGAGGCGATACCCAAATCTCTAGTCAAATCGATATAATTATTTACGACAATACCATTCCTGTGCTTTTTTCTGAGGGCGATTTTGTTATCACCACATATAAAAATGTGAAAGGAATTATAG
>Ga0209410_1001931_pt1 | contig 10086 bp, 10 predicted proteins | sample Mar14436cmmetaG_FD_184135 | JGI IMG/M metagenome (GOLD analysis project Ga0209410, IMG submission 184135) | Marine hydrothermal vent microbial communities from Guaymas Basin, Gulf of California to study Microbial Dark Matter (Phase II) - Marker... ... | reverse complement strand
GTCCTGCACGGAATAGTGGGGATGGTCCTCCTCTACATCGGCCTTTTTGTAGTCTGCACCCTGATCATGGGGGCCCTGGGGATTGATCTCGTCACGGGGGCCTCGGCGGTGGCCGCCTCCCTGGGGAACATCGGTCCCGGCCTGGGAAGGGTCGGCCCCGCCCTGAACTACTCCTTTCTCCCTCCCCTGGCTAAGCTCATCCTCACCTTCTGCATGCTCGTGGGACGGTTGGAGATCTACACCGTCCTGATCCTCCTCTTCCCCGAATTCTGGAAGAAGTAAAAAGGCGTTTAGATGGCCAAACCCTTGTTCTCAGAGGAAGCGATCAAAGAGATAGCCGCGGGGGAGGAGAGGTGAAGGAGGGGATGCTATGAACGGGGAAGGATGGAGGGAGGTCGCAGTCCCCTTTGGTGAGGGAGAGTTGAGGGTGAAGGTTCCTCCTCAGACGGAGGTCCTGCGGATGGCCGAAGAGGTCCCCCTCGCTGACCCGGAGCGGGCGATCCGAGAGGCCCTGGAGCACCCCATAGGTTCCCCTCCCCTCCAGGAAGTAGTGAATGCCAAGGGAGAAACCGGGAAATTGAAGGTGGCGATAGCGGTCTCGGACATCACCCGTCCCGTCCCCTACAGGGGACCCACAGGGATCCTGCCCACGCTCCTTGAGGCCCTCGAGAGGGCGGGAATAAGGAGGGAAAGGATTACCCTGGTAGTCGCCACCGGGATGCACCGGCCGAGCACCCCTGAGGAGAAGGTGCGAATGTTCGGAGAGGAGGTGGTTCAGGGCTTCAGGATCGAGGATCACGACTGTCGGGATCGCTCCAGGCTCCGTTATGTGGGAGAGACGTCCAAGGGGACAGAGGTCTGGGTGAACTCCACCTTCTACGAAGCAGACCTCAGGATCCTGACCGGCCTGGTGGAGGCCCACTTTATGGCCGGCTTTTCCGGAGGCAGGAAGTCGGTGTGCCCGGGGCTCGTGGACGAAAGGTCGGTACAGTGCTTCCACGGGCCGGAGTTCCTCGAGGACCCTCGGGCGGACAACCTGATCCTCGAGGGGAACCCCTGTCATGAGGAGGCCCTGGAGGTGGCCGAGAAGGTGGGGGTCGACTTCATCCTCAACGTCACCGTGGACAGGGCCTTCAGGATCACCGGAGTGTATGCCGGGGACATGGTGAGAGCGCACCTTGAGGCCTGCCGTAAGGTGAAGGAGGCGGTGAGCATCCCCATCGCCGAACCCTATGACCTGGTGATAACCCATGGTGGTTACGTGGGAATAAACCACTACCAGACCGCCAAGGCGGCCTGTGGAGCCCTTCAGGCCCTTAAGGAAGGGGGATACCTCGTGATAGTGGCAGATAACCGGGATGTGGACCCCATAGGAAGCCCCGAGTATCGCACCCTGCTTCACCTGTTGAAGCTTCAGGGACCTGAGGGCTACGTCGAGGTCCTTAGGTCCCCTCACTGGCGTTTCACTCGCGACCAGTGGGAACCGGAGATGTGGGGGAAGGCCCTGAGGAAGGTCGGGAATCAGGGGCTTATCTACTGCAGCCCCAATATCCCGGAAGAGGATTACGCCTACATCCCCGGGATAAGCGGATGGGATCTGATCCGCGAAAGGCGCCCTCAGGACCTGAAGGGGTTGGCAGAAGCCATGCTTCAGGAGGCCATCCTCATGAGCTATAACAGGTTGCTCGAGAGGGGAGGCTCACCGAGGGTCGCCTTCCTTGAGGACGGCCCTTATGGGATCCCCGTCCTTTCGGGGTAGAAGTCCACGAGGAAGGGAGTGGCCATCTCCCTCTTCTATCTCAAGGGGGTTGCCCCTCCGGAGGTGAAGTTCGGCGAGCACATCATCGGAGGGGCCTGGCCCTTCATCGGGCTGCAGCTGATAGGCCTCGTGCTCTTCATCCTCTTTCCTGATATAATCCTCTGGCTTCCTTCAAAGATGGTCATCCGCTGAGGGAGGAAGGGATGTTGAGGAAAGAGCAGATAGAGGAACTTAAGGGGATCGTCGGGCAGGAGTGGGTGTCGACGGGGGACTCAGTCAGGGAGCTTCACTCCCACGACGAGTCCTTCCACCGATCTGTCCTGCCCGATGTGGTGGTCTGGCCCCACTCGACCGAGGAGGTGAGCCGCCTGGTCCGCTGGGCCTACCGGCACAGCGTGCCCGTCACCCCCTGGGGGGCGGGAACGAGCCTTGAGGGAAACCCCATCCCCGTGGAGGGGGGGATGGTGATAGACCTTCAGGAGATGAACAGGATCCTGGAGATCCGGCAGGAGGACTTCCAGGTGGACGTGGAGGCAGGGGTCGTCTACAAGGAGCTCAACAAGGAGTTGAGCCGCTATGGTCTCTTCTTCCCCCCTGACCCCGGGGCGGCGGCCACCATCGGTGGGATGATCGGGAACAATGCCAGCGGCATTCGCACCGTGAAGTACGGACCGACGCGGGAGTACGTAATGAGGCTGGTAGTGGTCCTGCCAGGGGGTGAGGTGATCAGGGTGGGGAACCGGGCCAGAAAGAGCTCCTCGGGATATGACCTCCTGAGGCTATTTACCGGGGCCGAGGGAACCCTGGGAATCGTGACGGAGGCTACTCTGCGTCTGGTGGGCCTTCCAGAGAACTTCATGGCCGTAAGGGCCACCTTCCCCACGGTGAAGGACGCCACCGATACGGTCTTTCAGGTGATGAACTCGGGTCTGGTGCCCTCTGCTATGGAGTTCCTGGATGCGGAGGTGGTGAAGGTGTTGAACCGCGACAGGGGTCTGGAGCTTGAGGAGGCGCCCACCCTGTTGATGGAATTCGATGGCTACAGCGAAGAGGGTCTCAAAGAGGAGATGGCCTTCGTCGAGGAGATCTGCCGCGAGAACCGCTCAAGTTTCATCGATAAGGGAATTGGACCTGATGAACGGAACCGCCTCTGGGAGATCCGCCACCTCACCTTCGAGTCGATAAAGCGTTCCCATCCAGGGCTCGAGGCCCTGATCATGGACGTGGCCGTGCCCCTTTCCCGCTACAGCGAGATGGTGGCCTTCATCAAAGAAGAGGTATCAGACCTCACCGCCTATGTATTCGGCCATGCCGGGGACGGAAACATCCACGTGGTGGTGATGGACGACCCCAAAGACCCTGAGAGGTGGCGGAGGGTGGAGGAGGCCAACAGGCAGGTGGTCCTTAAAGCCCTGGAGTTTGAGGGGACCTGCACCGGGGAGCACGGAGTGGGGATAGGGAAGAGGGAATTTGCCCTTCGAGAGCACGGGGAAGCGCTCCATCTGATGAGGCGGATAAAGGAGCTCCTTGATCCCCAGGGGTTGATGAACCCCGGAAAGATCTTCCTCTAATTCGTCCTGAGGACCTCCTTCGTCCTCTCGATGACCTCGGAAAGTACCTCCCCGGCCTTTCCTCCTATCAGGAGATCAGCCTGATCGTCATAAGGGGTGGGAGTGAGGTTGATGATGACGAGTCTGGCCCCTGCCTCCTTGGCAAAGAGGGGCATTAAGGCCGCCGGATGGACCACCAGGGATGAGCCCACCACGATGAAGAGGTCGGCCCCCCGGGCCTCCTCCTCGGCCCTCCTCATCTCCTCCTGAGGCATGGCCTGCCCGAAGGAGATGGTGGCCGGCTTGAGAAGCCCGCCGCAGCCGTCACAGCGCGGGGCCTTCTCCCCCGCATCTATCCTCCTCTGGATCTCCTCTCGAGGGTAAAGCCTCCCGCAGTCCAGACACTTCACCCTGAGGGCGTTCCCGTGAAGCTCTATCACCTTGTCGGCCGGAAGCCCCGCTTCCTGATGGAGGTTGTCTATGTTCTGGGTGATCACCGAGGAGAGCTTCCCCATCCGATAGAGTTCCACACAGGCGTAGTGGGCCGGGTTGGGCCGGGCAGTCTTAAGCATCTCGTAAAGTTCCGAGTGCATCTGCCAGTAGCGTTCCCGGGCCTCCTCGCTGTTGAGGAAGCGCTGGAAGTAGAAGTCGTTGGGGTCGTAGCGGGACCAGAGCCCTCCGGGGGACCTGAAGTCAGGGATGCCCGACTCGGTGCTTACCCCCGCCCCCGTGAAGACCACAACCTTCTTCGCCTCAGCTATCCACCGGGCGAGCCTCTCTATCTCCTCCTGCATCCTCCCCCTCCACCTTTATCCGTACCACCTTGGGCTTAGGCTTTATCTCCTTGAGCAGCTCCTGGAGCTTCTGCTCGATCTTCTCGAGCTTCTCCCTCTCCGGGATGCACTCCAGGACCACCCTGATCCTCTCTCCCTCCTTGAAGTGGACCCCGAAGACTATCCCCAGGGTCCGCAGGAACCCCTCCATCTCCAGGCGGATCCTCTGACGTTGGGACAGCTCCAGGGTCTTGGCATCGGTGAGAAAGTGGGTGTGTATCCAGACCTCCTCCCTCCCCAGGACCTTCATCGGAGAGTTAAGGCCTTATCCCCTCCGCTTTTGAAGGAGCCTCCTCCGAGGCCTTTGCCCCTTCACCGAGGAAGGGGGAAAGTACCGCCACGATCCGCTCCCTGAGCCACTTCCCGTCCCACCACTCTATCGGATTGACCGGATGACCCGAAAGGAGGATGGCGAAGTGGAGGTGATCGCCTCCCGCAAGTCCGGTCGTGTCGGTATAGCCGATGACCTGCCCCTTCTGCACCTCCTCCCCCTCCTTCACCGTATAGCGGCTCAGGTGGGCGTAGAGCGAGGCGAGACCCAAGCCATGGTCCAGGATCACCACATTTCCGTATATCCCCATGGGCCCGGTGTAGATGACCCTTCCCCTGTTAGATGCCGGCACCGGGGCATGGGCCACCGAGGCGAGGTCGCACCCAAGATGGACAGATCTGCCCACCATTTTGCCCCCGTAAAAGTAGGTGCGCTGATCGCCGAAGGTGGCGGTCACCTTGGTGTTCTTCATCTGGGAGAAGGCCCCCTGCCATAGGGGGTTAGGGCCGGAAGAGGAGGCTATCCTCGTTATCTCGGCCTCATCCCTCTTTCGCATTATCTCATTGACCGCCCTGAAGGCCTCCTCAGGAGGGAGATCCTGTCTTTCAGGGGGCAGGAGCGGATATACCTTCTCCCTGAGAAAACCTTCGGACAGAGAGACCCGCTCCCTCACCACCTTGCGGGGGACGATGTGAACGGGCAGCAGGAGGGTGCGGGCATTTCCGGCCCTGTCCTTGACGGTCAGCCTCACTTCCCTCCCCTCCGCATACTGGGGAACCCCAAAGAGGACGGCCCAGAGAAAACCCCTTCGGTCCTTCTTCCTGTATGCCCGAAAGAGGAGCTCTCCCACCTGGACGTGGGCCTCGAAGGCGTCCTCGGTCGTATGGAACAGGGCGGCCCCTGCCCCGTTCAGGTAAACGTATCGGGTGTTCCCGAGAAGCTCCACCCTGGGAGGGGTCCAGTCCACCACGAACTTCCCCTCCGCCATCCCCACGTTTCCGTGTCCAAACCGCCATAGGGAGCGGTCCGTGGCCCTCACCTCGAGCACGCACCTTCCCTCCATCACCCCGAGCTTCTTCGGCTCGATCTCGAGGGGGATCTCCACCTCATGGATGCCTCGAGGAAAGGCCTTCCGGTAGACGGTCCACCTCCTCCCCCGCTGGACGAGGTCCACTACCACTTCCTTGAGGCCAGCTGGTCTGTCCTTGGCCCTTATCTGCAAGACGGCCTTGGCGCCTATATACCCTTCAGGGGGTAGCTTCACCTCCGGAGGAGTCCTCTCGAAGGGAGGGGCGAAAAGGATCACCCCCGCTAAAAGCAGGACAAGGATAACAGCACCTGTAACCCATACCCTTTTCATCCCCCAGAGGCTTATCAGAAAATCCTCCTTTCTGCAAGCTTTTAATTGGCCGCAGGGCCCTCCTTTACCCGGTAATCCTCCGTCACCAGGAGGTCGGCCCTCTCCTTGAGGGCCTGGATGACCTCATGTTCTATCTCCAGCACTTTCAGGACGAACTCGAAGTCCTGTTCCGGGTCCCGCAGGAGGTTCCTCTCGCGGATTTCCTCGATCCTTTCCTTGTAGCTCGAGGAAAAGAAGACCTTCAGGGTGGCCTCCTCCAGGAGGAGACCGTAGGTGAGGTCCACCAGGGTCACATCCACATCCCTAAGATCCATGGGGACCCCTTCATACCTCCTCGATCCCAAGCGCCGGCAATCCGATGGAATGAAGACCTCCTTCACCTCCCTCCTCTTCACCTCGGCAAGGACTCCATTGAGCCTTCCCAGGTCCACCTCTTGGGGACCCACCCACTCTTCAAGCCTTCCCCGAGTGTAAGCCTCAAGCCGGGCCCTATGGTTCTCAGGGGGTGGCAGCTTGAAGAAGGCGTCCCCCGGGATGGTCACTCCCCAAATGCCCTCCCTCCTCAAGAGGAACCTGAGGTATTCGGCCACCTCGGTCTTCCCCGCCCCTGACTCCCCAGCCAGGGCGACGATAGCCCTCCTCCTCTCCGATCGGGCCCGATCCACTTCCCTGAGGATATAGGGCAGGAGCTCCTTTGCCGCCCTCTTGTGATGGGACCTTACCATCGGGGGGTCCCCTCGCCAGGGGAAAGCGGCCCGGTGATAGGCCCTCCTCTTCCTCCGGAAGAGGAGGCGGGGGTCCTTATCCCCGGAGAGCCCCTCGGGCACCTCTCCCCGTATGAGCTGATCCAGTATCGCGGCCTGCCTCTCGGCTATCCCCTCCCAGCGGAAGTTCTCCCGCACAAGCTCCCTCCCCCGAGCGGCGAGCTTCTCCAATGCCTCCCTGTCCCTGAGAAGGGAGAGGATCCTCCGGGCTGCAGAGGTGGGATCATCGGGATCTATCACCAGGGCATCCTCCCCGTCCCTGATCCAGCGCACGATCCCGGCCACCTGGGAGATGGCCACGGGGGTCCCTGCGGCCATCGCCTCCGCCGCCCCCATCCCGAAGGCTCAAGCCTCTGGGTGCCGATGAAGAAGAGGCTGTGGTAGGCCAGTACAGCAAGGGCGCTCCATGGCTGACTGGGCAGCCGGAGGACTTCCTCCCCGAGCCGATAGCGCTCCATCTCTTCCTTTATCCCCTCCTCCACCCTCCTCTCCTCATCGGAGGGCTCCCTCAGAGACCCTCCGACCAGGACCAGTTTCACCCCTTCCAGCGCCTCCGGGGCCATCCTCTTCATCTCCCCGAAGACCTTCACTACCCCTGGGACGTTCTTGGCCTCGGAGAAGCGCCCAAAGTAGATGAGATAACCCTTGGAACGGAGGCCATATCGGGCGAGAAGCTCCCTGTGGGGGAGGGACTCCGCTTCGAAGAACTCCTCTCCCGCCCCAGGGGGCATGATCAGGTGAGGGAACTCGACCCCGTAGTATTCCTTCAGGGCTTCGGGCTCCTGAGGGGCGTTGGCTATCTCCAGGTTTGCCCCCCGCAGGGAGGCAAGTTCAAAGGCCTCCCTGATCCAGAAGTTGTAGCGCTCGTCAAACCAGGTCTCTGGATCATAGAGGTCATAACCGAGGGATGCGGCCTTCCTCACCCCTAAGGAATGGGGTACGGCCACCACCGGGATCCCGAGCCTCTCTCCCACCTCCAGGGCGACCGCCATCCCGTCGGCATAATGGCCCACTGCCGCCTGGGCGCCGAAAAGGGCCGCTACTGCCACCGCCCCTTCGGCGAGCTCGGGCACCAAAGGGTATATCTCCTCCTTGCGGACGAACTGATCCCCTCCTGCGCGAAGGCGGATGAGCCATAGGTTATCCTTGAACCTCTCCACCCGGGGATAGGGTTCGAACCACCGGGCCAGGATGATGACCTGTCTGCCCTTCTTGGCCCAGGCCTTGGAGACCTTAAGGACGTAATAGGTCTGCCCTCCGGTATCGGGTACCCCTGCCGGGGGAGGGTCTCCCCAGTATCCATGGGTTGAGGCCATCAGTATCCTCTCAGCCCTTGAGGGGGTCCCTTCGCAGAAGGAGAAGGGAATCCCGTGTTCCTTAAACAGGGTGTGATATTCCTCAAGGAGGCCCTGAGAGAGATCGAATTTTTCGTTGAATAGCTCTATTTCTTTCGACATATCTCACCCTCGCCCTTTTTTGGGGCCTCATTATAACAAAAAAGGGCGCCCTCAGGGCGCCCTTAAAAGACGTCGTATTTCTGGGATCTTATTCTATCGGATAACCGGCCTTAACCCAGGCCTTCCATCCCCCGGCCATGCTCACCGCGTTCTTGTATCCCATCTGCTTCAAGGTGAGGGTGGCGAGGGCTGAACGGCCTCCGGACTTGCAGTAAACGATCACGTAGGCGTCCTTATTGGGGATGACCTTGTTGACCTTGAACTCCAGGAGCCCCCTGGGGAGGTTGACCGCCTTGGGGAGATGTCCCTTCTTGTACTCCTTGGGCTCCCTTACGTCCAAGACCACCAGGGGAGCGCCCGACTCGATCTTCGCCTTGGCCTCGGCCACGCTGATCTCCTTTATCTTCGCCTTGGCCTTGGTGACGAAGTCGTTGGCGGTCATCGGTTTGGTGGGGGCACAGGAGACCACCAAACCCAAGGCCAATAGAGCCACCAACACCCATAAGCCCTTTCTCCTATAGATCCCCTTCATCCTCGTGCACCTCCTCTATTGAGTTATTGAATCCTACTTCTTCCTCATCTTGGGCAGTTCGGGTACGATCACCGCCCTGTTGGCCGCCCTCTCCTCCGGTGCCACGTCCTCCTCCAAGAGGAAGAGTTCCTTCTTTTTATGGCAGGAAGTGCAGCTCTTGTTCTGCGGGGTCTTGCGCTGGATGTTGTGAGGGGTAGCCAGCTTCCAGGTGGGCAGGCGGTCAAAGTTGCTGAGGGCTCCCTTGGCATAGAAGTCGAAGGTGGTCTTGGTTACCGGTATGTGGCGGACGGTGACGAACTTGTAGGGATGACGCTCATCCCGCAGGGGGTTAAGGCCTATCTTGAACCCAAGCTCACTCTTCTCCGTCTTGTAGTAAGGCAACCCCTGGGCGTCCTTCCCCACGTGACAGTTGTAGCAGTTCTTGTAGGCCACGGAATGACAGACGTGACAGCTCACCTTATCCTTATGGATCTTATGGGCCTTTACCTTCGCCCCCTCCCCGAAGGACTTCTCGTGGCATTTTATGCAGGTCGGGGCCTCTGCTACCTCATAGCGGTTATTGTACTTCTCACCGGCAGCGTGCATCTCCTTCCCCGTATGGCAGGCAACGCACTTCATCCCCCTCTTCGCGTAGTGGACATCGGGGGGAAGGCCCTTGTTTTTGCCCAGATACTCCTTCTCCACGCGGCTGCCATGACAGGAGGTGCAGTTGGTGGCCATGGGTGGGGTCTTCTTAAAGAGATGTCCCTCCACGAACCCCCCTTCCACCTCTTCAGGGCGCGAGACATGGCACTGACCACAGCTGCTGTGACAGGTATAACAGTGGGTCTTAAGTCCCTCATCGAAGAGCTTCTTCCTTAAGGCCGGGTCATCGGTCGCCCTCGTCCCTATAATCTTATCGAAGGAGGCGAGGGTCATGTGGGTTGAGGTCTTCGCGGGCTCCACCACCTCCTCATGACACTCTCCGCAGGTCTTGGTGGGATCGGGCCAGGAGGGATCCTTTATTATACCCTTATGGGCCTCCTCGAAAGAGGTCGCTTTCGGATCTCCGCCATGACACTGCTCGCAGGCGATCTCCCCGTGGGGGTCCTCATCGATGAACTCCTCGTCCACCAGCACCTTTTCGTATGGCTCCAACGGAGCCACTTCACCCCCTCACCCCTCCCCCTTTGTCTCGGCAGATTTCTTCGGCGGCTTCTTCTTTGCCAGCTCCCGGGTGAGCTCTATGAGGATCTTGGGTGAGGTGTGACACTTGATACAGGAGGATTCATCCTGAGCAACGGAAGGAAAATTAGTGAAAAAAATCGCAAAAAGAGGAATAATTGAAAGAATTACCCCTTTCTTTAAGGCTTTCTCTCCCATCTCCTTACCCCCTGAGATTTTTTATTATGATAAAAAATCTCCTTTTCCATGTCAACGGAAAATTTTTCCCTGACGTAGATAGGTATGGAAATACTGAACACTTTTTGGGGAGGATATCCCTTCTTTTAGCCGCTCAAATTCTCTTTTCCTTCTTTAGGGATGGTTGGTATTCCTTTAAAAAGAAAACCGGTCTTCCTC
>Ga0209410_1001930_pt1 | contig 10086 bp, 10 predicted proteins | sample Mar14436cmmetaG_FD_184135 | JGI IMG/M metagenome (GOLD analysis project Ga0209410, IMG submission 184135) | Marine hydrothermal vent microbial communities from Guaymas Basin, Gulf of California to study Microbial Dark Matter (Phase II) - Marker... ... | reverse complement strand
TAAATAAAAAAAAAGGAGGGTAAAATGAGAAAAACACTTGTTTCTACTGTTATTGTGATATTTATTATAACAATGACAATAGTATGGGGGTGTAAACGATCAAAGCAGACAGAACTTACAATGGGAGGAGCTAAAAGTCAGATTATGTCATCTACCGTCACAGTACAAGAGGATAACTTAGAAGCATTTCCTATGAAGAAAGAAGAGATTTTAGATAAACTCGATTTAATAAAGGACGATGCGTTTTATATTGAACCCACCTCGTTCCTTAATTCCAAAGGATTAGTTTATAACGAGACAGAGAATTTAAAATTAATCGGGGCAAGAGTGATTGACACTGTACGGAATGAAGTTATAGGTGGCTTTTTCCTTGTACCGTTTATTTCTAAAGAAAAGCCGGATGAATACGGGTATTTACTCTTGGTGGGAATTACAAAGGACACAATAAACGATACCGTATGGTTCAAAATTGCAGGTATTCCTCTCATAATATCAAAAGAGGAACCCAAAGAGGTAAAAGATGATTTCAAAAGGTACATCGAAGAGAAATGCCCATGGCAAGATTATTGGGTTTATGTACCCTATGACTGGTACTCTACAAAAAGCATAGAAAGTGCAATCGCAGGATGCGCTCTTTCGATAGTAATAGGAGCCATGGCAGGTGGAGTACCTGGAGCTGGATTAGCATCCATAGGATGTCTCGCTGGTATAGGGGTGGCAGTCCTTGAAGAATATGGTTGCAGCGGAGAAGAACATTGTGTATGGTGTATACATGTGGGGTAACAACAATAGGATCACGAAAAACTGAAATGTGTTAAACAGATGGATAGAAATAGAAGTCTCCTTTATTCTATATTAGCTATAGGTTGTATCTGGCTCTTATGTTTTCTGTATGAATCGAGGGTTCCGTTTTATTTTACTCTTAGTTCACCCATTTTTATAATAAGGGTTATACTCGCATCCGCAGTGATAGTAGCTTTGATCTACACAATATTCGACAAAAGACGTACACATAAACGATTTATACCGATAAATTTTATATTCTATCCGTTTGCTTTTGCGGCAGTGTCAGTGATATTTTTCTTACCTTTGATTGTAGAGGATAAAAAGATAACACTTATTCTGCTTATCTGTGCCCAGATCATAGTAGTAGCTGGGATACTCGATGTAACCGAACTTACCTTCTCCAAGATACGTGAGAGGTGGCGAAAAAGTTTGGAAAGATGGTGAGAAAGTTTATAATAGCTCTTATTCCGTTTTTAGTAGGTCTATTAAGTGGGTTTATAGTAAATAGACCATTTTCTCAAGGATATTGTAACGATTTAACTTTCAAGATACAAGAAGATGTGCGCAAACTTAAGCATGTACGTTCTCAAACATTTTTAGTGTTATATTTCCCTGAGAGGTCACAATTCACTGAACCTCTTATCAAGATAGGCAATGATTTAACCAAACTCTATTTTCGATCCGAAATCTTTATACTTGGAATAGCTGAGAATGAACACCCACAGTTAGAAATGTGCCATTTCCCTATAATTTATAGACCCTATCACGGCAAATATCCTATACTTTTTCTTTTTGACCGAAAGCGGAGCTTAATTTTTAAATTTCCTGCGATTAACTTGAATGAACTTCAGACCGATAGATTAAAGCAAATACTCAAGCAGCTAATGGATTTTACAATTTACAGGATATAACCACTAACTACTATATACTTTACAGCGGTCAATGCCAGTATTTCACCCTAACAGCAGATCAGCATAACGGGCTAAGTTAGTCACAACCTGTTGTAGCCATAACCTCGCATTATTGAACACACTCGTCCTATCACTTATCTCACGCAGTAATGGAAATATTACCACGTTGGAGGGTGGTCTGAATTCGGGCACATGTTCACCACACACCACAACTACGGGTTTGTTCAACTTTTGTGCCACCTTAATAACTTCGTAAGTAACCTTACCGAAACATGTCTGGTGATCGATTCTACCTTCACCAGTGATTATGAGGTCAGCTGTCCTTACTGTATCCATCCACCCCGTCACCTTCATTATGTAAGCTGCACCCAACACCACATCCGCGTTGAGGAACAGCTTCAACCCAAACGGTACACCACCGGCGGCACCCATCATCTCCATCTGTGCATATTCTCTGCCTTTGGGATGCAACCCCGCAATATGGGATAACCCCTCCTCCAGTATTTTAACCCCATCTGCAGATGCACCCTTCTGTGGTCCATACACACGTGCTGCACCAAGTTCACCTAATAATGGGTTGATGACATCACTTAACACAGTGATATGGATATCGACACGTGTAGGTTCAACACGTACGATTTGCGATAGTGAGCCACCACATGGCCACACCTCTTTGCCATCTTTATCGTAGAATTTAAACCCCAACGCTTTCAGTATACCCAACCCCGCATCGTTGGTAGCACTACCACCAACCCCCAATATCACCCTACGTGCACCACTTTTGATTGCATCCATTATGAGTTCACCCACCCCATACGTGGATGTCTTCAGTGGATTACGTTCATTTGGAGCCAACAATCTGACACCCGCCGCTTGCGCCAGCTCCACTACTGCGGTGTCGGATTTCAACCCATACTTAGCTTTTAGCTTGCGACCAAGCGGATCGTGTACCTCCACCTGGATGACCTCTGCACCCATACACCGTATCAGTATATCGAGCGTACCATCACCACCATCCGCCAACGGTATAGTGATAAGTGTATCGTTCGGTCTAACCTTATGCCATGCATCCGCTATCAACTCTGTCACCTCGTCCGCGGTGAGGGTTTCCTTGAACGCAGTGGGTGAGATCAGCACCCTCATTTACGTGAGAACAGAAAGAACGGTATCGCAAACATCGCCATAACATATAGGAATATGTACTTGTATCTGGGTGGCTTATAATGCTTGCTGAAAAAGTACAACATACCCTTTATGTGTTCACGTACGATTCTGGGGCCTGCACGCTCGCGACTCCTACCAAGGTAGTGATATACAGTAACATCTGGTAGATAATAAACCTTATACCCCATCTGCTTTAACCTATACGCCAGATCCATATCCTCCACCATAAGGAAATAATTTTCATCAAACCCGTTCAGCTTCCAAAATATGTCACGCTTGATGAGCATCGCTGCACCTGATACACTATCCACAGCTACCGGCGATTCTATCCGTATATCTTGATACAGGAACGTACGGGTTATGGGGTTGTTCGGAAATATACGTGTAAATAGCGACCCCCTACCGAACAATAGGTAATAATACTTGGGGAACCGCCTAACAGTGGGTTGTGGCCTACCCGATGGAAACTTCATACCAGGTGCTACGATACCAGCATCTGGATGTGTCTCCAAAAACTTAACCAACCGTCCCACCACATCGCTATCGAAATACGTGTCTGGGTTCAAAAAGAAAATATACTCACCAGATGCCAGGCTTGCACCTAAATTAGCAGCACGTGCAAACCCCATATTACGTGAATTGGTGACAATTTTGACATTCGGATACTCAACCGCTAAGTGGTTGAGATCCTCGGTTGGTGAGTTATTTATGACTATCACCTCATATGGTTGAGAGCTATTCTCATGTACTGAACGTATGCAATGCTCCAACTCCTCACCGGTTTTGTAATTGATCACAACAAACGATACCTTCATGTGAGCCACCTCTTGAGCTTATCAATATGGTCGAGTTCAACCAACTCCATAGTTGATGTAACCCATTTCTGGCCTTTAGGTATTGCACAGCGTTTGAACCCCAACCTCGTTGCCTCCTCGATACGCTTTTTTAGTTGAAACACAGGCCGTATCTCACCCAGCAAGCCCACCTCACCGATGAATAGCATACCCACCGGTAGCGGATGACCGGTAGCTGCCGATGCTATTGATGCCACTACACCCAGATCGGTAGCATTCTCCGTAATCCTTAGCCCACCCACCACGTTTACAAATACATCGTATCGTGATAGGTTATACCCGAGGTAACGATCGATCACCGCAAGTAACATCACCAACCTCTTGTAATCCAACCCCGTACCTACACGTTGTGGTGTACCATAAGTTGCAGCCGTTATGAGTGACTGTATCTCCACAAGTAATGGACGTGTACCTTCGAGCACACAGGTCACCGCGCTACCGGGTGAACTTGTCTTACTACCATCCTGTATAAACAACATCGACGGATCTCGTACCTCGGTGAGCCCATGCTCGGTCATCTCGAACACCCCTATCTCATTCGTGGAACCATATCTGTTTTTCACCCCCCTTATTATACGATATTGGTAGTTGCGATCACCTTCAAGATATAGTACCACATCCACCATATGCTCCAACGTCCGTGGCCCCGCTATTACACCCTCTTTTGTGACATGTCCCACCACTATGGTGGTGATGTTCTTCTCTTTGGCCAGCTTCGTAAACCTATCCGCACATGTACGTACCTGGCTGATACTACCCGGTAACGCATCGAGCCCGGGATCGTACACCGCTTGTATTGAATCGATTATCAAGAAAGATGGTACTATTTCTTTAATCTCAGATTCGATTGCTTCAATGTCAGTCTCACTCATAAGGTATATATCTGATGACACATTTAAGCGGTCGGCACGCAGTTTGAGCTGAGTAAGTGACTCCTCACCTGATACATACAGAACCTTCTCACCTACCCCACACATACGTGATGCCACCTCCAGCAGTAACGTGGACTTACCGATACCGGGCTCGCCACCCAATAGTATAAGTGAACCACACACAAACCCACCACCTAAAACGCGATCAAGCTCACCTATACCGGACGCTACACGTACGTGACGTTGTGTTGGCACCTCATGTAGCTTATAGCTTTTGCTGGTTTTCTTAGCACGTGGTGCAACCCTGTTGAGCTTAAGCTCACGAAAGCTATTCCATGCACCACATGATGGACAATGGCCTAACCACTTGGGGCTCTCATAGCCACAATTTTCGCAAACATAAACAACCTTGTTCGAAGGCATCAAAATATGGATATACGGATGTAGCGGTATGGATTCTTTTTTATATCGGTTATCAACTCCTGTAGTGCCTCATTGGTCTCAAGCAATTCCTGATACAGTGAATCATCCACCATCAACTTACCGAGTGTACCTTCACCTCGTTGCAGGTTATCCAAAATGCTATCCACACGTGCTGTTAATGTATGTAGGTCGTTTGATAGCTTATTCACCCTATTAGCAGCGGATTGTACGGTTTCTACCAAAGTATCGGCTCTACCCTCGTACACGTTGATGATATCTTTAAGCATGTTTATCATAGTGTTGAGATTATCCGCAACCTCAGACATGTCTGAAGCGAGCCCACCTACGTTGAGCTGCTCTATAGCTTGGTATAGGCGACGTACCATACGTGCGATATCCGACAAAGGTAACCCGACACTCGGTTCGGTAGGTATAGGTGTACCCGGTGGTAACTTTTCAGGGCCAACACCGGGTTCGAGGTCGACAAATTTTGTCCCACTTATCATTGCCACATCCTTTATCGATGCGTGTGCATCCTTGTACAGCACCACATCCTTATCAAGCCATATCTTTACCTCCACGTATTCGGGGTAGTATTCGAGGTCCAGCACCTTGCCCTTTTCCACACCATGTATCATGACGGCATCGTTAACCTTCAACCCTGTAACATTGGGTGAATGTAGTATCGCCTCATAGCCTTCACGTCGTACACGGAAATGGCTCATCCACAGGTACAGTAAGATGATGAGTATAACCCCACCTACCATAAAAATACCAACCTTTACCTCTTTACGCATCTTATAGAAAATCAACCAACTCTATCATTTGTCAACTCAGTTAATGGCTATCGGTATCGCAATTGACGTATACCATGTATTGCGTATTTTAGAGAAGTAAACATTGAACGTATGTATGATCGTTAACAAATTGGAGCAAAAATGGAAAAAGCAGGTGAGGTAATAAGAGTAGCAGGTCCGTTAGTAGTAGCTAAGGGTATGGAAGGGTCACGCATGTACGACGTTGTACGTGTGGGTGAGTTGCGGCTCATAGGTGAGATTGTTGAACTTCAAGGTGATCGTGCCTCCATACAGGTATACGAGGATACAACCGGTGTAGGGCCTGGTGACCCTGTCTACCCAACGTTTGCACCCCTCACAGTGGAGTTAGGGCCGGGGCTCATCGGTAACATATACGATGGTGTGCAACGTCCACTACCTAAGATTATTGAAACCACCAACAGCCCGTATATCCAAAGAGGTATCGACATACCCGCACTTGATCGTACCAGAAAGTGGAAATTCACCCCTATAAAGAATAAAGGTGATAAGGTGGTAGCTGGTGACATATTGGGTGAGGTACAGGAGACATCGCTTGTGGTACATAAAATACTGGTGCCACCTGATATCGAATCCGGTACATTGGTGGAGATCGTTCCCGAAGGTGAGTATTCGGTTGATGACATTATCGCAAGGGTTGAAACCCCCGATGGCGAGAAGGAGCTCAAACTATACCACAAATGGCCGGTACGTATACCACGACCATATAAACAGCAATTCAACCCCATCATACCATTATATACCGGGCAGCGTGTTATAGATACGTTCTTCCCGATAACCAAGGGTGGTACCGCATGTGTACCTGGGCCGTTTGGTTCAGGCAAGACCGTAATACAGCATCAGCTGGCAAAATGGGCAGACGCCGATATCGTGGTATTCGTGGGTTGTGGTGAACGTGGCAACGAGATGACCGACATGCTTATAGAGTTTGCACACTTAAAAGATCCGCGGTCGGGTCGTCCACTGATGGAACGTACCGTGTTGATCGCTAACACCTCCAATATGCCAGTAGCTGCACGTGAAGCTTCGGTATATACTGGGGTGACGATTGCTGAGTATTTTCGTGATATGGGTTACAATGTAGCGTTGATGGCGGATTCTACTTCAAGATGGGCGGAAGCCATGCGTGAGATATCGGGTAGGCTTGAGGAGATGCCCGGTGAGGAGGGTTACCCCGCATATCTGGCTACACGAGTGGCTGAGTTCTACGAGCGTGCGGGTTGGGTTGAAACACTTGGTTCAGACAACCGGAAAGGCGCTGTATCCATTATAGGGTCGGTATCACCACCAGGTGGCGACCTTTCCGATCCCGTTGTACAGGCGACGTTGAGGGTGACGAAAGTGTTCTGGAGCCTCGAAGAAGAGCTTGCACAGGCACGTCACTTCCCCGCAATCAGCTGGCTCAGAAGCTATTCACTCTACTGGCGTAATATAGAGGGGTGGGTGAAACAGAACATAGGTGAAGATTTTCCCAACCTCATGCGTGAAGCCATGCGTATATTGGAGAGAGAGGCTGAACTACAGGAGATAGTGCGGTTGGTTGGCTATGAAGGGTTGTCATACCTCGATATATTCCTGTTGGAAGTGGCACGTTCACTGCGTGAGGATTTCCTCTATCAGAACGCGTTCGACCCTGTGGATACATATTGCTCACCTAAGAAACAGTACTATATGCTACAGATCATACTCAAACCCTACTATATCTTTCGTACAAGTTGGGATAGGTTTATCGCCGACCGTGGCACAGGCTGGCGTAGTGTGGTGACACCTACTGAGTTTGTAACTTTCGTACATAACTTAGAGTTTTGGCAGGATCTTGCCAAGCTAAGATTTATGGAGGATGACGAGATTATGAGATCCATGGATACTATTATCGATAAGATAACCACTGAGATCAACAATAAAGTTTTCCCTTACCTTGCAGGTACAACGTTAGAGGTGAAATGAGGCGTACACAACGTGCAGCTGACGAGTTACGTCCCATATCCATAACCATGGACTACCTCGATAATACTGAAGGTTCGGTATTCTTTCAACTCGGTAACACCATGTGTATAGCGACTGCTACGCTGACAACTGATACACCTGCATTCGCACGTAACGAGGGTATTGGTTGGATATTTGCCGAGTATGGGATGTTACCACGTAGTGTGGACGAACGTATACCACGTACCCGTATAACAGGTAGGGCGATGGAGATACAGCGGTTCATAGGTAGGGCATTAAGGGCAGCAGTCGACCTATCTTTACTCAAGGGGTATAGTGTTACGATAGACTGTGACGTCATACGTGCGGATGGTAGCACCCGCTGTGCTTGTGTGAATGCTGGCTTCCTTGCACTGTATCGAGCGATGCAATACGCGATAGCACAGGGGTTGGTACCACAGAACCCTATCAAATGTTTCATAGCAGCAGTGAGTGTGGGGTTGGTAGATGGTGAATATTTGCTCGACCTTGACTATGCAGAAGATTACAATGCGGCAGTGGATTTCAACCTCGTACTTAATGAAAAATATGAATTGGTAGAAGTTCAGGGTACTGCCGAAAAGTCGGCGTTTACATTTGATGATATGACACAATTTTATGAGCTTGCCAAGATAGGGGTGGGCCAACTTATCACCGAGATGCGACGTGCACTTTTCCCGCAAGCTACATAGTTTATGGAGACAATCTTTGAGCGTACGGTACGTGTAACCGACAGGATACGACTTGATAAGTATTTATATGAATCAGGTATTGGGCTATCACGTACCGCGATACAGAAGTTGATCAAGGAAGGTAAGGTACTGGTAAACGATAAACCCACGAAACCACATAGGATATTACGGCCAGGTGATAGAGTAGTTGTCAAGTATACCAAACCCGAACGTCGGATGTTGAAACCTTTCCCTATGCCGTTGGAAATAGTCTACGAAGATGATGCATTGATCATTATCAACAAACCCGCAGGTATAGTGACACATCCTGCACCCGGTAACCTTGACGAAACCCTTGTCAGTGGTGTGTTATACCATACGAAAGTGGAGGGTGGTGAACCGTATCGACCTGGTGTGATACATCGGTTGGATAAAGATACGACAGGGTTGATAATATTTGCGAAAACTGCAGCTGCCCACAGTAGGTTGGCGGAGATGATGGCTAACCGTGAGATACACCGATACTACCTCGCATTCGTATGGGGACGCTTACCCATGGAACATGGTACAATAGATGCACCTATAGGGCGACATGCGATCGATTCACAACGTATGGCGGTAACGCCGATAAATTCACGTACTGCTATAACGCATTTCAAGGTACTACGGTATTACAGGTGGGCTACACTTGTGGAGTTGCAACTGGAGACCGGTAGGACACACCAGATACGTGTACATATGGAGCATATAGGGTATCCGGTGATCGGTGACCCACTCTATAGTGGACGTAAGCGGCCACCTAACCTGAGCACAGACATATTCGATAGAATCATGGAGATCATGTCACGTCAGGCACTACATGCGTATAGGGTGGAGTTCATCCACCCCATAACCGGTAAGCCGATGGAGTTCGAAATACCGATGCCAGATGATATGCGTAGATTGCGTGAATACTTAGAGACGTTAGATGAGTAAGCGGTTCCATATCATCACGTATGGGTGTCAGATGAACGTGTACGATTCACGTGTGGTGGCTGAGATATTACGTAGACAGGGGTGGGAAGAGGTTGATTCACCTGAGGTTGCTGATGTGATCATGGTCAACACCTGTACCGTACGTGCACATGCGGAACGACGTGCATTGGGTAGGCTTAGGGTGTTGGTTGGCCTGAAGAAGCAACGCCCGGTGAAGGTGGGTGTGTTGGGTTGCATGGCACAACATCTGAAGGAGAAAGTGTTCGAACTTGTGCCGGGGTTGGATTTCGCGGTTGGGCCAGACGGATACGAACGGTTGCCTGAGCTTATTGAAGCTGGTGGTGCATATTTTCCGCCACTTACACATTTATATACAGGGATACATCCACAACCTGATCGTCCATACTCTGCGTTTGTCACCATCATGCGTGGTTGTGATAGCTTCTGCACGTATTGTATAGTACCATATGTACGGGGTAGGGTGAGATCACGTCCGGTTAATGACATATTGGAGGAAATACAGGGGTTATTGGATCGCGGTATAAAGGAGATCATACTCATAGGGCAAAACGTGAACCTGTATAATTACGATGGGATCGATTTCACGAAGCTACTCGATAAAGTAGCTG
>Ga0209410_1001929_pt1 | contig 10088 bp, 6 predicted proteins | sample Mar14436cmmetaG_FD_184135 | JGI IMG/M metagenome (GOLD analysis project Ga0209410, IMG submission 184135) | Marine hydrothermal vent microbial communities from Guaymas Basin, Gulf of California to study Microbial Dark Matter (Phase II) - Marker... ... | reverse complement strand
TCAAAAGGAAACATAGTAATGCCAGAACCATTACTCAAAAAATATGGAGCCGACGCAATAAGACTTTGGGGAAGCATGGAAGCGGGACTAGGATCAGACATAAGATTCTCCGAGCAAAGAGTAAGTGGAGCGTACAAATTCTTGGTAAAGCTTTGGAACATAGCCAGATTCGTATCAGCCTTCCCAGAACCACAAAACCAAGTTAAACTAACAGCAACCGACCAATGGATACTAGGAGAATTAAACAAACTAATAGAAGAAGCAAAAGAAGGATACGAGAAACTAGACTTCCAAATACCAGCGACAAAAGTCAGAAGCTTCACATGGGAAATATTTGCATCCCACTACATAGAACTTGTAAAATCCAGAGCATATAATAGAGAAGGAAAATTCACAGAAGAAGAACAGCAAGCAGCATGGTACACACTTCACACAGTACTTAAAACAATCTTAAAACTGTTAGCTCCAATAACACCCTTCATAACAGAAAAAATCTACAGAGAACTCTACTCACCAAACAAAAGCATCCACCTAGAAAAATTCCCACAGCCAAACCCAGAGTGGAAAACACCACTCACAGAAATAACCCAGACCCTAATGGCAGTAAACAGCGCCATATGGAAATACAAAAAAGACCATGGAAAAGCACTAAGAACACCCATATCAGAAGTATGGATACCAGAAGAACTAAAACCCCTAGAAAAAGATCTAAAAGAAATGCATCAAATACAAAACCTCAACTACGGAACACCAAAAGAACCTCAAAAACTACAAAGAATAACAGTAACTGTCACAAAAACAAAAACCCAAGTCATATACCTAAAACTATAACCATCTATTTTGAAAAAACAACTACCTATCTATCCATTTTACGAATGGGCGTGTCCCATGCTATATTTCATAATTCTCACACAGAAATGCAACTTAACATGTAAATATTGTGGAAACCAGCCAAACCCCGACATAGAACCCATAGAACCGACATACAACATAAAAACCCTAAAAAACTTCATACAAAAAGATCCAGAACCAATAATAGCCTTCTACGGCGGAGAACCCCTCCTAAAAATATCCCTAATGGAAAAAATAATAGATCAAATACCAGCGAAACACTACGTACTCCAAACCAACGGAACTTTCCTGCACAAGTTAAAACCAAAATATCTACACAAACTTGACACAATCCTAGTATCAATAGATGGAAGAAAAGAAACAACAGAGTACTATCGAGGCAAAAACACATACGATTCAATAATTAAAAACGTAAAAACCATACAAGAAAGAGAATATAAAGGAGATCTAATAGCAAGAATGGCAGCTTCCGAGAAAACAAACATATATAAGGATGTAAAACATCTCATCGAACTAAAAAACCCAAAATTTAACCATGTACACTGGCAACTAGACGTACAATGGGATTCACCGCCATACCAAAGATACAAAAACTTCGACGAATGGGCGAAAAAATACAACGAAGGAATCGCCAAGCTAATCAAATACTGGATCCAAAAAATGGAGAAAGAAGGAAAAGTCTTAGGAATTGTACCATTCATAGGAATCATGAAAACACTGTTAAACAACGAGGAAACAGAATTAAGATGCGGCGCCGGCATAAACGCATTTACAATAACAACATCGGGAAGAATAATAGCATGCCCAATCGCTCCAGAATTCGAATGGAACAACGTCGGAGACATATGGAACTCAAAACCAAAAGACCTCCCATACAAAGTCACCATCGAAGAACCATGCCCAACATGTGACATATATTCAATATGCGGAGGAAGATGCCTATTCGCAAACAAAACAAAGCTATGGGGAATCCAAGGCTTCAAAAAAATATGCAACATAACAAAACACCTAATACACCAACTAGAAAAAACAAAACCAACAATAAAAAAACTAATAAAAAAGGGAATCATAAACCAAGAAGAATTCAACTACCCACCATACAACAACACAACAGAAATAATACCATAAAACAATACCACCACACCGACCTACCATGCTTTCTATCACAAACATAACAGCAATCAACTCTCAGTAGTCTAGAGAAAAAATTAAAAAACAAACAACCTACACAACTAAGTAGCAGGGGCCCGTAGCTCAGTCTGGTAGAGCGCCGCCCTTGCAAGGCGGAGGCCCCGGGTTCAAATCCCGGCGGGTCCACCAACAACAAAAATCCCTCCTCCGCCCTTAATCACATTCACATAATATTTCACTGCTTAAAGTTCCTAATTCTAACAAACCATTGCCTACAGTTTTGAATCATTTTTAAGCCCATACCCGTTTGGAGTGAAGTTTAAAAAGATTACACAAAAGAATATTAGATAGCCATACCTACCAAAAAACAAAAATACCCTAACATCACAACATACAATATAATCTAAATGGGCCCGTAGCTCAGTCTGGTTAGATCTCGGAGCAAGATCCCGAGAAATTAAAGCACCCGGCTGATAACTTTGAACGGCGGAAACCGGGAGGTCGAGGGTTCAAATCCCTCCGGGCCCACCACTTTTTCACCCAGTTCTCTTTGGTATTCTTCATTTGTGTTGTGAGTAAGAGTTTTTAAGAGGTTTTTAGTATTCATCACAGCGATCCTGATATGTTAAGCTTTGTTGGAGGAGTGTTGGTAGTTGAAGCCTGTTGCAGTTGTTAAAATTATGCGTGTTGTTAATTGTGTTATGATAGGGTTTGCTGTGATTATAGGTGAGTTTTTTGCTTTGCAAGGTTGGCCGAAGATATCTGAAATTGTTTTAGGTTTTTTCACGGGTTTCTTTCTTCAAGCGGCTGCGGACGTTATCAATGATTATTTTGACCGTGAAATTGATGCTATTAATAATCCTGACAGGCCGATTCCACGTGGAGACATATCGCCAAAGGAAGCAATTCTCCTCTTCATAGTATTTACACTTATAGGGTTAACGTTATCTTTCCTCTTAGGTTTAGAATGTCTTATTTTTGCTTCTTTTTTCTGGGGTCTTTCGTTTATCTATAATGCTAAACTGAAAGCAACAGGTTTACTGGGGAACATAATTGTAAGTATGTGTGTTGCAGCTCCTTTTCTTTTTGGGGGACTTGTATCTACGAAAAGTTTTCCACCTATTCTTCTCATATTTTCCTTGCTGGCTTTTCTTGCAAATACCGGAAGAGAAATTAATAAGGGGATAGTGGACATGGAAGGAGATAAAACCAAAAACATAAAAACAATAGCCATAATTTTCGGGCCGAAAACAGCTGCATGGGTCGCCGCAATATTTTATTTGTCAGCTGTTGTTTTAAGCCCCTTACCATACTTTTTTGGTATTCTAGGATTGTCCTATCTAATCTTGGTGGTTTTCGTAACGGATCTGTTATTTGTAATATTTACAGTTTCTCTTCTAAGAGACTACTCTCCTAAAAACGCTAAAAAAATAAAAAATCTTGTCTTAATAGCGATGTTGACAGCGCTTATAGTATTCATAATTTCCCCTTTCCTTAAATTTTAGTGGGCAGCTGAGAAGCAGAAATATAATGTTCATCGTTGCTGCGACTTGAACATATGTTTCATTGAATTTTAGATATACTCGTGTAATAGCCCAAAAATGTAAAAATGGGTGAAAAAAGTTTACTGTCGCGATTTAAAAATAACTTAGACACGCATTTGCTTTACGGCTTCTTTAGAAGCTTCACGAAATAGACTTTAATACCTTTGAATACATCTATATTATACCGATGAAAACGCAATAATTGTAATAATTGTTACTACTACACTTATCTTCCGTAATCAATTCAAACACGCACAGAGAGGATATGAAACGTAAATCTATGTAGAGGCCATCCACATGAAGCTTCATGCAAAAACAATAATCCCCCTAGTACTTATCTCAATAATCCTCCTACTTACAAACATATCGCAACCCTCATCAGCCCAAACACCAGAACTGAAAGATTCCCTTGAACAAAGCGTATCATCTACCGGCGAAAACATACCAGCCAACTTCACAGCAACGCAAACCACCCAATGGATAAACAACAGAACAGACTATTATCGAGCTGAAAATATCTCAAAAAGCGATGCATTCTACAAAACACTGAACCTCACAACCTACGGGTTCAACACCACAAAAATAACCTTAAACTTCACAGACATACAACCACAAAACCTAACAAAAGAAATAGAAAGCTGGTATAACGGTGAAACGCCATCTAAAGCTCCTCTTAATATTCCACGCGTCATGTCATTTACAATACCTATGTCATGCTACATAAAGAACTTTACAATAAAAACATCTATCGAAACAACGTCTCCCATAAATTTAACATGGGCAATTATGAATGCCACGATCAAAAGTGGCGATCCATATCCTAATGTAACATTAAGAAGTGGATTCGAGATTATACAAACGAACGAACCCCCAGGTCCTCCCGTATATACAATAGTATTAGGTTCACCGCTTCTTCTCAATGTTTCGAATACAGAAAATAATAGTTTCTTCATTTACTTGGAAGCAAATAGTAGTCCTGTTTATTGGTTTGTTTATAATGATCCCAATACGGTCACTCCTTGGGACGATGCTGATGAGGGATATGCATACCAATATGATAAAGGGACCGGAGAATTTGAGGAATTAAATGTTGACTTTTTCTTACGGTATGTTTTTCTCTTACCCATCACGGGGGCATTTCAGGATTATAATTTAAGAGTGAATGGAACGTTGGTGGATGATGATGGGGTTTGGGAGAGCACGGATCTTTTTTCTAGTGATCCTGTTGTTTTGAATGTTACGGCTAATTGGTTGTTGAAGTTTAATGTTACATGTGAAAGTTTCCACGTAAGGAATGGAATACTTACCACGGAGTTTTATGTTCATGCCGATTTTGACAATTCAACATGGTATGTAAAATCAAACTACACTTATCCATCTGAGTTGAGCAATGCTAGCACAAGATTTTATGTTCCATCTGATTGGCAACTCGTTAACGCAAGTAACATTATAAGTAGAGTTGGAAACCTCATAATGGTTAACTCAACAAATCCCTGGGCCCTGAATTTCAACGGAACAAACTACGTAAGCAGCATTGTTCATCCAGCAAATATCACAATAAACAATGAAATAGAATTCTCCACACAGTGGAATACAGCAGTAACAGTTTCAAACGGAAACCTAACAATGGCAATATACAACACAACAAATGAAAAAATCTATGAGGAAACAAAGAACGTAACTGAAGGAGGCAACTTCACATGGACACCCCAAAACGTGGAAAAAGGAGAATACAAAGTAGCAGTACTATTCTACAATGGAACAGAAATAGGATATAGAATAAGTACATTCCAAGTCCTATATACCATGAAAGTTGAGGTAGAGCCCCTAGACGAATATTATTTCGTAGGGAAAAATGTAACTATAAGAGTTAGATGCATCGACAATATAACTAGAGAAAATATAACCGACGCAAATGTTCAAGCAACATGGACTAAAGGAACAGTACCATTCACATATAATAGTACAAGCAGATGGTATGAAGGCATATTTGATACAAGCGGGTTAAAAGCAGGAAAATATAATGTCTCAATTCAAGTAACAAAGGAATACTATGTGAAAACAGTTAAAAATGTAACTTTAAACCTCATATATCCAACGGAGGTTCAACCAAAAACCAAAATCTACAAAATCAATTACACAGATTCAATAAACCTAACGATACAATACACTTATTCGAATGGAACACCGATAAGAGACGCAAATGTCTATACAGATGAGTTTACATTCAGCTTTAACGGAACAACATACATCTACGAGTATAAGCCACAGGAAATAGGGAATTTCACCTTCATAGTGCATTGTGAAAAACCTTTACATCAATCACAGAATGCAACAATCAAAATCGAAGTATATGTTGCATCAACTGAAGTAAAATGTTCATGGACCGAAATAGAAATCGAATATTTAGAAGAAACGCAACTAAACATAAGATATGAAAGCAACGGCAAGGGAGTAGCAAATGCAACGTGTACAGTTACCTATACTCTAGTGAATGGAACATTAAGAACCCAAATTTATCAAACCAATGAAAGCGGCTATGTTGCTCTAAATATATCATCCAAAATTTTCGCAGATAACATAGAGAAAAACAACGTTACAGGACAACACATAATAAATATTAAACTTCAGAAATACGGGTATGAAAGCCAAGAAGTAAACGTAACAGTAACAATAATACCTCTTTCTACAACCCTAAAAATCAGAATAAACGGAGAAAATGTCACATTCTACATAGTAGAATATCCCTCTCCAATCAACATTTCCCTTATTTTTCAAGATGAGCATGGAAACCCCGTAAACAATGCAACAATCAAAGAATGCATCATAGAAATGATAAACGGAAGCAAAAAAACAATCCCACTCATAGAAAAAGGAAATGGACTCTACACAGTAATTCTTTCACCAGATGAGTTTAACCCATATCCGCAACCTAAATCTGTGATTGGAAACCGCACAATAAACCTGAAGCTATCAAAATGCGGCTATAAAGAAAAAGAAACTACCATCACTATTAACATAATACCTGGAGAAACAAATATTGAAGTTTTATACCCAGAAAACATCGAAGCAGGCTCTCTATTCGCAATACTGGTAAATTACACGGACAAAGAAGGTGAAACATTAAGCTACTTCAACGGCGCGCTGAAACTCGACAACACAACAATCACAACATTCAATGAAACACAAATACCACTCAACCTAACAACATACGTAGGTACATACAACATCACAATAACCGTAACCCATCTAAACTACAAAAATCAAACATGGAAAGGAATCATAACAATCTACGGAAAAATAAAAGCAACATGCATACCTGAGCACTTTGAAGAATATGAAAACGAAACAATAACAATACGATTCTATATCGAAGACCTATACCGAAAAACGCCAATAGAAAATTGTAACATAACCCTGAAGCTCAATGAACATGAATGGTTCATGATATGGAGTTCCCAAAACTCAAGCTTCACCTTAAACCTCATGGGAATTGAACCCGGCAACTACATAATAACCGTTTCAATAAAAGCATCAAACTACGTACCGGAAAACATTCAAATACCCTTACACGTTTTACCGAAAACCTACGTAATTCTTACGGTGAATGTACCAAAAGAAGTGACTGCTGGTGAAACACTGCTAATATCAGGAACCTTAACCACCGAAAATGGAACACCAGTAGCCATGGCAACAATCAAAATAATATTAGAAGTAACCTACGAAAACGGAACAACTAAAGAATACAAATATGAAACGGTAACAAACCTAAAAGGAGAATTTACACATACATTCCAAACAACCAAAGAAATGACTAACATAACAATTACAATAATATATGAGGGAACACGTGAAAAAGCAGCCACAACCGGCAACTACAACATCACGGTAAAATCCCCTACTATATTCACAAAACTCCTACACTCATGGTGGGCTTTCGCACTTGCAGTAAGTGTGGCCTCTGCCTTCACGGGAACTCACAAATACATTTCAAAAAGAAAACAAAAAGCAAAAATTGAACAAGAGAAACTCGTAAGGGAGTATGAGTTGATTCTTGAGCTTGACAGCCTTGAATCCCTACTAGTTGTAGAGAAGGAAAGCGGCTTATGCCTATTCGAATACCCATTCAAAGGAACAACAATAAACTCCGATCTTGTAGCGGGTTTCATTCAAGCAATAAGAAGCTTCTACGTGGAAATAGGTGGAATGGGAGAAGGAGAAGTAGGAGAAATATACTATGAGATGCCTGAACCAAAAGTACTAACATTCCACTCAGGAAAACACACCTACGCAATCCTTATAGCGCCGGGAAAACTACTACCAGAAGTAAAGGAATCTCTAAGAAACTTCCTAGACAAATTCGAAGAAGAATTCAAAGGACTACTCGAAAAAGGTAACACAAACATCACAATCTACAGCTTGGCAAAAGAGTACATAAAAGAATGCTTCCCACAACAATTGCTCACAAAATATACAGTCCCACAAAAACTACCAAAAACAAGAGGAATCAAAAGAAAAATATTGAGAACCGCTAAAAAACTAGCAGAAGAACAAGGACCATTCACTATGGCTCAACTATTAACCGAAGTAGCCAAAAAAGAAAAAATAGACCCATTGAAAGCATTAAAAGCATTAAAAGAACTCATAAACCAAAAAATCATACAACCCATTCAAGAAAAACCAGAAAACAAACTTCAATAGCTCCCCCTTGCACCCTGTATTTATTACATTTAACATACAAAACATCCTTTTACAACCACTCTAAACAACTCGTACAGAAACATTTTTAGTCCTTAAGATATTCGGGTGCTATTTTCTTAGAAAACCTTTTAGATAAGGCAACTATGGTTAAAACTGGTGGTGCTCCTGGACTAACAGGAAAAACACTAGCATCACTCACAAGCAAACGGCTAATCTCAGTCTCCTGATCAACGTTCACAACCCTACCTATCCCAGCTGTCCCCCCCGGGATGAGCACCTCTTATCCTCGACGTATAAAGAGACTTCGGATCCACACCAGCTTGAACCAAAATTCCCCTTGAAATTTCAATCCCTTTATCCAACTTCTTCCGATCACTTTCCGTAACAGGCTTATGAATAGCACTATTAACATGAACCTCGCCTACATCGTCATCGGTGATCTTAGTCATCAAACCAAGCATTCTACCCCTCTTAAACGCACGAAACTTCTTAAAAAGTGGAAGATACAAAAACATGTCCATGGGTCGTATCCATAATAGGTGAAAGAATAAAGCCACGACTTTCATGAAACTCATCTATCAAAGTAGCCATACCAATCTCATCTTTCATGCCACCGTTCCCCTTCAACCAGCCAAAAGTGCTAACAAAAAGATCTAAAAAAAGATTACTTCCAGCATGGGTTAAACCAGACCTTTGAAGAATAATAGGAGTACCTATCCCACCGGCAGCCAAAACAATGTTCTCAGCTTCAGTATCAGAAAAACCAGAAGACCCACGAACACGTACACCCTTAACTTCACCACCAGAATGAAGAACCTTTTCCACAGACACCCCAGTTAAAATCTTCGCTCCCGCCTTACGTGCTTCCCTCAGATAACGTTGAGAAGTCCACTTAGCACCGTAGCGGCAACCAGTAACACACATACCGCAGTTTTTACACTTCTCAAAGTTAACAAACTTAGGCATAGGTTTCACATCGTACCAAGCTCTCTAGAAGCATCCATCAACTTTTTAGTCCGCTCACCCATAAACTCCCCAGGCATAGGAACAACACTCAACTCCTTTTCAGCCTCAATAAACTCCGCTTCTAAATCAATTCCCAAAGACTTAAACTCTTTTTGAAGCGCCCTAACACCGTTACCAAGCGTAACCACAGAACTACCGCCAACCATAACCGTCCTAAGAACCTCAACTCCACCATCAGACATCTCACCGGGACAAAAATTCCAAAAAGAACCCGTATAAAAACTAAGCGCCCGCCACGAAGTCCCCAACTTATGATAACCACCCTTTTCCAAAACAGTGACATTAAAACCCCGAATCGACAACCCCTTAGCTACAGTTGCACCACCAACACCAGAACCCACAACAACAAAATCAAAACTCTTCAACATCAAAAACTCCTTTCCACAACAAACACAAACACCAATATAAAAATATCGATAAAAAACAAATCTCTCAGAGTTCACATCAACATAAACCACAACTACAACTAGGCTTCAACGTAATTTCTACAACTCAAATGAATCTCCCCAACAAATCTAAAGTACCAGCACTTCTAAGTCCGAAGACCCTTAAACCTCTTGTTACATTGTTAACAAGGTTACTTGCACACAACTAAATATCTAATTCTAATACTTCAAACCCCACTTCTCCCAACCAAATACTCCTTTGGCGTTAAAACATCTAAACCTACTTTACCACGGAAATGTTTAGTATTCCACGTCAAAAACATTTCAACATCATGCTGTTCTAATGTTAAAGCTATAAGAGAATCACCATAAGGTATGCCCCTCTTAATATATTGAAAAACAAGCGAAACATATTCTCCCCAGTCAGTGAACTCTTCTGGAAAAAGGA
>Ga0209410_1001928_pt1 | contig 10090 bp, 9 predicted proteins | sample Mar14436cmmetaG_FD_184135 | JGI IMG/M metagenome (GOLD analysis project Ga0209410, IMG submission 184135) | Marine hydrothermal vent microbial communities from Guaymas Basin, Gulf of California to study Microbial Dark Matter (Phase II) - Marker... ... | reverse complement strand
ATATTCGGATCTTGGATAGGAATTGTTCAAGTAGCAATATTATACAATTTGATCTAAGAGATACGTTTTCGGTAAGTTAACTATATATAATTCAGTTGCGGTCTCTAAAGATGCATTGGTGTATGGTGATGATACCTCACTGGGAATGGATTATTGAGTGGTTCTCACGAAAGGAGGGACATCTCCATGGGATTGAGGAGGTCTACTATATTGGTAAAACAAAATATCAGCATGTAGCAATCGTAAAAACTGGTAGTTTTGGTAAAGCCTTATTTCTAGATGGTTTTGTACAGTCGACGGAGTACGATGAGAAAATCTACCACGAGGCCTTGGTTCATCCAGTCATGCTGACGCATGATCATCCTGAAAAGGTATTGATCATAGGTGGTGGGGAGGGAGCAACCCTGCGCGAGGTGCTTCGCCATAAGACTGTAAAGCACGTTGTAATGGTAGATATTGATAGAGAGCTTATCGAGCTTTGTAAAAAGTATATGCCTGAGTGGAGTCAGGGAGCTTTCGATGATCCAAGAGTAACTCTTGTTATTACAGATGGCAGGAAATACGTTGAGAATACAGATGAAAAATTTGATGTTGTTATTTTGGATCTCACCGATCCCGAGAAAGGAACTCCTGCTATATATCTATACACAAGGGAGTTTTATAAGAAGGTGTACGATATACTGGAAAGTGACGGGTTGATGGTTACTCAAGCGACTTCACTTAGGTACTATATTTACGGTTTTGCGACGATATACAATACAATAAAAACTGTTTTTCCAAAGGCGGTGTTCTATCGTGTGAACGTGCCCTCGTTTTCTAGCGATTGGGGATTTGTGGTAGGGTCAAAGATGGTCGATCCTCCAGTTATTCTTCAAGAGAATAGAAGAGAAAGATTAAAAGAACTAGGCGAGCTATACTTCGTGGACGAGGATGCGCTGAAACACATGTTCTGGATTCCAAGGTATATCAGAAAAAACATAGAAAAATATAAGGGAATATCGACCGATGAGAATCCACTCCAACTTGGGCTACTAGATAAAACTCCTCTATTCTAAATAGCCGAAAAATGTCAACCACACTAGAATTATACAGAAAACTATCGAAGGGATTTAAGATTAGCATAATTGAGGGTGCTATAAATACTCTGGGAAGTTCGTTTGCGGGTCCAATGCTGATACCCTTTTTCATTAGAAGAGGTGCGGATGTAGGATTTCTCAGCTTATATGTCTCATTGGGTTTTATACTAGTCCCTTTGTCTCAAATAATCAGCGCATTTGTTCTTAACAACTATCGAGAAAATAGGCGGAAAATAATGTTCTCTTGTGCGTTGATAAACCGGTGTCTCTGGATGTTTCTAGCTCTAGCAACCTTTATAGAAACTATCGATATAAATATGATACTCGTAATAATCCTACTTCTAAGACCTTTTGGGACGCTTGCAAGTCTCGCATGGACAGACTTACTAACAGACCTTGTTAATATAAGGATCAGGGGCAGAGCCTTCGCTTTCAGGAACTCGATTATCGGTTTAATGAACATTCTCGGGTTATCCATCTCAACCTTAATATATTCACTACCATATCCGAAAAGCTATCAATACGGTTTCTCAATAGGAGCTTTCCTAATGATTTTTTCCACTCCTCTACTTTGTAAGTATGAAGACCCATTAAAGCCGAAAGGTATAAGAATTGACTTCAAGACACTCAGAGAAATATTATGCAACAGGGATATCTTACGTGATTCTCTTTCAATAGCGATATGGAACTCTTCGGTTAATATTGTCGGCGCTATCTGGACTTACCACTTATTCAATATTATTGGGGCTACGGAAGATTGGATTGTTTTGATAAATCTTACGGGTTCTATTATGGGCATTGTTGGTAACACCTTCTGGGGGAAAGCATACGATAAATTTGGCCCAAAGAATATTTTCCTTTTGACATGCCCGGGTATTGCTCTCATACCTATACTCTTCCCGCATCTACACACTTTAGTAGGTCAGATATGTCTACAAGCATATGCTTCGTTCTTATGGACGGGATTTGGGTTAGCCAACTTTAATTATGCTATCTCCTTTGAACCTTCGCTCAGACACTTGTACATCGCTATCTACAACTCTGTTCCTGCTATTGCCGCAAGCATCTCAACAAATATAGGTGCGTATCTATACGAACACTATGGGATAACCGCATTCTATGTATCGGGCGTTCTCAGGTTAATCGCACTAGTGATTCTTTTGAAAGTTGTCTCTAGTCGTGGAGTTAGTTACGAAGAGCTAAAGCTAAGCTCACATTTCTACAGATTTATTGTATTTTCCAGAGGTATAGCGACATTAGCACTAGGAGAGTTCCTATTTGCTCTAAGGATCTTCTACAGTCTAATAGTTATCTCGCTTGTGCTGGCGTTATTGATAAGTATTTATACTCTAGCTTTGATTATATTAAAAATATGAATGAATCTCTTTTGGAACGTTTACTTTCAGTATTCTTAGAGGAGTTGAACAAGGTTCTCTCCGAATTCTTATATACGCTAGCACAAATAGTTCCGCGATTAATTGCGGCGTCAATTGTTATAGTAATAGGATGGATTTTGGGCAGGTTTTTAGGAAGGCTTATCTCATTCATTCTCTATCATACTGGTGTTGAGAAATCTTTTAAAAATACGTCTATTGGAAGGAGATTAGATAAAGCAGGATACACTCTCACCTATTTCTTCGATCTATTAGCTCGTCTCTCAATTTATCTCTTATCTATTGCATTAGCGATAAAGGTTCTAGGGTATGCTGAAGCAGTTTTTATTGCCCAGAGAACCCTAGAGCTAGTTAACCAACTAGCCATGAGTTCGATAGTTTTACTTATAGGTATAATAGTTGTTGAGAAGATTATGTCGATCGTATATAAGCTTGTTGAGGATCATAGTATAAGGGAGAAGATTATCCTAGAAGCAATACATCTTTTCCTTCTTGGAACTGTTCTCGTCGTTACACTAATCCAATTAAAGGTTGACCTACAGCCACTAATAACTTTTCTGAATTCATTCGCTATGGGTGCAGGGATAGGTATAGGTATCTCGGCAGTATTTCTAATACTTCTAATATATAAGGAGGAATTTATGAAAAATGTAGAGAGTATAAAAGCTTTTATAGAAAGAATGCGGGGAGTGTCAGGAGCTGCTGAATAAATCTACGGTATCATGGAATATTAGAGTTTCTTGGGGGGTAAAGCATTTCTAAATTACTCTAGAGACACGTTTATAAGCGAAAATCGCCATTAATACCCAGGTGATGATCTGCTGGAACTTCTGAGGGATGACGAGGGCTACCGGCACTGATTTTCTGTTTTTGTTTAAATATTATATTGGTTTGTGATATTGGATGGAAGATGCAGAGGAATATCTCAATGAAAGAAGATCTAAAGGCTATACTTCCATCAGATTTCTCCGAGAGTATAACTCTAAATATTGATTGCAAGCTTAATATTATCTCACTAAAAATAGAGTCTGCATCGTACATAATAACTCCTAGCAACGTAGAGACAGTATCTCTTCAGAAAATTGTGAAAGACATCGAGGAGAAATATGGAAGGTTCAGAATCGTATTTAGGTCTATGCCAGTAAGTTTTTACTATAACTGTGAACGAGATATTGTAATGATCATAGCGGATCTGGGCTGGGTGTATAGGGTTGAGTTGTATAAGAACCGTGAGGAGGATACTCTTCCACCCATGATATAATTTTCTTGTGGTAAAACGTCTATATCCAAACCAGAGGAATTATTAATAATGTACTAACATATAGATTTCTACTGTGCGGAAGAATCGCAGGAAAGACAGGATTTATGCACTGATAGTTAATGAGCCATACATTTCTCTAATAGTTAAAGGTAAAAAAGCTGGGAAATCAGAAAGTCCGATACTCGTATAAGGGGTACTATCGGATTAGTGTCGAGAGGAAAGCTCTATGGCTTTGCGAGGCTCGTGAGAACTTTCAAAATGAGTACTCATAAGTTGGAGGGATATTCTAATAAGCATTGTGTTCCAAGAGAGTTCTTAAAGGGATATGCCGGGAAAGAAAAAACTTTATTCGTCTGAGAGATGAAGGATCAAATAGAATTACCGGAGCCTTTATGCATCAGATATCTTACAGTTCTAGAAGATGGGTTATCTTGGACATGAATGAGATCCTAAAAAGGATAAAGAAGAAATATGGGAGCAGTAGCCAGGTTTTCAGGAGAATTAGGGAGATGGTATTAAATTAAAATCATGTGATAAATTCCTTTAGAATTCTGCAGAATTCATCGATCTCCCAAGGTAGATTATATAGATAAAAGCTGGCTCTCACAGTGCCTTCAAGGAATCCCAATTTTTCATGTAGGGGTTGGGCGCAATGATAGCCGCTTCTCACGGCTATTCCTCTAGAACTTAATAGTAGTGCAACCTCATGAGGGCTGAACTTCTCAACTGCAAAGCTTACGATACCACTTCTCTTTCTATAATCTAATGGTCCAGCAATCCTAACTCCCTTAATCTCCTGTATTTTCTCAAGCATATATTCTGTCAATTTTTCTTCATGGAGCTTTATCTCGTTCATACCTGTTCTCTCTAGATACTCAATTGCGGATGCTAAACCTATAACACCTACAATGTGCGGTGTTCCAGCCTCGTATTTTTCTGGAGGAGAAGCCCAGCTTGCTATGCATCCCTTATCGTTGCAATGTACATAGCTTATCATACCACCTCCGCCATATATTGGCTCAATTTCGTCTAGGATTTCCCTTTTAACGTAAAGAACGCCAAGACCTGTCGGTCCTAACATTTTATGAGAGGAGAACGCTAGGAAATCAATATTCAGTTCTTTTACATTAACGGGCATATGCGGGACGCTTTGTGCTCCATCTATCAGGCAGTACGCATTATTTTCATGCGCGATCTTACAGATCTCTTTAACAGGATTTATAGTTCCTAAAACATTACTTACATGCGTTATGGAGACCAGTATAGTGTTCTCGTCAACTTTGTCTTCTAAACTTGAAAGGTCGAGTATTCCCTCACTGGTTATGGATGCCACCCTTATATCAACACTTGAATTCTTCTTTTTTAGTATTATCCAAGGAACAATATTACTATGGTGCTCCATATCTGAAATGACAACATTAACATTCCCTTGTATGCAGGTAGAAAAATGTAATGAAACTAGGTTTATTGCTTCTGTCGTGTTTCTGACGAAGATTATTTCTTCGGGCGAAGCATTTATAAACTTTGCAATCTCCAGACGTGACTTTTCGTACATTTCAGTTGCCTCTTCACTGAGTACATGAACTCCACGGTGGATGTTAGAGTAATGGTACAGGTAGAAGTTCGATATTTCCTCGACTACCTGTATAGGCTTGAGAGACGATGCTGCATTATCAAAATAGATCAGAGGATAACCATTAATTTTCCGCTCAAGTATAGGGAAATCCTTACGGAGTAGCTCGGAGAGCATCATGACACCAGAAATTCAAACTATTCAAGCTATCATTGTGCCATTGTGATATTTTTTAGTTTGGTTCCATTTTTCTCTAGCAATACTTTCTCTAGTTATATCAAAGATTAGAATGCTATTCTCGTCAGGACGCCTTTGTATGCATCTAATAGCTTGGTAAGCCACGAGGAGTCCTACGATATCAGGGACCACATTTTCAAATATCCCTTCTATTTTTTTAGAATGTCTTCTTCTATCTATAATATTGTCAATTAATCTGGTTGCTCTGTTGACTAAAATATAGATGAATCCTGTAGATCCGAGAGTCCATGCATATATGAGAGGCTTTTTCTCTTTTATAGAATATTTATGCACAAGTAGGAGAGTATTTAGATCCTGCTCAGTAAAAATTATACAGTCTGATATCCTTGATAGTATAGAGATGCTCCTTTCGTTAACCTCTGTTTCATACAGGGCTATATCGATATTGGGGTTTATTCTTGAAAGTTTTTCATATAGAGCGCTAACTTTCCTTTTACCAGTATCCGTAAACCAATAGAGCATTCCTTCATTTAAAGGATCCTTGACGTACCCGTTGTCAACTAGATGTAAGGCTTCAACTTCTAATTTTGTAAGCATGTAGGCTGCTGAGGTACCGATTCTGTTTAGCCCTATAATCGTGACTATTCCATTGCTCATATGTCTGATTCCTAGTTTTCTCTAGACACCGAACAACCTTTCTTAAGAAATATATCTACTAGTTCGTTACCATTCGGTAGCATACCGTGATCATTGTTTAAAAATATATATGCTCTTTCTACTCCCGTCTCTAAAACTTTTTCGGCCAACTCGTTTAGTTCATCGGACGAGTATATATGCGAATACCATTCACTTCTTCCATGAATTCTAAGGTAAACAACATCGGATGAGACATATATTCTATTGAAGGGGAGTCCGTTAAACATAGGAGAATCAGGAGTAACTATTACGATACCATAACTGGACAGTTTTTCCTCGATGTTTGCACGAAACCATGACTCATGACGGGGTTCAATAGCCATTTTATCACCTACGTTACCTATCTTATGAAAGTTTAGTATCCTGCTAAGAATTTTATCTGAATAGCCTAGGCTAGGAGGAAACTGGAAAAGATAATAGTCAATATTGGTCTCTAGCTCCTTGAAAATATCCCTGAACTTATGCCATGTCTTTAAAGATACCTCAGAAAGCTTCCTGAGATGCGTTATACTTCTATGAACTTTAATGACCCATCTAAGCTCGTTTCCTTCTCTTTTCCATCTTAGAACTTGTTTTGGACGAGGGAAGCCATAGAAGCTCATATTGAGTTCTATAGAATTGAACCTTGTATTTTCCACATACCACCTTAGACCATCCGGATTCCAAAAATAGTTCCAGCCTGATGTTCCAATGTAGATTCTCATATATATTCACCAAGGATTATCATAATAAAATATCACTGCATTACTTAAATAGGTACAATGAAAATAATTAAATGAGTCTCAGGTGTCATGATGAGAACCTTCAGGAAAATTAGTGCTTTCCTAATAATTACACTGACATTCTTGATAGGAGTGGATGTCCCGGAGATAAATGCTCAAGTATCAATATCGGGTAAGGTTGTAGATATAAACAACAGACCTCTAACTAATGTAATAGTCGAATTTTATAGCATTGTAAGAAATGTTCTCGTCAAAAAACTTCATACAAATCGGCAAGGAATATTTACTACCTCTATAAACCCAGGTGACTATATTATAAAGATATATAAGAAGGGATATGAATATAAGGAGAAAGGCTTCCACATTACACAGGCATCTGGAGGATTTCTTGGAACCTTTGTCCTAGGCTCGGCCTTTCATATATCACTGGAGGCAAACGAGTTAGTTGCTAAGCAAGGAGACAGAGTAGAGATTGAGGTCGTAGTCGAGAATAAAGGGATCTATGCTGAGGAGGCAAATGTAAACATCTATTATCCTAGCAACTGGGAGGCGAGCTTTAAGACTGAGAACGGTTTAGAGGTAAAACGGGTATCTCTTGATCCCTCGCAAACAAAGAAGTTTAAACTAGCCATAAACATAGGTAGAAACTCGACGGGTATATTCCGCGTTATACTAAGCTTTAATTATTCATCCTTAATCCAAAATGCCAGTATAATATTCTATGTTAAGGAAAGAGACTGGAAATTTCTGAATACAGAGTACCCTTCTATGACTGGTGTAAAGGGAGGATTTTTAAAGCTTAGGATCGATGTCACAAACACCCTCGACGAAACAAGCGACATAAATTTGTATGTAAAGGGACCTGAGAATTGGTCACTTAGACTTGAAGATTCGCAACGAAGAATGATACAAACTGTCAGGCTAAACCCTGGCGCAAAAATATCACTTTACCTATATATCCGCATACCTGAAAACGTGGATACAGGACAATACAAGGTGATCCTGACCGCTGAAAGCAAGGGCGCTATGTCGCACCTTACAGTGAATGTCAATGTGATTGAGGCTAAAGATGAGCTCAGGCTGGAATCATCTCATCCATTTGTAGATGTCTATGCAGGTACATCGGTAGAAATACCCTTTACAGTTATAAATGAAGGATATGGCGGAACCGAGGTCTTTTTTAACTTGAGTATTCCCGATTTCATAAAGGTGCAGGTAATAGACGATCTCGGCAATGTGCTAAGCGGCATTTTCCTCGATGCAGGTTCCTCTCAAAAACTTCGTTTAAAGATCCTTGTTCCAGAGGAATTAAAGCCCCAACCTGTTCCAATACTGTTGATGGCTATTGGAAGAAAAAGCAAATCCACGCTCGAAATGGGTGTAAACATTGTAGCCAGATACAACATTACTATTTTAACAGAGAATTTCTATAAGGAAGTGACTGCCGGAGAGAGAACAAAGTTCATGTTAGAGGTCAAGAACGGTGGTACGGGTATCATAGATGAGCTATCAATATTTGTTGGAGAACTACCTACAGGTATCAAGATCGAGGTTAACCCAAGAACGGTCAAGGATGTTAGTCCTGGTGAGATAGTAAAGTTTACAATAGTCATAGACGTGGACCCAAGTGTTGTTCCGGGATTCTATTTGATACCGATTAAAATTATTGGCGGAGAGATTATGAAAGATAGATTAATACAAGTTTCTGTAAAGTCTAGGAGCGAGATAATATATATCCTATTAGTGATATTACTCATAGTAATCGTAGCCATAAGCATTTATAGGAGGCATATTATGAGTAAAAAGTGATGTTAAAAGCTAACTTTTTAAAATCTACTACATTTGTATTTGACACCATAATTGACGGTAATGATGCATGGTAGTCGTAAGTACTCTACTTATATACTATCTAGCAGGCCTCATAGTAGCTTTTTCGCCATGTCTTTTCCCCGTACTTCCAACTTTTATAACATATATCTCAGCTAAGAAATCCGCAAGAAATCGGGCATTTCTGGCAAGTATCCTTTTTTCTCTCGGTTTAACTTTAAGCTTTACAACTTATAGTCTTCTAGGAGTATTTGCTAAGGAGCTGGTGATGCCATTGCTAACGCTAAGTCTTGAAAACATTATTGCAAGTTTTGCAGTGCTACTAATAGCACTTGGAATAGCTATGCTCACACCTTTCAGGGAGGTAACAGCTCGTATTTCGGTTCCCTCGCTCAAAATCGGTAAAGCTTCTCTTCTTGATGCGCTTATCTTAGGTTTTTTCTTCTCCTTGTTAGCTGCTCCTTGTGCAGCGAGTTCAATACTAGCAATAGTGGCTGGAGTAGTTCTAACATCAGGAGGGGGGTTTGTGACAGCACTTCTTTCAGCCGTCCTACAGATAGTAGTTTATAGCCTTGGAGTGAGTACGCCCTTCATTATATTGGGGATCTTAACTCAAGAGCTGAGTACAAGGATACACAAAAAACTATCCAAAAGCTTTCTCGTGAGATACAACGAGGTCATAACGGCTTTGCTCTTGATCATCTATGGCTCTGCTATTCTTTTATCTCTAGGTAACTTTATTGTATATCTAGACTATGCAAACAGAATAGTTGAGGGTATCTCATATATCCTCTGGATCATCTTTATGAGTTACTTTTCTTTTTCTCTGATTCAGCTTTTAAGGAATCTAGGCGATAAGTATGCTACTCTCCTTTTAGTTTCGTTACTACTGGAACTTGCTAGAATACTACTCAACCTTGTTCATTTATATGTTCCCGATATACGTATCCTCCTGCCGGAGATTGCTCCGAGAGCTATACTTGTTGTGTCATTGCTTGTATATCTTATTATCGTTCCTAAGAAAAGTGCTTTAGCATCTAACAGGATCACCTTGGGCATACTTCCGTTCATAGGCTTATTTGAATCGGGAAACCTTCCGACTATTGTAAACTTTGTATTGATTGTTGAGTTTTTAATTTTCTATCTAAAGTTCAAGAACAGGGAGATTAGATGGATGTCTCTGGGTCTAATGGGATATGTACTCTATGGCTTTAAATCCTACATATTAAATCTGTGTAACGGAGCCTACACAGAAGTATTAGATAGTCTTTTCGTCTCAATATTCTTTGCTTTAGCATTTAGCCTATATCCGATCTCATACAAAAATATACACTCTTCAAGAG
>Ga0209410_1001925_pt1 | contig 10104 bp, 8 predicted proteins | sample Mar14436cmmetaG_FD_184135 | JGI IMG/M metagenome (GOLD analysis project Ga0209410, IMG submission 184135) | Marine hydrothermal vent microbial communities from Guaymas Basin, Gulf of California to study Microbial Dark Matter (Phase II) - Marker... ... | reverse complement strand
CTAGGATCACTTCATACACCCTCCTCTCATCATTCTTCAAGGTCTTCGAGATCTCCTCCCAACTCTTCCTCCTCTCCTCTAGGGTCTGCTTCCAGAGAGGCTCACCTACCCCGGCTGGCCTCGATAGTAGGATGAATGTTCCAGATGCTCCGAGGATTATCGAGAAGACTAATACCACTATCAAATCCATCTGAGTATAGAATCCTGGAATGCTCGTCACTAGGGTGCTGTTCTCACCCGTTCCCAGATAGACGTTTATCGAGGCGGGTTGGAGGAGCTTAAGCGCTAGGATGAAGGCTGAGGCTGCGAACAGGGCTGAGGCCAGCGCCAAGCAAGCCCGTCTATCCCGCATCAAACCACACCTCCAAGATAGGGGATAGAAAGATAAAAAATGGAGGAGGGTTGAACGCCGGTTTCATGATTAGCCAGCCCTTGAGGTCAACTCTATCCTGCATACTTCGGCCCTCTCTATGGACTCCACCATGCCTTGATCTAGGTCGACAGTCAGCCTATAGCATGTTCCATCCGATGCCTTGACCACGACGATCACAGGTCCTCCGCTGTAAGGTAGCTTGAACCCGACGGCGACGATCTCATAGTCGCTGCCAATGACTTCTTGAACCCTCGGACTATTCTTGACTATCTCCATGGCCTTCTCTTGGAGATCTTTTCCGGGGCATGGAGGAGCTTCGATCTCGAACTTGAAGTATATGCCACCGGTCTCGCTGGTAAAGACCTCTACGCTCTTCGCACCTTCCGGAGCCTTAATGGTCTTGACGAGTTCGCCGTCTTGGTATAGCTCTACGACGCCGTCCTTCAATATCGCCTTAAATCCTCTCGATGTCGGTGCGGCTGCGGTTGGCGCTATCGTTGTGAAGAGAGCTGCGGCGATCAATGCGGATGCTAGAAGGGTCGCTAGGAGTAGTATCCTCTTATTCTCAACCAATCCTATCACGTCGCATCACCTCGCATTAAACTGGCTTGGGAAGGCGGATAAGCCTTGGGTTAGAAACCAGTTTCCAATGATTAGTTGGTATCATGTGGTTCACGAAGCCTTAAAATCTTCAAGGAGTGAGATCCATTTTGAGCGATAGGCAATGAAGCTTGAGGTTCGGGGGATCTACTCGACGGCCTTGATAGTCCTGCTCCTCGATAAGGGCTTCGAGATCATAAATCCGACGAGATCCCAAGTCGAGAGATTTGGGCTGGATTCGAGGGGGGATGCAGACGCAAGCATAACCGACTCAACCAACGATAGGCATTATATCGAGATTAGGGGGGAGGCCGAGGTCGTCGAATCCATCATTGAGGCGCTTAGAGAAGGTTTAGAGGACTTGATAGTCTTAAGACCCATGAGGGGCGAGAAGGCCGCGATGGCCAGAATAGGCTTCCCAACCGAGGCCAAGCTCAAGCTCGACGAACTCAGATCAAGGGCCGCCTACACGGTTCCATGGCATCATTATTGTAGGGCTGGAGGAGAGGCTTTATCAAGCATGGTGAGCTTCGCGGAAGACCTCGTTGAGAGAGGGTTGATGGATCCGGATGAGATGAATAAGATGTTCGATGAGCAGGTTAGGAAGATGATCCCAAGACTTAGGGCGAAGATAGGGATAATCCACTCAAAGCTCGATGGAAAGAGGATAAAGATCGGGCCTGGAATGGTCATTTGGAGAAGGGATGAATCCGTGAAGATCCAGAGGAGAATACTTGGATGCGGAGTCTACGATGGATTGGAAGTTGAGAAAAACCCCGGAGACTATGCGCTGACCGAGGTGAAGAGGCTTGAGTGGTGGATGAAGACAAGCTACTATAATATTTCCGGAATCCCGAAAGGCTCATACTACAATATCTGTACACCTATCGCTCTCTATCCAGATCATATACATTACTTTGACCTTGAAGTCGATGTAGTTGTCAAGCCTAATGGTGAAGCGAGGATAATAGATCTTGAGGAACTTGAGAAAGCAGTTGAGGAGGAGAGAATTCAAGAGAATCTCATGAAGAAGGCGTTGAAGATCGCCGATGAACTCCTTTCAAAGCAGCCTTAACCTTCCTCAAAGACTATTCTATACCAAGTCCTCTTGAGGTAAGGCGTAAGCTTCTTAGATGAAATATATCTCACGATTACAACCGATGGAACTATGCTTAGAATGGAGTGGATTAAGTTGAAGATCGCCGTGAAAATCAAGACTATGATTAGACATGAAAGCTCTCCGGAGACATTTATGCCTAAGACCAAGGAGATAGTCCTCGCCGCCGATTTCATGAAGCCTGGTAACAAGAGATATGCTATGAGATAGTTCATGGCCGACATGCTCAATATCCGGAGAAATGCTCCAAGTAGAAAGCTTAGGTGGAGCCTGAATCTAGATCCTCTAAAGATCTTGGCCCCGATCCAAAGCCCCATCAACATGCTGAAGACCGCCAGAAACTTCATGCTTGGCCCGATCGGCGAAAACTCACCTCTCCAGAGCAGGATCCCCCAATAGATCAGCGCAGATCCCATACCTGAGATGGGGCCAAAGCATAGCAACGCGGTCATGACCGGGATCTCCGCTAGATCGAACTTTAGATAGGGTATTGGGGGGTATGGGATGCTTAAGGGAAGGATTGCGAGGATCGAGGCCAGGGCTCCAAAGATCGAGGCGGCTGAGATCAGTAAGCTCAATCTATGATGCATGCTCATAGCTGACCCCATTTCCCGCTATGCTTGATTTTAAAAGGTGAGTTTATACCCAAAAATTGGTAGAATTTTTAGTCCAAAATTCCCTTGAAGAAGTCTTTGCAAACTCTCTCATAATCTTCAGGAGCGCCTATGTCCGCCCAATATCCATCATGGATATAGGCGTAAAGCTTTCCCCTATCTGCGAGAGTTGGAAAGATGTCTTCTTCAAGCGATGAGGGCTTTCCGGAGGGAATGTAGTTGAAGATCGCCTGTTCGAAGACATAGATTCCGGCATTAACGAGGCCCGAAGCTGGTTGTCTAGGCTTCTCCCTAAATGCGATCACTTTACCATCTTCATCTACCGATACTAAGCCGAATCTACTCGCATCCTTAACCTTCGCCAAGACTATGGTCGCAACCCCACCTTTTCTCATATGATATCTCAAGAGGCTTGAGAGGTCTAGCTCGTTGAAGAGAATGTCTCCATTCACTGCCAAGAAGGTTCCATTAAGCTTCTTCTCAGCATTCTTTATCGCTCCGGCGGTTCCAAGCGCGCTCTTCTCAAGCGAATACTCTATGTTCACTCCCAGAGCGCTTCCATCTCCAAAATACTTGATTAAATGCTCTCCAAGATAGCCTATTGCTAAGACGAAGTTGTAGATCCCCTGCTCCTTAAATTTCAGAATTAGATGTTCGAGGATCGGCTTATAGCCCACAGGCATCATAGGCTTAGGAATGCTTATCGTTAAGGGCCTCATACCTATTCCTGGGCCTCCGCAGAGGACGAGGCACTTCATAGACTCCCTTATGAGCTTCTCCTTAACCGCCTCGATTATGAAAGCGCTCCGCTTGCGAGGTGGAACATGAGATTTCAAAGCATTCCAAAGATCTAAGGGAAACTCTATGCTAGTCCTATGCCTTTTCATGTACTTTTTATGCAATCCTCTACATATAACTTTTATGCACTTACATCGACCGCTCAACCCCCTAGATGGCTCTATTCATAACTAGATCGAGAAAAATGGTTAAAAATACATAGAACTCTAGATGCTAGCGATGTTGAGAGTAGCTGTTAATGGGATGGGCAGAATTGGGAGACTCTTTACGAGAGCCGCCCTTCAACATCCAGAGTATGGGAAGAGCTTTAAGATAGTTGCCTTCAATGATCTCACCGATCCGAAAACCATAGCATTTCTATTGAAGCATGACTCGGTTCATGGGAAGCTTCAACGAGATGTAAAACACACCGAGAACGGCATAATAATAGATGGAGAGGAAATTCGAGGATATTCGATACCTGATCCCGCGCAGATACCATGGCATGAGAGGGAAGTTGATCTAGTGATAGAGTCCACGGGAAGATTCAGGGCGAGGAAGGATGCGGCGAAACATCTTAGAAATGGGGTGAAGAAAGTCTTGATCTCAGCTCCGTCGAAGGATGCTGATGTGACCATAGTTCCAGGAGTCAATGACGATAAGTTGGATGTGAAGAAACATGACGTCATCTCATTGGCTTCATGCACCACGAACTGCTTAGCGCCTATGGTCAAGGTTCTCTTAGACAATTTTGGATTTAAGAAAGGATACATGACAACCGTCCACGCATATACAAATGACCAAAGACTACTAGACCTAGTTCACAGGGATTTGAGAAGGGCAAGGGCCGCGGCCATGTCAATAATCTTAACCACCACCGGAGCTGCGACGGCGCTCCACCTCGTGATTCCGGAAGTCAAGGGGAAGATGCATGGATGGGCTCTAAGAGTCCCTGTTCCAGATGGATCAATAACGGATTTGGTCGCCCTACTTGAGAAGGAAGTCACAGTCGAGGAGGTTAGAGAGGCATATAGGAGAGCTGCTGAGGGAAGGATGAAGGGAATCCTAGAATACACGGAAGAACCGATAGTCTCGGTAGATATAATCGGGAACCCGCATTCATGTATAATCGATGGATTGAGCATAACTTTGGTAGGAGATAGAAACGACCTCGTAAAGGTTTATGGATGGTATGATAATGAATGGGGATACAGCAATAGACTCGTGGACGCCGTTCTGATGATAAACCAACAACTCTAAACTTTCAAAATTTTTCAAAAACAATTAAGCATGCAATCAGTTCCAGCAATCCTTAGATCGATGAAAAAAGCGGACGTTTCTATCTCAAGTTAACGTTTTGAAGACTTTAATGGATTTGAATGATCAATCTGTTATCTATTGGATTTCGATTCACCATGTATTTAGCGACCCTTTTATAGCACGGAACACATCATCCTTCGTAAAAGCGAGTTGGAATAAAGAATGAATTTAGTTAAGAAATTAATAGCATCTCTATTTGCAGTCATAATAACCGTTGTTATCGCACTTTCTCCCCAGATCGTGAACAGTTTCATCTTCACCGACGTAAATGTGACCGCGCCAGACTGGGCGACATTTCTGATAAATTTCTCATGGATCGCTTTTCTATTGACATTCGTTCTGCCGACAACCTACTTCGTAACTTACGCTATGCTCAGCCGAACTGATAGAAGATATGGAGTAAATGCTTCAGCACTCGCCGTCCCGATCGTAACCGCGATTATGGGGTTTTTGATAGTATACTTCTTCCAATCGATGATTACGGCTTTAATAGGATATGCGCTTATAGCTTTATCGGCGGTGGCCTTGTTATTGATTATAGGGAATAATGAGACTGTTTTCTATCCAACTCCGACGATCCTGAGCTTCGCCAATGACGGAGAACTACCGCTTGTCTCAGTAGTTATACCAGCATATAATGAAGAAGAGATGATAGGTCAAGCGATAGAGTCCGCACTTAACCAAACATATCCAAATATCGAGGTAATCGTAGCTGATGATGGATCCACAGATAACACAGCAAAGATAGCGTCAGATTTTTCTAATAGATATCCTGGCAAGGTGAGGCTTATTAGACATGAGAAGAACTTTGGAAAGTTCAAAGCTTTGAATTCTGGAATAAGTGTTGCCAAAGGTGAGTTCATTTATCACATGGATGCGGATGGCAGCCTAGCACCCGATAATGTGGAGAAAATAGTTTCGATATTTAATAACGATGGAGAGCTGGGAGCGGCGGCATCTATGGTGGCGATCTCAAACGATAAAAACGCTTTGACAAAGCTTCAACAAATAGAGTACCTTTTCGAACAACTCATAGTCAGATACTCTCAATCAACTGGAAAAAACGTGATAATATGTCCTGGTATCGGATAGAACGCTCACCGAGGATGCTGATTACTCTTTTGAAGTTAGAAGGCATGGATGGAAGGTTGGGCAGGAGGTTGATGCCGTGAGCTTCACAGAAGCTCCGGAAAGCCTTTCAGCCTTTACAAAACAGAGGATAAGATGGCTCTATGGAGTCCTCCAGACGATAACTCATCATAAATGGTCTTTACGAGATCCTTGGGTGATCTGGGCTTGGTTAGGTTACATTCTAACGCCTTTCGCCATGGTCGTGTTGTTCTCAATACCGGTGCTCGGACTAATTCTAGGACAAGCCTATCTAGCGTATTTCCTACCATACTTCCTAATCGGGTTCACAATATTCGCGATCAGCAGACTAATTCCATTAGGACTTTACAAGTATCGTGGAAAAGCTTCTCTGATCCCATATCTCCCACTATACATATTCTACAACACGTATCTCGCAATGATAACCATATATTGCTTCGCGGCATGGCTCATACGCAGAGGAGTAAAAGTGCAGTATGGAAGCAGACTCATACACGCAAAATAGAATAAAACTCAAACCCACCTTTTTGTCTAGATAACTCCATTTATTATCTCAATGTATCAGATTTTTCAATCAAGATTCCAAGGCATCCTCCACTCTTGGCCAACCGTGTGCCTTGAAACCTTCGCTATAGGAGGTGGAAGTCGTTTATGCTCATTTCGATGAACTCTCTCAATGACCTCTCGCACTTTCTCCGGACTTACTCCGGTCTCCTCGATTATCTCCTCAGCCGACTTATTTTGCTCAACAAGTTGCCTTAGCTCTTTTCACCGAATCTATTATGAAACTTAAGATCCGCTTAATCACATAGTCGTAATCGAGCCGTGGAATTCTCACCATAGCGAACTCCCCAATCCATAAATCCTAGAAGATCACTGTCTCTTAAAGCTACTGAACACTAAAGGGAGTGCGCGGAGATTGAAGATGAAGATCCTCTTGGGACAACTTTCTCCAAAGTTAGGAGATGTTGAAGGAAACCTTGAGAAGATTAACGAGGCGGTGGATCAAGCTGGAGAAATAGACTTAGCAATATTCCCCGAACTCTTCCTCACAGGCTATCACCTTAAAGACATGGTTTTCAAGCTAGCCATGATTCCTAATGAAGACCCATATTTAGAAAAACTCAAGAAAATCGCTGAAGAGAAAGATGTGAAGATCGTCGTAGGATTTCCTGAGAGAAGCTCAAGCGGATATCTTTACAATTCTCTGATAGCCATACAAGCTTCCGGAGAAGAATTCATTTACAGGAAGAGACATTTGCCGACTTTTTCGGTCTTTGATGAATGCCGTTGGTTTAAACCTCATTCAGGATCATTGAAAATTTGGAAGCTGAATAATATAGGCGTGGGCTTCGGGATATGCTATGATACATTCTTTCCGGAGATTTTCAGAGCATACTCGCTGATGGAGGCGAAGATTTTAATCATCATATCGGCCTCGCCCGACTTCTCTGTATCTCTCTTCGAGAAGCTCTGCCAAACGAGAGCCTTGGAAAATACTTGCTTTCTCTTCTGGGTTAATCAGGTAGGGAACTATGATGGAGTAGGATTTGGAGGCGGATCCATGGCAGTCTCCCCACTCGGCGAAATAATCGTGAAATGTTCTCGGTTAAGGGAAGATTCAAGGATAGTCGAGATAGATCTAGATGAAGTTGAGCAGGTGAGATATTCTAGACCGCTTCTGAGAGATGTAAAGAGAGAAGATGCTGAGCAACTTCTAGAAGCCTATCTAAACCGAGAGCCTTAAAGAGATCGCAGAGACTATGCGGCCGGCGGGATTTGAACCCGCGACTTCCGGCGCTCTACCCCCTACCTCAGGAGGTGGCAGGCCGGCGTCTTAGACCAGGCTAGACCACGGCCGCCTCTGCATTATAAGTTTTTGAAGATCCATCGTATATACTTAACTTACCCCTCTTTATCTATATCCATTATGCTATGCCAATTTTTAGCCAAGCGCTATTTCGCTGAAGATCTAGCTTTTACCGACCTAGGTTTTGCCTATTAGATTATCGAGCTTTCTTTGTTTCTCGGGAATGCTGAACCCTACAAGCTGCTTATACTTTAAATGGTTTTCCTTGCCAAATATCACGAGATCGTAGTTGGTTCTCTTCCTTTTATAAATCTTTCCTGATCTGGGAGACTTAAATTCCGTTCCTTCATCAAACCGCGAGTACCATTTCGATTCTATTGATAGCTTGAGCAGAAGTTTCTGAATAAGCTTTATTTGTTGCAAGTCAGTATTGGTTCCAACGATCTTACAACCAGCTACATTAACGCTACCCTCAGCATCAAACCAGCCCATACACGCAAGGTTCGGGCACTTTTCGAGGATCGGATAGCTGAACCAAGGATCTTCCTTCGTTATTGTTAATATCATCCATAGTAAAACATTGCTGGCTCTGACCACCCATCTCTTGTTGTATTTATCCCATCGAGGTCTGTAAGCTTCAGACCTATCCGTGACCTTTGCTAAGCATTCACCCCATCTTTTCGCAAATTCATAACTTGTACTGATCAATTCAACATAATACTTGTAATTCCTCTTATCAACCGCCAGCGATCCATCGCCTAACCAAGAAGCAATCACGTACCCAAGCTCAGGACAATCATTTACTCGCCCACATTTACGCAGTGGATTATATTTACCGTTTATCCAATTATACACCTCTCCAGGACTTACTTTGAAATTAAAAACTTCCCAAAGCTCCTTTGCTATCCTGTTATAACTTAAATTTTCCTCCCGAAGCTTTATTGCATAATAATAAGCTAATATCCTCTCAGGCAGAGCGCCATATTTTCCCTTAATTAAGCTTTCTCGCAACTCCCATGAACTAGTAAATTTGAGACAGGCCTGTAAGATCAGCTTGGTGACCTCATTTTTCATTGAGGGTAACATCTTAAGAAGTTTTTCGCGCATCTTCTCTCTCTTTATCACTCTTAACCAGTATCTAGGAACCTCTGCTCGAACACCTATGAATTCCTACAGGACCTCGCTCCATCTTTTCTTAAACGATTTAGCTAGAATCTTCGTACAAACGAGGATCAAAGCTGATTTTGGTGTTAGCTTATGTCTACTCCTCAGGTCACTAACTTCCTCTATTAGGTTAGTTTCATCTACGAACTTGAAGGCTCTTCCTAATAAGTTAGATTCTTTGCAGTCCAAAGGATAATCCTTTATCCTATTCACTTCCTCGATAGTAATCACTCCTGCCTTTTCTGAAATCCTTACTATCTTGGCACCTCTCAAAATTCCAGCACATATCTCTTCAAATACCCCAGCCGTAATGAAGCGTCCTACAACAGGCCTGTATGCAATGACATCATGAAGTGATGCGTAGTATGCATACATTGCCATATATTTTCCATGGCGCATCCTAATCCTCGCAGGATTCGTTATCTTCGCTCCCGGAAAATACTTCAATATAGCTTCCGCATCTTTCATCTCGTACTTAGTGTTATACATAAACTTCGGATGCGCATAATAAACATGCATTTCCTCACATGATCTTTACCCAATATTCAAATTTAAAGATGATGCACTCAGCCATTATCTCAGCTTTGTTTAGTATAATCTCATGTTTAAGAGAGGACGCCAGATTAGACTACGGCCGCCGTCTATCACTATTTTCTTGCTGGATATTTAGGTTTTGCTCGATTATACATAGGATTCTCGAGGTTACGGTCCATGCTTCGAGTGGTGTGGGCCAGATCCTAACCATCTTATCCGCATGCTTTTTCGTTTCGGAGCTGAAGTCCCCTCTCGGGAACCCGCCTACCATTATCATGGGCCTTTGACGGGAGGTTACTAGCTCGCCCAGCTCCTTCCATCCAACCTCCTCGCCATCCTCTGAGAGCAGGATCTTTAGATCGGGCCTCAGCTCATCGATCAAGTTCTTCAACGCCTTCCGCTCCATCTTTAAAAGGATCTTCTCATCGACTTTAACGACCGGCTCCCTATACAGTTTCTCGATCAATCCCTTAAACCTCTCATAGACCCTTGGAAGCCTCGTCTCTGGATTTATCCAGATCATGTGGCCGTCTCTTAGCTGGACGTAGGTCTCGAGTAAGCCCAGCCTGTTTAACGGCGACCCTAGAGCCTCTAGTAGGGTGAAGTGGGTTATATCCGGCCTCCCACGCTTCCAGTTCTCGGGCAGATCCTTCATGGCCGCATGATGATAGGATCTATCTAAGAG
>Ga0209410_1001924_pt1 | contig 10105 bp, 11 predicted proteins | sample Mar14436cmmetaG_FD_184135 | JGI IMG/M metagenome (GOLD analysis project Ga0209410, IMG submission 184135) | Marine hydrothermal vent microbial communities from Guaymas Basin, Gulf of California to study Microbial Dark Matter (Phase II) - Marker... ... | reverse complement strand
TCATAGGATTAGGTGAGATCGGCCGACCCCTCTATGAGATCATCATCGAAAGCGGGAGATTCCGAGTCTATGGTCTAGACATAGACGCCGAGAAGATGAGAATGATCAATGCTCACACGCCTAAAGAAAAAGTCGATGTAATGCACATTTGTATTCCATGCTATAGCCGAGAGGGATTCATCAAGTCCACAGTTGAGTATATAAATAGTTTCGATCCGGAGATAACAATAATTAATAGTACTGTTCCAGTGGGAACGACTGAGGAGATTGGAAGAAGAAGCGGCAAGCCTATTGCGCATTCACCTGTGAGGGGCGTTCATAAAAGCCTAGAACATATGAAATGGGAGATTAGAAGATGGACGAAGTATGTCGGCGGCGTTGATGAACGTTCAGCGGAGCTGGCATCAAAGCACTTTAGGGAGATAGGGCTTAAAGTTAAGATTTTAAGGTCATCAAGGGAGACGGAGCTGGCTAAACTATTCGAGACTACGTATAGAGCTTGGATGATCACTTGTTTCCAAGAGATGCATAGGATAAGCAGGCACTTTCACGCCGACTTCAATGAGATAGTTGATTTCATAGAGGATACTCATAGGATCCGATTTGATCGGCCTCCGATGTTTCCGGGCGTGATAGGCGGGCACTGCCTAATACCAAATGTTAAGCTGCTACTAGAGACATACAAATCCGAACTACTTGAACTAATATTAAGATCTAATGAGGTGAGAAAGAAGGAGATTTTAGATGAGGACATAAGGAAGGAAGTTGAGAAAATAAAGGAGAGAGTTGAAAGGCTAGAAAATGATCTAATGAGGGTCTCATAGCATGTAGTTTAAATATCTGAAAATGGAATTTATCGTTAAGATCGAGAGGGAAAGATGTATGATGTCAGAGGAGGGTGAGGAGGAGAGGCCGGCAATACTCTATCAATGCTTAAAGTGCGGTGCACTTGTAAAATCCTCTGAGCTCGAACTTGGAATAAGATGTCCCTACTGCAGATATAGGGTTCTAAAGAAGGTTAAACCTCCAATAGTAAAGCATGTTAAGGCGAGATAAGGCCGCTGAGAAATCATCCAAGGAAACCTCAAAAAAGATAAATTAAAATTCGCCTTTCTAAAGATTGTTTTTAGCTCATGAGGTAAGGAACATTGAGTAGCTATAAAGTTAAGGATCTAAGCCTATCAGAGAAAGGCCTTCTCTTAATAGAGTGGGCATCCAAGCATATGCCAGTTCTAAAGCAGATTAGAGAGAGATTCGAGAAGGAAAGGCCACTCGAGGGCATAAGAATAGGTGCATGCCTGCATGTCACGAAGGAGACGGCGGTTCTGATAGAGACATTACGTGCTGGCGGAGCTGAGGTTGCACTCTGCGGATCGAATCCCCTTTCTACACAAGATGAGGTTGCAGCTGCACTAGCAAGTTTGGGCGTTCACGTTTATGCATGGCGAGGAGAGACAACCGACGAATATTATTGGTGTGTGAATAAAGTTATTGACTATAAACCTGTGATAACGCTTGATGATGGCGCTGATCTTGTGAGTACGATTCACTCGAGTAGAACAGAGGCCTTGAATGGCATTATAGGCGGAACAGAAGAGACGACGACCGGCGTCAATAGACTGAAGGCGATGGCCAGGAAGGGAGAACTTAAATATCCAATTATAGCAGTAAACGATGCCTATACAAAATACCTTTTTGATAATCGTTATGGAACGGGGCAAAGCACGATAGACGGGATCTTACGAGCAACAAATGTTCTCTTGGCTGGAAAGAACTTCGTTGTTTGCGGTTATGGATGGTGCGGCAGGGGATTAGCGATGAGAGCTAAGGGAATGGGCGCTAACGTTATAGTGACGGAAGTCAATCCTCTGAGAGCCTTAGAGGCGGTTATGGATGGATTCCAAGTTATGCCGCTGATCGAAGCAGCCGAGAAGGGAGATATATTCATAACAGCAACGGGGAATTTCCATGTCATCAGGAAAGAACATATGCTTAAGATGAAGGATGGAGCGATAATAGGCAATAGTGGACATTTCAATGTTGAAATAAGCATTCCGGATCTCGAGGAGATATCGGTCTCTAAGAGAACTGTGAGGCCAAATCTGGAGGAGTATACGCTGAAGAATGGACGGAGAATCTATCTGCTCGCAGAGGGTAGGCTCGTAAATTTAGCATCAGCCGAGGGACATCCATCCGAGGTGATGGACATGTCATTCTCGAATCAGGCATTATGCGTCGAGTATCTTGCTAAAGGACCAAAGCTTAAGCCCCAAGTCTATAATGTTCCAAGGGAGATAGATGAGCTTGTCGCACGCCTAAAGCTAAAGGGATTAAATATTAAGATAGATGAGATGACGGAGGAACAGAAAGAGTATTTATCAAGCTGGGAGGCGGGACAACCTGAGATATATAAAAAGACCCCCTTGAGCACTCGACACTTTAATATATTATTGATATAATTGAGATCAAGTGTGGATAATATGTTCATGGACGAAAATGTTACATCTTTTGTGATAGATACTGACATCACTCCGGATGCTTACAGTGGACTTATTCGGTTTATCCATTACCATTACCTGTTGCCGCGGATGAGCCAGTTCGTAAATATAGTCTCAGATAACGAGAGTTTCATCTCATTCGTTCTCCCCGATCCAATGGGAATGTGGATTGTGAAAACCGAGATCAGCGTTGGAAAACCCATAGAAGTCAAGGTCACATATAGAGGTCCGGTTCCGAAGGACGTAATCGAGAAGTTAAAGGAGGATCTATTTTTAGTTGTTCGTGCGTTCGAGGAGCAGGTTAGACGAACCAGCTTTTACTTCGCGTGGGTTGAAGGCGAACCAGTTATCCCGGAGGATAAAAGCAGAAAAGGCGAAAACCTAATCTATAGATTATTCACTGGAAGCATGTTCTTATTCTTTGTAGTCTTCATCGCTATTAGCCTATTTCTCTTCGCAATCTTCGGACCATATACCCCAATCCTACTTGTCGTAATGCAATTTGCAATATTTCTCTTCTCAGATAAGATAATCTTGAAGATGGGAAGCTGGGAGATAACTCCCGAGAAGCCCTCAGTTCATATACTTCACTATCACCTTTCATCGGAGGAATACGAATATTTCAGGCGGAGATTCAATAGATCCATCTTAATGAGGATAAAGGCTGAGATATACGATAGAACCATAGCTCTCGGAAAGGCGGTTGACTACGAAACTGTAAGCGAGGTATTCTCGAAATATGGCTTCAAATGCAATCCTGACAGCATGTCAATAAAGGTTGTGAATATTTATGACATCGTTAAGAGAGCATCTGAGAAGTTCGGTTTACCAATCCCAAAGATAGTCATTGCAAATCTAATAGTCCCAAACGCCGCGGCTTCAGGGCCCTGTCCAAGCCGTGGAATAATACTCATAACAAGCGGATTGCTTGTTCAGTTGGAGGAAGACGAGATTTTAAGGGTGATAGGACACGAGTTCAGCCACCTAAAAGGTAGAGATCCCCTAGTGCTCTTCACATTATCAGCAACTGAATACCTACTTAGAGTCTACGTCTTCTGGCCTCTGCTCATGTTCTTCGGATACCTCTATATCCTAGCGGTATTCACATTGATCTACTTCATCGCCAAATTCTTTGAGGCAAGGGCCGATCTCGAGTCGGCCATTAGACTCGGCCATCCCGAGATTCTCGCTGAGGCTCTGAGGAAGATAGGCTATAGAAGGCTTAGATACGAAAGGATCCCCGCCTATCGAATACAGGAATGGATAGGATGGGATCCTCATCCTCCGCTCTACTTTCGAATAGCCCGCCTAGAAAACATAAAAGACATAACCAAAATCAAGCATCCATTCCTCCAATCGATAAGGGATAATATATCTGGATTCTTGGATGCCATTAGGGGCTATGGGTGAACTGAATGATCCATGTCGATCTCGAGGCTTTAACTGAAATGGCAAAGAGCATATACCGAACTGTCCATCCCCTCCTCGGTTCAAGTGATAGCGGAAGAATCGTTGGCAGAGGCTTCGGAGGGGATACTACGAGGCTTATCGACAGCGTAGCAGAAGAGACGGTTATTAAATATATCCGTGATAGAAATATTCCATGTATATTTATCGGCGAGGAGAACGGAATTCTCAGGTTTGATGAGAAGGCGGACAACTATCTAATCGTAGATGCTATTGACGGGACTACTAATGCTATCAGGGGATTAAAGTTCACCTCGGCATCGCTAGCAGCAGCATCCGGCGACAGCCTTAAAGATGTAAAATTAGCTGCTGTAATTAATCTGTCTGATGGTAACTTATACGCCGCTGAGAAAGGAAAGGGAGCATGGCTTAATGGAAAGAGAATAAAGACCTCAAACATTTCGGATCTAAGCGAATCAATAGTAAGCATAGATGTCTCCTCTACTCCTGAAAGGCTTGAATGGATAATCCCAGTAATGAAGGCGGCTAAAAGAATAAGGTCTTTAGGCTCAACATCCCTCGAGATATGCCACGTAGCCTCAGGGATCATGGATGCTCACATTGATCTCCGGGGAAAGATTCGAACGCTCGATTTCGCGGCTGCCATGCTCATATTGCGGGAGTCTGGAGGAACCTTCGGCCTTCTTGATGGAGATGAACATGACGAGATTCCACTGACGAGATTAAAACGCTTTTCGATAATCGCAGCAGCGACTGAAGAGTTATACTCGCAGATAATATCGAAAATCAAAAATGTCGCTCTTAGGTAAATTTATCAGATCTATCTGGAATTATTCTACTAGTTATGACTGAAAAATGTAGTTTAAGGATTGTAAGTCCTTATGCAGCTTTAATAATCAATAATGGAGACGAGAGAACTCTAGTAATCTCCGATCTTCATATAGGATGGGAGATCTCCTTAGTCGAGGAGGGCATATATATTCCCTCACAGACAAAGAGGCTTTTAATGAGGCTTAAGGAGATAATCTTTTCTGAAAGACCGGATCGACTTATAATTTTAGGAGATGTTAAGCACACGATTGCGAAGATAGAGGCTGAAGAATGGCGTGACGTGCCAGACTTCTTCGAGAATATCCTCGGCATGATTAGCAAGGTTCAAATAGTCCCGGGAAACCATGATGGAGAGATAGAAGCTCTGCTGCCAGACGGAGTTGAACTACTTCCCAGCAGAGGCACAACAATAGGAGATATTGGAGTCTTTCATGGTCATACATGGCCCTTACCGGAGATGCTTAACTGCAAAACATTAATAATCGGGCATGTTCACCCTGTTATCACGTTTAGAGACCCTATGGGATTCCGAATAACACGCCAAGTTTGGATTAAGGCTCCCTGTAACCCTAAGATGCTCGCAAAGGCTGTGCTTAGAGGTTACGGTCTAAAACGGGAGGGGGACGAGAACTTATTGAAGAGACTTAATATAACGCCTAACGTTGAAAGTCTAATAATAATGCCTTCATTTAATGATTTTCTTGGGGGTCAATCAGTAAATACTTATGGATTATTGAGGAAGGAGAAGTTTGAGGGATTCATCGGTCCCGTTTTACGTTCAGGAAGCATAGACTTTAACAAAGCTGAAATCTACTTGCTGGATGGAACTTTCCTTGGCTATCTTGGTCAAATCAAGATGATATCCGAGGATCGGATTTAACGGAATGAATAAATAATTAATGGAGGGGGCTAATGAAAGAGGCTAACTCGGAGATTGCATGTCTAAATGCAATCTGCAATGAGGCCAGAAAGAAGGGTAAATTAGAAGATGAGCAAATAGTCATCCTCAAGAGAACCTTCGGCTCAAGATTCCTGAATGCATGGAAGGCCGTTAATGAAAGAAGAGTTAAGAGATACATATTCAGGCCTAGCGGAAGGATAGTCTGGATAGTCGTTGGTAGAAGAAGAGATTATTTAGTTATGCCAGCAGCCAATTTCTGCTCTTGTGATGACTTTTACTTTAATGTTATGAATGGTAAGGCTCGGCTCTGCTATCATCTAATAGCGCAGAGAATAGCTGAAAGTTTAGGATTATTCGATACGATCGAAGAGGAAGACTCATTCTACGATATACTTATGAGGGAGTGGAGAGAGGTTACATCTTAAATACTTGAAAGGTAACAAATATTTGCGGGTTGAGAGCCTTGAACACTGGAGAATACTTCGGGATGATAATTAACATGCTAATAGGACTCACATTAATAGTGCTCATAATGATATTCTTCTATATGATTTACGGCGAGGAAAGAGGCGAGTCTTCTTTGAGCAGAAAATCCGCGCTTAAGCACATTAATGTTATATCCCGCTTATGCAGTCTTCTCCTCATATAATTCTCCTTGAGCACTTAGCCTTCTAAGGAAGATATACAATATAATACTGAAAATCGTTAATATGACGGCAAGGATAACTGCGAGTAAGGAATATTTTCCAGCACCCAAGATTATTGGGATTGGGCCTATAAAGATAATGAGACCTGACGAAGCTGAGATTCCTCCAGTCAATCCAGCGATGAACATGAGGATCACGCCGAGAAATATCAGGAGGAAACCTATCATTAAGAGGTTTGTAGGTGAAAAATGAGAAATAGAAGGACCTCTCCCTGATGCATTACGTCTTTTTTCATAACAGATGGAACATATCCAGCCGTCCGGCTCAAAACATTCTGGACATACATTTCTTCCACATTCACTGCATACATACACGGCTGGGTTTCTCCCGCAGATTTCGCATGTCTTTCTCATGAGGATAATCCTCCCTAATTTACGTTCCCGCCATGAGGAAAATTACAATTATCGCTAGGATCATGAGGGCTACTGCGAGGAGAATTAGTATCTTCGCGGATTCCTTATCCGTTCCAAAGATTATCGGTATAGGGCCAATCATGAGAAGGCCCCCTCCCCTAACCTTACCCCTAAATGGGTAAGCTTTAATGAACATTAGGAGAACGGCCAAAAATGAGATTATAAATCCGAGAATTATCAGAGTAAGTCCTAAAATTATCAGCGGCGACTGCATCGGCAACTTTCATCCCGAATTGGAAATATTGATTTGACTCAAATAAGCTTTTATCAATGCTCCATTATGATGAATATAAGATGTCCGCTGATGAAATAATCAAGAAGATCTTGTCATTCAGAAAGGATCTTACGAGAGATGAGATTCATGAATTGATCAACAGGAAGATCAGAGAATCGAGGGGATTTCTGACTGTTGAGAGCGCAGCGAGGGCCGTCGCGGCTGAACTAGGTCTAGAAATATCAGGGTTCTCATTGGCAAAGGAAACGGCCATACGAAATATAATCTCTGGATTAAATGATGTCACAACGGCCGGTCGGGTCTTGCATGTTAATCCCATACGTATATACATGAAGTCAAGTGGTGAAAGCGGAAAGATGAGAAGCCTATACATCGCTGATGAAACCGGAATACTAAGAGTTATCGTTTGGGGAGAAAAGGCGGATATGCTTGAACCATCTGAGATTCTAGGTAAGATCATAAAGATCTCACATGGTTACGTACGTGAGGGATATGATGGTAATGTAGAATTAAATGTTGGCTTAAGAGGTGAGATTGAGGTTTCTCCTCCTGACATTTCCGAGGATGACTTTCCATCTCTCCATAAATTCTTGAGGAGGATCAATCAGATCGGAGATTCTGAGGTTAGGGTGAACATTCTCGGAGTTGTGACCGAAATCTTCCCAGTGAATACTTTCACTCGAGAGGATAATACATCCGGCAAAGTGAGGAGGATCCGCGTGGATGATGGAACTGGAAAGATAATAGTTGTGTTATGGAATAATAAGGTGGATGAGCTTTCAGATTTAAAGGTCGGTGATCACATTGAGATTTTCAGAGCCAAGGTGCGCAGAGACCTAAATGGTAATCCTGAAATCCACGTTGATAGGTCAGTTGAGGCCACTATACTCTCTAACCTACCTTCAGGGCTTAGAGGAAGCGAAGCGGCTGGAAATACTGCATTCAGGAAGCGATGAGCCCTACTTCTTTATCAGTGAGATCTCCATTGTGGAGACGTTCAGTTTGATTCCATTCTGTCTCTCAACTTCATCTGTTCCTATCTCTATCTTCTCAACTTCTACGTCTTTCATGAATACTCGGCGGAGGAGCTCAGCTGCATCTACTGCCCTGCTGATCGCCTTTCCACGAGCCTTCAGAACTACTCTTTTCGAACCGGCGTTGAAGGATGCCATACAAGCGGAGACGTACTTCATGACTGGCTTCTTACCTATTAGGACATGGCTTTCCTCAGACATCAAGTTTTCTCCTTCAAGTTCATTCTGGATGCTTATGTATTGTCCTCCCTTCTTCCTTTTAAATCCATCGATCAAATAGCGAAAACCAGAAGAGATAAGAGTGCTAAAGCGGATATGGAAAAGATTACAAGCGAGTCTTTCTTCATCTTCTCTAAGGTTTCATTTGTGATCGCGCAGAGATTATTGATCTGTTTTTCGCCTATAATTTTCACGTTTGGTATCTCTATCTCACATATGGATACTTCTGCTGGTTCAAGTTCTCTTATGGCCTTCATTATGCATCCTCGAATATGCTTCATCAGCCTTTCATGGCTTATAACTTCTCCAATAGGATGATATCCCCTGCTGCTCAGAACAACGGCATTCACTGCATGAGTGTCAGTCGTCATAACCTCCCCGTAATCTATACCTAAATCCCTAATCTCCGAGAGGATCTTCTCCCTGAGTCCCGAGATCATATTGTTGCCATCAATAGCGATATAAGCCGTCCTGCACTCCTCGACATCAACTACTATGACGCTTATTCCTCCCGGTCCCATTCCATCCTTTATGCTAAATTCAGATGGAATTATGCTGGCCGCTCCGATCTTAAATCTTGAAGTTGGAGCGGAAGATGCCTCTTTTAAGGCGGAGCGGACAACTTCAAGGATTTGCTGCTTAACCTTTTCTGGATTGAATGATCCGCTTAGACTATTATGTGCATCTACTGGTAGGGCTGATTTAAAACCGAACTTTTTAGCCTCGCACATTATCGCTTCTCTGAGTTCGATGGGAAGATCCTCCATCGTGCTTGGTGAGAGCGTAATTATGAGTAGAGGGAATCCGCCGAATACTTGACAATTAACCGTTACGCCCTCTTTATATAGGCGTATGAAACGCGAACCTTCACATTTGAAATCCCTAAATTCAGCTTTAAGTAATGCGTTTATCACCTTCAAATTTTCAGATTGAGAGACCAAATCCAATTCGTGTCCTGAGATCCCATGTAATACTGAAACCACGCACCTGAACTTTCCCTCTAATGCCTCCTTAATCATGCTTGGAATGTAACTGCTTCCAACATTCTTGAATGGGCCCGGATGGATCTCTGGAATGACCATTATCGCCTTTATTCCGCTACTCGACTTGAACGCAAGCATTGAAACCTTAACATTCGATTTTATGCTAAGACGCTCAAATATCTCCTCGATGGGCTTAGATATTCCCTCCATCCAATTCGCGAAGAAGGCCCTTGCCAGCACTATGGATGGAATCCCTATCCTTTCAATTCCGACCTTATTCAACATCTTAATGAGCAGATTCGTCGCTAGCATGGCAAGAAGCGTTGATGCGGCCATCTCAAATGGAATGTTCCATTCCCACCTGAATGGCAGAAGATCCGGAATCAAGAATGCTGCTAAGAACATCATGGGTTGGAGAAGTGATGAGGCGTACGCTCTCCAAGGACTTAGGAATGAGAGAGACTTGAACGCTAAGATCCTGATCGGTAATGAGCAGAAGAGCCCAAATGATGACGCCTTAAAGGACATACTTCCCACACCATATATCCTTGAGATGGTAATGTCAATGATGATAAAGACTGTTAGGATTATGTTTGAGATAAATGAAAGAAAGGTTACTCTCTTAATGTTCAGAATAGAATCTCCATGCATAATCCAGCGGTATGTAGCGTGATTTCCAATATAAGATAGGAGGAATAAGCAGACTCCGAATATAAGTCCGAGCGTCAGTCCTCGAATGGATGGAGCACTTAACGTGAATGTGAATATGCCCGAGAGCATGCATTGTATCCATAATAGAATGTAGCATCTCTTCTTTGAGGGTAGGGTAAATAGGGACGAGTACTTGCTTATAGCC
>Ga0209410_1001922_pt1 | contig 10106 bp, 11 predicted proteins | sample Mar14436cmmetaG_FD_184135 | JGI IMG/M metagenome (GOLD analysis project Ga0209410, IMG submission 184135) | Marine hydrothermal vent microbial communities from Guaymas Basin, Gulf of California to study Microbial Dark Matter (Phase II) - Marker... ... | reverse complement strand
ATATATGCCAGGCACTCCTCCAATACCTGCATCACATCCTCATCATCGGCGTATGCCTGCTCTATGTCCATCTGCCTAACCTCGTTTAGATGCGTAGGCGTGTCGAACTTCTCAGCCCTCCAGACGGGGACGACCATGAAGACCTTCTCGAAGCTGACGGCGCACATCTGCTTATAGAGCTGAGGACTCTGCGCCAGGTAGGCTGTCCTGTCGAAGTAGGGGAGCTTGAAGAGCTCGGCTCCACCCTCGGAGGCTGAGGCTATGATGCAGGGGGGCTGAATCTCAAGGTATCCCCTGTCGCTGAGGAATCTCCTGAAGGCCTGTAGAAGCGTATGCTGAATCCTGAAGATGGCCCTACTCCTCGGGGTTCTGAAGTCGAGGAACCTGTAGTCGAGGCGTGTATCGAGCTCAGCCTTCGTTTTCCCGGAGACATCTATGGGTATGGGCTGTTTAGCCCTGTTTATGAGCTCAACGGCTTCGGGGATGAACTCGACGCCTGCGTGGGCGATTCCGCTTTCGACGACTTTCCCCCTGAAGGCGACGACATCTTCCCTCCCGAGGTGGAGCTCCTCTATGGTCTCCGCTATCGGGTTGTCCGGCTTCACAGTCACCTGTATCTCCCCCGAGGCGTCTCGGAGGAGGATGAACTTCAGCTTTCCAAGGTCCCTCGTCCTGCTGACCCATCCGGCTATGGTTAGGGTCTCGCCAAGCCTCCTCTTCGCCTCCTCTATCTCAACCCTCTCCAAGGTGAATCCCTTCGGGGTGAGTCTATTGATGTGGGGGGCTTAAATCTTTGATGCTATGTATGCTCCACCCTCAGGCTTATGCCCCTAACCCTCCTGGCTATCTCGGTCAGCGCCCTTATACGCCTCTCGTTGAGTCTCCGACCTGCGAGGACGATCCTCGTCTCACTTGAGCCGTCTGGAAGCCATATGACGTTTATGGTGAGTATCCGATAGCCTGAGAATAGGTCCTCCAGGAATCTCCGTTCGCTCCCTCCGGCCTCTATGACGATGACCCTCCTCCTGAAGGCGTCTCGAACCTCCCTTATGAGGCGTCCACCATAGCCCATGAACTTCTCTCTGTCGCCTCTCCCGACTACGAGGGCGAGTATCCCATCCTCCTCCACGACGTCTACGAGCTTCGCATCCTGTATCATGGGGTATCTATCCTCGATTTCGAGGAGGAATCTCGCCACCTTCATGTAGAGCTCGGAGACCTCGCCTGACCTCACCTTCTCCTTACATCTCGAGCAGAGGACGCCGCTCCTGAGGCAAAATTCACACAGCCTCGTCTCCACTCACTCTTTCCTCCGGGCCGGAGGGCGTGTAGGGGCTGACTTCTAAGGCCTCGCCGTCTATTTGGTTATCTTGATCTCGATGGTGCTTATGTTCGTCGGCGTGTTGGTGTCCTCTGAGACCATCTCCTCTGTTCCGATCTTGATGTCCTCAACCTTTATGTCCGGCATGAACCTGTTCCTCATAACCTCTACGACGTCGACGGCCCTGCTGATGGCTCTACCCCTCGCCTTTATCAGCACCTCATTCGCCCCGCTCTTGAAGAGGGTCATACAGGCGAGGACGTAGTTCAGGATGGGCTTCCTCCCAACGTAAACCGTATTCACCGACACCTCGAATCCCCTTCCTCCGTTGTGTTCTATTATCATCTCGACATCGAGTTAAAAGGTTATCGTTGTTTATAGACCCTCAGCGGGGAAAGGATAAAATATCATTAGAACCCTATGCTCTCGGTCTGGTGTCCCCGATGTCGCTTAGAGACCCCTTCAAGCTGGAGCTTGCGAGGAAGCATAGATTGGAGAAGATGATCTGCAGGAAGTGTGGGGCAACAAATCCTCCGAGGGCGACGAAGTGTAGGAAATGTAGGAGCAAGAATCTTAGGCCTAAGAGGATTAGGAGTCGACGTTAGACCTCTCAGCCTCTCCACGGACTCGGCGTCTAAGCATTAGGAGGTTCACCCCCATTTCCACCACTGAAGCTGGAGGGGGAGCGCCGCAACTATAAAAGCCTATATGATATGGGAAAGGGTTTTATCGACGCAGGATAGAATCCCTTTGACGGGCCGGTCGTTCAGCCTGGCCAGGACGCCGCCCTCACACGGCGGAGATCGCAGGTTCAAATCCTGCCCGGCCCACCACTCAGTGGGGAGATAAGGGGGTCTATCCAGAGCAACCATATTATGCTTCCGCCTTTGAAAAGGCCTTATTGAATCAGCCAATCCCCCCTGGATTTCACCTCCTTACTCACGAGTGGAAACCGATCCGACAGTGGCCGTCAGATCAGGTGTTAGAGGCATAAAATCGACGATCGAAATGGATGAGGCGGAAATCGTTTCGTCTAATGTTGAGGAGACATCTGAAGCCCCAGGAGGGGATAGGCCCTTCACCCTATTCGGCTTCTATGCGTCCAGGTTACCTCTCCCCTCAACCGCCTTCTCAAACTCCTCCCGCACTCGTCTCATCAGCTCAGGCTTCGTGAGTAGGTCTATGACGGTCATGGCCAGCGCCTTAGCTCCGATTAGGATCATCTTCTCAGCCTCCTCCGAGACTGCTGCCTCTGCGAATTCGTGGGAGTGTCCAGGCGTCCCCTCCGGGGCGATCTTTATGTATGCATGAACCGCTGGGACGTGGTGGCTGACGTTCCCCATATCTGTTGAGCCTCGCCCCTCCCTCGGCTCATCGATCTCGACGCCCAAGGCTCTCAGGTTCCTCTCTAAGGCCTCGGCGAGGGTCGTGTTTGTTATCATGTTGAGGTAGGTGTTGGCATAGTTTCTAATCTTCACCTCAGCCCCAGTGGCTATGGCCGCCCCCCTGGCGCAATTCTTCACTCTCTCTGAGGCCTCCTTCAGCTCCTCTGGGGTTTTGGCCCTGACGTATAGCCTTATCACCGCCCTATCGGGGATGATGTTCGGCGCCTCACCCCCCTCAGCTATGATGCCGTGGACGAGGACTCCGGGCTTTAGATGCTGCCTCAAGGCGTTTATGGCCGTGAAGGTGAGCATTGCGGCCTCCAGGGCGTTTACGCCTCTCCAGGTCTCGCCGGCTGCGTGGACGGCTCGACCCAGGAACTCGAATTCGAGCGCTTCACGGCAGAGGTTGCTGCAGATGGCCGTCGTCCTCGTTGAGGGGTGGAACATCATCGCGGCGTCGACGGTCTTTATCTCATCGAGCATAACAATCTTCCCACCGGCGTTCTCCACATAGGCCTCCTCCGCCGGCGTCCCGAAGACGACGAGGGTGCCTGGAAGCCTCTTCATAATCCTGCTGAGGGCGAGGGCGGCGCCGAGGGTGATGGCCGATATGACGTTGTGGCCGCATCCATGTCCAACTCCAGGCAGGGCGTCATACTCAGCCATTAGGCCTATCCTCGGCCTCTCAGCTCCACCCCTATACTCAGCCTTAAAGGCCGTAGGCAGACCCGCCACGCCACGGGTTACCTCGAAGCCGGCCCTCTCCAGCTCTGAGGCCAACAGCCTCGAGGCCTCAAACTCCCTATAACCAAGCTCCGGATGGTCATGTATCCATCGGCTTATCTCCCAGAGCCTCTCCCCCAACGAGTCGATGATGGCTGAGACCTCGGATTTGAGACCCTCCATCAAATCTTGTAGGGCTTTGAGGCATTTCTCCCTTCCGCCACACTTATATCTGGATGGATGATCCATCCGTGGGGATGGAGCTCCATCTTCAGAGCCGGAGGGCGGCGGCCATAGCGATATTGACGGCGGCGGCCATCTCGACGAACTATCTCCTAATAGGCGTTGTGAACGTCAAGCTGATGGATCTAATCGTCTTCTCCTCCGGCTATCTCTACGGCTGTTTGGCGGGTGCGATGGTCGGCCTCTTAACATGGCTTGTATATGGAACCCTGAACCCCTATGGCTTCTCGCTTCCAATACTCATCGCCACCATGCTCTCCGAGACCCTCTATGGGGTTGTGGGAGGCCTCTTAGCTAAGAGGGGTTTCTGGGGTGGAGACCTCGTCGATGGAGCCATCCGATTCGGGGCTCTCGGCTTCCTCCTCACATCCATCTACGACCTCCTCACTAACATCGTCTCAGGCCTCGTGGCCGGAGTCCCAATATCCGTAGCCCTCATAGCGGGAATACCCTTCGCCCTCATCCACGAGGCCTCCAACGCCCTCATCTTCTCACTTGGAGCTCCACCCCTCATGAGGGTACTTAGGAGATTTGGAGGTGGAATATATGGGTGATAGGAATCCATGGATATGGTCCACAGCCATCCTCCTCTGCGTAGCCATCTCCCTCTCCTACCTCGTCGTCAACGAGCATGGCAGGGCTGAGATGTATAGGCAGCGATATGAGGAGACCCTGGAGGAGCTTGAGGGTCTAACCATAGTCGTCGACATACTCATCGACTACGGCAACGGAACAGTTGTCTGGTTTAATGGGACGAGGATTCCACTCGGCGCAGACCTCCTCACTGCGACGGAGATGGTGGCCGACGTCGAATATTTTGAGGGTGAATATGGAGCCTTCGTCACAACCATAAACGGCGTCGGAGGGGAGGAAAATCGCTACTGGCTCTGGTATTACCTGAAGGGTGGATGCTGGGAGATGGGGCCCGTCGCCTGCGACGCCTGGATCCTCCACGACGGCGATGTGGTCGCCTGGAGATACACCTCCTTCAGCTAAGGTTAAAGGCGTTAAATCCCTAATGGAATCTGGATTGGAGCCCCTCAGGATTTTGGAGAAGGTCTCAGTTGAGGTTGCTCCAGGTAGACGCCTCACATATGGAGTTGTCCACGTCCTTAAGGCCTTGGAGCTGATAGGGTCGAGGGTCGGCGTCGGCCGTCAGCAGTTGGCGAGGGAGCTTAACATAGGGGAGGGCTCGGCGAGAACCCTCATCAAGAGGCTTAGAGAGGAGGGCCTAATCGTCGTCGAGAGGGGTGGGATGAGGCTGACAGAGAGGGGGAGGAAGCTCTTAGCCTACTTCATGGATTCCATGAGGTCTATGAGGGTTCCCCCAACACCCTCAACGGTCTCCGAGCGGAATCACGCCGTCCTCGTGAGGGGTGCTGCTCACCTAATCAGATTTGGGGTGGAGCAGAGGGATGCAGCCCTACTGGCCGGGGCGAGGGGCGCCACCACCCTCATCTACGACGGTGAACGCTTCCACATCCCCGGATTGGAGCGGGGGCCTGAGCCCGAGCTCTCAAGGCTTCTCCTGGAGGGTTTGAGGCCTGAGGCTGGGGATGTCATCATAATCGGATCGGCTGAGGAGGATTGGGCGGCTGAGATGGGGGCGAAGGCCGCAGCCCTCGAACTCTTAAGGAGGATGACTCCCCCTCAGGCTCCCTGAGGAGTAGTAGGCTGAGGATGGCTGAGGCTGAGAGGAGACGCCAGAGCCATGAATTCATAGAGTATCCTCCGATCAGTGAGCCTAAGGTAGTCTCCGAGGAAGTTGAGGCCCCTCAACATCGATTTAACTCCTATATGCTCTCGCAACCCCTTTTAAAGATGGTGAGGATACATCGTGATGCTCCACTTCGCCTATGGCTCAACCCTCTCCTCAAGGTATCTGCGTCGACACTGCCCAGACGCCGGATTCCTCATGAGGGCCTTCCTCCCCAACTTCAGGGTGGCCTTCACCATCTACTCCGAGGAGATGGGAGGCGGGGTGGCTGACATAATCCTTGATCCAGGTAAATTGGTTAGGGGAGTCCTATACGAGGTGCCTGAGGATGAGTTGGAGAGCCTCGATGAGGTGATGGGCGTGGAGGCCGGCCTCTATACGAGGCAGGTCTTCCTCGTCCTCGGGGAGGATGGGGAGCTCCATAGGGCGGCCCTATATAGGGGGGTGGAGGAGGGAGGCCTCTACACCCCCTCGAGGAGGTATGTGGAGCTGATGCTGGAGGGGGCTGAGGAGCACGGCTTGGAGCCGGCATACGTAGAGAGGCTTAGGAGGCTTCTAAGCTCCCTAAGGTGAGGTCGATGCTCATCGTCGCCCTCGGCGACAGCCTCACAGCAGGCTACATAGACCCAATCAGGAGGATGCCCTACACCAGAATCCTTGAGGAGCTCCTGAGGAGGGGGATGGGAGTCGAAGCAATGGTGATCAACGCCGGAATCCCAGGGGATACGACGATGGGCATGTTGAGACGTCTAAAGGCAGATGTCCTCACCCATATGGCTGACTACGCCATCATATGGGGAGGCATAAATGATCTGTGTCAAGGCCATAGGCCAAGGGATGTGGTGACCAATCTCCTGGAGATATATAGACGCTGCAGGGGTGGAGGCGTCGCCCCGATAGGCTGCCTGCTCACACCCACGGGGATCGAGAACCTAAACAGGGTTGTCGCTGAGACGAATGAACTCCTCCGGATACACTGCGTCGAGGAGGGTGTCCCCATCGCTGATCTATATTCACCCCTCATCGATGACAGTGGCCTCCTCGCCGTGGAATACTCCAGCGATGGGGTTCACCTCAATCCCGCTGGATATAGGGCGGTGGCCGAGGTTCTCTACGATGTCCTCAAGGCTCTCATCGGTGGAGGGTGAGGATGAGGAGGTAGAGGGTTGAGATGATGAGGTGGATTGAGGTTGTGGTGAATCCGATCCTCGTGAACCTCTTAATTGAGAGTGGCTTCCCCTCCTGCTCCGCAACCCCTATGGCGATTATGCTACTCGGCGATCCCAGGGGGAAGAGGTTTCCACCGAGGTTGGCTCCGAGGATGAGGCCCCACCAGATGGCGTTTGGACCCCCCTCTGAGATGAGGTGGCGGGCTATCGGGGCGAAGGTGGCCGTTAGAGGTATGTTGTCTATGAAGGCTGAGATGAAGGCTGAGAGCCATAGAACTGCGATGGGCATTAGGTAGCCCCTCCCCCTCACGGCTCTTGAGATGGCTATGGAGGCCATCTCCACGACCCCTATGCTGTCGAGGCCGTTGATCATGATGAAGAGGCCTGCGAGAAAGAGGATAGTTGACCAATCCACATCCCCAAGGGCCTCACCGGGCTCCCTCTCGACGAGCATAAGCATCAGGGCTCCACCGGCGAGGGCTATGAGGGGGAGTGTAGCCCCAATTAGGTCGTGGAGGGCGAAGGCGATGACTGTTCCCCCCACGATGGCGGCGGCAGCCGCCTGCATCGGGCCGAAGTCAACCCTCATCTCGGGCGGTGGACCTAAGCTCTCGAAGTTGAAGCCGTTCAGCGATCCTATCTCCCTCTCCAGGTCCATCTCCACCTTCACGCCGAGCAGTTCCTCCACCCACTCCAGAGGCTTCACCGGTCTTAGCTCCCTCCTCTCAAGGCGTTCACCCCTCACCTCCCGTAGGTAGAGGAGGAGGGTTACGATGTAGAGTATGGCTGCTATAGGTGTCATGGTTGTGAGGAAGGAGTTGAAGGGGATGCCTCCCTCCATGGCGACGATGATGTTCGGTATGGAGCTGATCATTAGGACGAGTCCCCCGACGTTGGCGATGATGGCCTGGAAGATGAGGACCGTCTGGGGTCTTAGCTCCCCGCTTCTGGCTATGAGGAGCGTCAGCGTCGCGGAGATGAGCATCGCCCCGATGTTGTTGAGGAAGATGGTGAGGATCATGGTGAAGGAGAGGAGCAGCACCGCCAGCAGCGTCGATGAGGGTGAGAGCCTCATCATCCTCGATGCGATGTAGCTGAAGATACCTGAGCGTTCAGCCCCCCTCACGAGGAGCATCATCCCGAAGATTATGCAGAGTATGTCAAGCTCCATATACTCCAAAAGCCTCTCAGGGCTGACAACCCCTATGAGGAGGAATATCCCAGCCCCTATGAGGGATGCATAGGTTCTGTGGATGCTCTCAGATACTATGAGGAGGAGTATGAAGAGGAAAATAGTGAGGGACAGGAGTTGGAGCGCATTCATATCACACCGTCTCTTCCGACTCCTCCTCCCCCCTCTCCGCCGGCCTGAGGCTCTCAGCGATCTTCCTATACTCCGTCATCAGCTGATCGATGGTGTGCTTCCTCAGTTTCAACAGCAGATTCCACTTATTCTTGCTGTTCGTCTCCAGCTTCCCAACCCGCTCACAGAGCTCGGCGATCTCGTCCCTAAACTTCTCCAACTCCTCTAAAAACTTCTTCAGCTCCTCATCGATACGCCTCTGGAAGCGTATCTCGATCTCCTCCAGCCTGCTCTTAAGCTCGTCCCTGACGATCTCCCTGACCCTATCCTCGATGCTCATACCCATGATACAACGCCTCTCGAAGCACTGATATAATTTTCCACAGCCAAAACCCTATTATAGTCCATTGAGAGGCATACCCCAATGGACTCCCAGCATAGGATACGCTGGATCGGCGAGATGCTGAGGGAGAGCCTCCACGCCGGAGCCTCCTTCATAGTCTTCGAGAACCCTGAGAGCGAGAAGTTCATCCAATTCGCCTTGATAGGGCGTGAGGGACTCATCTGCGACATACCCACAACCATATTGACGGGGGAAGAGGAGGAGAGGTTGAGGGAGCTGATGCCAGACACATCACGGGATATGGAGACCGGCGAACTCGTCTCATATCAACGCTGGTTCAACGCCGAGGAGCTCCAGAGGGCCGCCGAGCTCGTCGAGACCATCTTCACAAGAATCTTCAACCTACCCGAAGACTATACGCTCAGATGCCTATCCGGATGATGACCAATCATCTCGCCTAAGCCTCCCCCTGTTCTAAGCAATAGAACAACTGTTCGAATGCTTGGCATTATCTCAAACCTTCCCCAATCCCATCATGGCATGACCCAGACTGGTGGAGGCATATCGAAGAGGGGTGTGCTCCTCCTAACCCTGCTCCTCCTCGGCTGGTGCAGCTGGCTGAGATACGGCCAGCCAGGGCCCCTGGAGGCTGAGAACCTATTAAACCGCTTCGACTCCTATGAGGAGCTCATAGAATACCTTAGGGAGTGTGGCGTCCAACCCCCGAGACGCTGGATTAGGGGGCCCATCATCCTCTTCCTCGAGGAGGGAGGCCTGGCGAAGTCTGTTTCAGCGTCTACGCCTGCCTACTCCACCACTAATGTTCAGGTAGCTGGAGTTGATGAGGCCGACATCGTGAAGACGGATGGCAGATACCTCTACGCCGCCTCCGGATGCAACCTAACGATCCTAAGGGCCTATCCACCTGAGGAGCTGGAGGTCCTCTCAACCCTCACCCTAAACTCATCCATAGTCGGCCTCTACATCTATGAAGATCGGCTGGCGATTCTCAGTTCCCAACACCCCATACTCGAGTATGGAGCCGTGGGGTCTAAGGGCATCCCCATCTGGTGGGGTGAAACCCTGATAGAGGTCTACGACATCTCGGATCGCCGATGCCCAAGGCTTCTCAGCCGTATAGGATTCGATGGGGAATATCTGAACTCCAGGATGGTGGACGGCTACCTCTACATGGTGGTTAGCAAGCCCGCCATACTCATCAACGAGAGCTATGTCACCCTACCCACCATAACCGTCGACGGCGAGGTCATAGAGGTGAAGGCTGAGGAGGTCTACTATCACAACGAGTCGGAGAGGGCTGAGGTCTTCACCACCATAGCCTCCATAGACCTCCTCAACCCAGGGGATGAGCCTCAGCACATCACCTTCCTACTGGAGTCGGCCTCGGAGCTCTACGCCTCCAGGGAGAACCTCTACATAACGATACCAGAATACATGAAGGCCTCCAGGTGGTGGCTGGGAGAGTGGACTTCGATCCATAGGGTGAGCTTCAAGGGTGGGGTCATCACCTATGAGGCAGCCGGCCGTGTTCCTGGGAGGGTTCTCGATCAGTTCTCGATGGATGAGTATGGGGGATACTTCCGCATCGCCACAACAAGCTGGGTGGTGAAGCCTGGGAGGGAGATGAGGCCAATCCAAGTTAACAACCTCTACATCCTCGATCTAAGTCTCAAGGTGGTGGGATGCCTTGAGGGGTTGGCGCCTGGAGAGGAGATACACTCAGCCCGCTTCATGGGGGAGCGCTGCTACCTCGTCACCTATCGTAGGGTTGACCCCCTCTTCGCCATAGACCTCTCAGACCCTGAGAATCCAGGGGTTCTGGGGAAGCTGAAGATTCCAGGATACTCAGACTATCTCCACCCCTATGGTAGGGAGCTCCTC
>Ga0209410_1001921_pt1 | contig 10107 bp, 10 predicted proteins | sample Mar14436cmmetaG_FD_184135 | JGI IMG/M metagenome (GOLD analysis project Ga0209410, IMG submission 184135) | Marine hydrothermal vent microbial communities from Guaymas Basin, Gulf of California to study Microbial Dark Matter (Phase II) - Marker... ... | reverse complement strand
TGTGGGTCGAGTAGAGAGCAAGCTCCGAGGGTCCTCAAGGAGCTTGGGATAAGCTGCATTATCGCGAAGTCGTTTGCCAGGATATTCTACAGGAACTCGATAACTATTGGATTGCCGTTAATCGAATGTCCAGAGGCGGTCAATAATATAGAAGAGGGAGATGAAGTCGAAGTAATTCTCGATGAAGGAGTTGTGAGAAACCTGACCAAAGAACTTGAGTTCAAAGCGAAGCCGTATCCGGAGTTCCTCTTAAAGATCTTGAGAGAAGGCGGATTAATCAGATATGTGAAAAAGTTTGGGAGGCTTCCATGGTAAAATTAAATTTAAGGTGGTCAAGCATGCTGGATGAGATCGTGACCTTCAGGGGTTGATGCTTGATGAAAAAGGCGGCTTTAATTAAAGGAGATGGAATCGGTCCTGAACTCACCGAGGCGGCATTAAAAGTCTTGGAGGTCGTTGGAACCGAGATAGAATTGATCCCCGTTGACGCGGGATATGAGTGGTGGAGAAAGCATGGTGGAAATAGTTTGATACCGAAAGAGACTTGGGAGATATTGGAGCAGGTAGATGCTGTTTTAAAGGCTCCCGCGACGACTCCACCTGAACCTGGAGCACCAAAGAGCGTGGCCGTCAGCATTAGGCAGAGATTCGACCTCTACGCTAATATCAGGCCGATAAAGACCATTGGCGGACTAAAAGGAAGATTGGGGCCGGTTGACTTTATCTGCGTTAGGGAAGCGACTGAGGGATTGTATAGTGGGATAGAGCATAGGATAACCCCCGACGTTGCGATAGCATTTAGGAAAATTACTAGGAAGCAGTCGAGGAGAGTTGCGAGAAAGGCATTTGAGTTGGCTAGGGAGAGGGGTTGGAAGAAGATTGAGGTCGTGACGAAACGCAACATCATGAGAGAATGCGATGGAATCTTCATCGAGGCAGTTGAAGAGATCTCGAAGGATTTTCCGGAGATAACCTATGAAGAATACTATATCGATAATATGGCTCAGCAATTAATCAAGAATCCTCAGAGATTTAATCATTCAGTAATTCTCGGAACGAATCTCTTCATGGATATAATTAGTGAGGAGGCAGCGGCCCTTGTCGCCAGTATAGGATTGGTTTATTCGGCGAACATGGGAGATGATTACGCCATGTTTGAACCTGCTCACGGAAGCGCTCCAAAGTATAAGGGATTGAATAAGGTTAATCCAACAGCTATGATTCTATCGGCTGCATGGATGCTGGGATATCTTGGAGAGAAGGAGAAGATGGATGCGATATTTAAGGCGGTTGAAGAGGTTATAGCCGAGGGAAAGAAGGTGACCTATGATCTGGGTGGAAATGCAAAGACCTCTGAGATGGCCGAAGCAATCGCCGAGAAGGCGGCAAAAATCCTTGAAGGATAACTCCCGGAGAACTTGGCCAAGATGTCTCAAAGCGTATAATTTATCGATCACATCAACATTATCTATAGTTGAGTCATGGGTTACGAGATCCAAGTTAAGACCGGGATCTTTGGGCTTGACGAGCTTTTAGGGGGAGGAGTCTTAAGAGGGTCGACCACACTCTTGATAGGCCCTGTTGGAAGCCTAAAGTCCTATCTCGGTCAACAATTCATAAAAGAAGGTCTGAGGACTGGAGAGAGATGCGCCTACATAAGCACTCTCCAAAGCTTGGATGAACTCAATTATCGGATGAAGACCGCTCTCAAATTTGATCTAAAGCCCTATGTTGAGAAGGGAAAACTCATTTTCTCAGACATACATGAACTATTAGTTGAGAAGGCTTTAAGGAAGATGAGACTCGAGGATCTTGAGAAGATCGTGGAAAAGATCGTTGAGATATTTGGGATCGTTAAAGGTGGTAGAGGACTCTTACACAGCTTAACTCCATTCTTCTACATGCTTGAAGAGGAGAAAGCCGTCCCAAGGCTTGTCCAAGTGCTTAAGGCTAGGGCTAGAACCTATAAGGTAACCTTATTGCTCATATTGGATCAAGGTGCTCAGAGCGGGTATCTTGAGGAGGGGATCAAGTCCTTCTGCGACTATGTCTTGGCCACGAACGTGACTGAGGGTGGGGTGAGGATGTTGAGGGTTGTGAAGTCTCTTACTAGACATGATCTCGAATGGCATGAGATATCGTTCGTGGAGGATGGAGTGAGGGTTCAGGTAGGCTGATCATCTTATCATTCAGGATAGGTCTCCGCACTCGCATAATGATTCGTGGATTATGTCATAGAGCGCTGGCATTCCCTCACCAGTCTTCGCCGAGACCTTCAATATCCTCATAGACTTGAATAGATCCTCGACTAGATTCATGTATTCTGCCGCCAGATCCGCTATCAATCCCTCCTCCCTCAACAAAGATTCCTTCAACGTGCTTGGATCCGTTAGAAGCTTCTCTGAACCTTCCTCGAAGACGTCTATCTTATTTATCACGGGAACGGTTGGCGTGCTTAGCCTAAGCCACGTTATCAAGGCCATCGAGAGGCTTATCGCGAGACCACTTGGATTCGAGGCTAAGGAAGGATCCGAGATATAGACAGTTATCGATGGAGAATCCTTCGAGATCGCTTCGCTCAGTCTCGGACCCATTGGCCTGAATAAGAATAATTCCATCTGTCCCGGAGTATCTATCAGCCTTAGATCCGCGTCAAAGGAGGATATCTTTTCGGCTATCGATTCTATGTTTTCATCCATTATCTCAGATGCTCTGATCATCGCCCCGTTCGGCCCCAATCCCTCCTCTTGCATCAATCTGTGAACCGTGACGAGTTCCCTTATGTCGTAATCAGGCTTATAGGGTAAATTCAAGACCCCTGGATCTAGATTTACATATGCTATGGTCATCCCCAGCTCTCGCTCGCACCACTCGCCAAACACGTTAGTTAAACTCGTCTTCCCACATCCAGCAGGCCCTATAAAGATCACGTTCAATCCCCTAATCATTCTGGGAAGAGGATTTTAAATTCTCTATTTAGCCCTACAATCATCTCTGCAACACTTTATCCTTTATTACCGCAATAGATTCAATACCGCCGAACCGAATCCTACATGCCTGATCGTGTCAGAAAGATGTTGAATTTCAGATTAAGTTATGTGCTTAGGATGAACTCTATTATAGCTGAGTTGAATCTTTCTGGGACCTCGACGTGTGGTGAGTGGCCAGCTCCTTTGAAGATCATTAACCTACTATTCTTGAGAACTCTATGCAGTCTATAGCCGTACTTAGGTGGAACCAATCTATCCATCGATCCCCATATTATAAGGGTTGGGTGAGTTATCTTCGAGAATCTTTCCTCATTTCTTTTAGCGCCAAGAAACTCTAAGCAGCATCGATATGCGTGTCGGAGATGCGGATCTTCATGGTATAATTTTAATGAGTATTTGAGAAGCTCTTCATCCACGGTTCTATATTCTCCAACTATGAAATCCTCGTAGAATTTCTTGAGCTTGTCGAGGGTCCAATCCTCGCCCATATGCTTCTTAATGATCTCAGCCGCTTCATCTCCCACTCCGGCAACATCCACTAGGATTAGGCGATCAACGAGCTCGGGGTTATTTAGAGTAGTCTCCAAGACTATTAATCCTCCCATCGAGTGCCCGACTAAATTGATTTTTTGACAATTCATTGAACTCGCAAAGACTGAGATGAAATCCGAGTAATATTCTAGGGTATAGTTTATCAGGGGTTTATCCGAGAATCCGAATCCCGGGAGATCTAACGCTATCACGTGAAGTTTCTTGGATAACGGTATAAAGTTACTCATCCAGCTCTCTATCGCTCCTCCAAGCCCATGAACCAGTAAGATCGTTGGATTATTCTTATCTCCAGCCTCAGCGACTCTTATCCTCAGCCCCTCGACCGAGATATGTCTTTGAAACTTCTCAAAGTGCATTGGTTAACTGTCGAGGAAGCCTGCTTAAAGCTTTTATTCAATAAACTTAATGAATTCGCCGTGGAAGATTCGAGAATAGAGATTTTAGAGAAGCTCAAGAGAGAGGTTGAAAACTGTAAGAAGTGTCCACTTTGGAAGACTAGGAAGAAGCCCGTCTTCGGTGAAGGACCGATAGATGCCGAGATCATGCTAATAGGGCTTGGACCTGGTTATCATGAAAATATCGAGGGCAGGCCATTTGTTGGAGCAGCGGGAAAATTACTCGATAAGCTTCTAGAGCTCGCTGGGCTCAATAGAGCAGAAGTTTACATAACGAATGTCATGAAATGTTATTTGCCGGAGAATAAGGCGAGTGAAGATGAGATCGAGGCCTGCACACCGTATCTGGATAAGCAGATCGAGGTGATTCAGCCGAAGATCTTAGTGGCGCTTGGAAACGTTGCAGCGGAATACTTATTCAAGAAATTTGGGCTAAAGCGTCAAAGCATGGGTAAGATCCATGGAAAGATCTACAGGGTGTCAAGCCTAATCATACAAGCCGAGATAATTCCGATGTATCATCCAGCCTCTGCGCTGAGAAATCCACCTCTAAGAAGCGTATTGATGGAGGATTGGAGAAAATTTGGTGAGCATCTTAGGAGAAAGTCGCAATAACATTTTTAAATTCCCCGACTAAGATTCAAAATAGCCCCGGTAGCTCAGAGGGGAGAGCGCCCGGCTGAAGACGGGTCTGGAAGAGACCGGGATGTCGTGGGTTCAAGTCCCACCCGGGGCATATCATCCTACCTTGTTTACGAACTCTTCAGTGACTTTTATCAACCTATCGATGTCCTCCACTTTATGAGATGCTGAGATGAAGAAGTGCTGCATATCTTGAACCATCGCTATTATTCCATTGTCAAGCAGGTGTCTGAAGTATGAGCGAGCGAGGCTTACATTTTTCTTCTGTTGCGCAGTCTTCGAGTCCCTCGGTTTCACTGGAGTGAAGTGAATCGTGAAGAGGGAGCCTATTCCAGTTACATGGGCATCGAATCTCTTTTCATCAAATATTTGCTGTAACTCATTTCTGGCCTTGTCTCCTAATCTATTTATGTAGCCATAGATTTCAGGTCTTCTCTGGAGCTCGCACAATAATGTATATCCGGCTCTCGTGGTTATCGGATTTGCGGCGAAGGTCCCTCCTTGAAATGCTCTCTTATGTGGATCTCTATATTTTAGCTGATCTAAGAGCTCCATAATATCCCTTCTTCCTCCAAATCCTCCGGCTGGAAATTCCCCGCCTCCAAGGATCTTTCCGAAGACCGTTAGATCTGGTTTAACTCGATATATCTTTTGAGCTCCTCCAGAGGATAGCCTGAAACCTGTTATCACCTCGTCGAAGATCAGCAGGGCATCATGCTCATCGCATAATTCTCTAAGTCCCTTCAGGAACTCTGGATCCGATGGGATGAAACCGCCGGCACCTAGGACGGGCTCAATTATTATCGCCGCCAACTCCAGTCCCTTAATGATTTTACGAACTCCATCTAGGTCATTGTATGGCAGGATTATCGTGTCTTTTAGCGCTCCATCGGTTATCCCCAAGCTTCCTGGAAGCTCGTAGGGTGGGGAGACCGCTAGATGTAATGCATCATAGCCTCCATGCCATCCTCCCTCAAACTTTCCGATTAGCTTCTTTCCCGTATATGCTCGTGCGAGTCTAATTGAATACATGGCGGCCTCGGTTCCGCTATTCGTGAATCTAATGAGTTCAACGCTGTCAACCATCTCGATGACCTGTTTCGCCAATTTGATCTCCCACTCGTGCGAGAAGCCAGCGTGGGGGAGGAGATCTAGCTGGTCCTTGATAGCCTCTATCACTGGAGGATATCTATGGCCCATTAATAGCGCTCCATGGCCCATCCAGTAATCCGTGTAAGTATTTCCATCTACGTCCCAAACTCTCTGCCCCTCAGCCTTCCATACGTAGAATGGATATGGCTCGAAGAATCTTATCACATAAGATACTCCTCCTGGAAGATAGTTCTTCGCTTCCTCGAACAGTTTCTTAGATCTCAGGGTTCTATTGATGTATCTATCCCCGAACATTCCTTGGAAAAATTGGAAAAATACTTTGTTAAAAGAGTTTCAGCTAGCTCACATTAAAGCATGCAACGTAGTGATCCTTCTCAACCTCTCTTAATTCAGGCTCCTCTTTTGAACAGATCTCATGCGCATATACGCATCTTGGATGGAATCTACATCCAGTAGGCGGATTTATAGGATTCGGAATCTCGCCTCTCAACTTAATCTCTCTCCTCTCCTTCATGGGCCTCGGAACGGGGATTGAGGCTAAGAGAGCTTTAGTGTAGGGATGAAGCGGGTTCTCGAAGAGTTTCTCCGTTGGAGCATATTCGACGAGCTTTCCAAGATACATTACCGCTATCGTGTCGGCGACGTATTTCGCGACCGCGAGATCATGAGTTATGAATACGTAGGTGAGGTTTAATTCCTTCTTAAGCTTGAGCATTAGGTCTAGGATCGATGCCCTTAAAGATACGTCTATCATCGAAACAGGTTCATCCGCCACGATGAATTCAGGTTTCAAGATTATGGCCCTAGCGATTGCAACTCTCTGTCTCTGACCTCCGCTGAGTATCCTCGGATAAAGTTTGTAGAATTTCTCGGCAGGCGTTAATCCGACGCGTTCAAGTGTTTCTAACGCTATCTTTCGGGCTTCTTCACCGTTAGCCAATCCATGGATCTTTAGAGGATGAGCTACTTGATCTCCTATAGACATTCTTGGGTTGAGGGAGGCATATGGATCTTGGTAGATTATCTGCATCTTTCTCCGAAGTTTTCTCAATTCTTCTCCCTTTAGATTCGTTATATCCTGTCCATCAAAGATTATCTTCCCTGATGTAGGCTCGGTTAGCTTAACGAGGAGCCTGCCGAGAGTTGTCTTCCCACATCCACTCTCTCCGACAAGCCCTAAGGTCTCACCTTTCCTAACTGTTAAGTCGACTCCATCAACCGCTTTAACGAAGAGCTTTTGCCTCGCTAAGATCCTCTCTAAGAAGCTCTTCTGAACCGGGAACCATTTTCTCAAGCCGATCGTTCTCAGGATCGCGCTCAACTTTTCTCACCTTCTCTATCATATAGATGGCATCTCACAATTCTGCCACCCAGCTCCATAAATCTTGGGGGTGTCTTTTTACAAAGATCTTTGGCGTAGGGACATCGAGGCCAGAACCTGCATCCGCTCGGCGGATTCCTCATGTCAGGCGGATTTCCTAGAATAGATTTCAGCTTGGTTTTCGGAGCTTCAACGTCTGGGATTGATTCTAAGAGTAATTTTGTGTATGGATGTAGTGGGTCTTGTGAGATTTGCTCAGATGTCCCAACCTCGCATAATTCTCCAGCATACATGACTGCTACCCTATCAGCTCTCTCGATCACCAGGGCGAGATCATGGGTTATCAAAAGTATCGACATCTTCATGCTCTCTTTCAAATCCGTCAATAGATCCATTATCTTCGATTGGACGATCACGTCTAGAGCTGTGGTCGGCTCATCGGCGATTAAGAGCTCTGGACGAAGCATAGTGGCCATGGCTATCATGGCCCTCTGCCTCATTCCGCCGCTTAATTGATGCGGATAATCCTTCAGTCTATCACCAGAAATCCCCACCTTTTCAAGCGCTTTCGCGGCCATCTCCCTCGCCTCATCTCTCTCCACGTCCATGTGAACCATCACGGTCTCGACCATCTGATCTTCTATCCTTCTGAGAGGATCTAGGCATGTCAACGGATCTTGGAAGATCATCCCTATCCTTCTACCTCTAATCTTCCGTAACTCCTTCTCCGACAGCTTCATGAGATCTATACCGTTCAAGAATATGCTTCCGTTAATTATCTTACCGGGAGGTGGTATGAGTCTTATTATCGAGAAGCCGAGGGTAGATTTCCCCGATCCGGATTCGCCTACTAAGCCTAGGAGTTCTCCCTTCCTTATATCCAATGTTACATTATCAACCGCTCTAACAACCCCGCTCTCGGTGAAGTAATAGGTCTTTAGGTTTTTGATCTTGAGTAAAGGCTCGTCCACTAGATCTTCACCTCCCTCGCGCCGAGATACTCTGCCACACCCTCTCCTATGAAGGTGAATCCGACGGCCAAGATCATTATCATCAATCCGGGGAATGTGATGAGCCACCAATATCCAGATAATAGATAGGGATGGCCGGCCTTGAGATCAAATCCCCAATCGGGCGTCGGAGCCGGAACGCTTAACCCGAAGAAGCTTAAAGCCGCCTCAGTTAAGACCACGTCTGCCACGCTTAAGGTGAATACAACGGCTATAACAGAGATCACGTTTGGGAAGATGTATCTCGTCAAGATTGTGAGAGGCTTCGCTCCTATGGCCCTCGCCGCCTCAACATAGAGTTGCTCCTTTATGCTTAACGTCTGACCTCTAACCATCCTGAAATAGGTTGGAACATATACGATTGCTATCGAGACCGCCGTGTTTATTATTCCTGGGCCCATCGCCGCCGCTATCGCTATAGCCAAGATCAATCCTGGAAATGCGTAGATCGCATCCATTATCATTGCTAATATTCTATCTGAGATTCCTCCGACATATCCGGAGACCAATCCAAGTGGAACCCCGATCAGTATCGAGACTATCGTTGAGAGGAAGACCACCGCTAGAATAGTCCTCGCGCCGTAAACGGTTCTACTCCACATATCCTGACCAACCTTATTCGTCCCAAATGGATGCTTCCAAGATGGCGGCTGGAGGCTGAGGTCGACGGACTTTGTCGGATCATAGGGGGTTAGGATCGGGGCTAGTATCGCCAAGAATACTGTGAAGAGAACCATTATAGTTCCAGCTAGAGTTAATCCCTTGAGCCTGACCTTTGGGACGAGCTTAACCAAGAGCGGTCTGAAGGTATACATGGCCATCACCTCCTAGTATCTTATTCTGGGGTCGATGTATGCATAGCAGATGTCGACTATTAGGTTAATGAGTGAGACTATTATCGCGAAGAAGACAACAGTTCCCTGAACCGTCGTATAATCCCTATACTGTATCCGCTCTAGGAGGAATGTCCCCATTCCAGGCCAGCTGAAGGTCGTCTCGGTTAAGACCGCGCCTGTCATCAGTAACGCGAGCTGGAGACCCATCATAGTCAGGATTGGGACGAAGGAGTTCTTCAAGACGTGTAGGAGAATCTTATGCTCCGGTATGCCCCTAGCCCTCGCGGCGACGACGAAGTCTTTTCTCATAACCTCCTCGACGCTCGTCCTAGTAACCCTCGTGAAGACCCCTGAGATCACTAAGCCGAGGGTTAGTGCTGGAAGCGTTATATGCTTTAAGGCACTTAGAAAGCTATCCCATCTACCCATGATCATGCTATCAATTAGATATAGACCCGTTATGGTTGGAGGTTCGAGTCCTGTATCTATTCTACCAGCTACTGGAAGCACTCCTAGCCAGACTGCGAAGAATAGTTGGAAGAGCATTCCAATCCAAGGTATGAATAATGCATAGGTTATAGCTCCATAGGTTTTCACGGTTGAACTCATCTTCCCACCCATCCATCCTCCAAGGGATCCGAGCACTAAGCCCAAGATTATGCTCACGATGAAGCCGGCGATAGCGAGTTCGATCGTCGCCGGAAGATGCTCCATGATCTCGAGGAGAACCGGTCTCTTACCCCAAATCAATGATCTACCAAGATCTCCGCTAACAAGTTTTGAGAGATAATTTAGGTACTGTATCGGTAGAGGGATGGGGTTCCCAGCTTCATCCATTAATCCAAGCTCCTTCTTGAGTTCGATAACCCTTTCAGGCGGAGCCTTCATTCCAACTATGGCGACCACAGGATCTCCTGGTAAAACTCTCATTATGAAGAATACGAGAGTTATGAGTATCAGTATCGTTGGGATTAGCGCCAATGCCCTTGCGATAATGAACGTCTTAAGAGACGCCATCCCAGTTTCGGAAGATATCCTTAACCACTAGAAAATAAAAATTTTAAACAAAAAAGGGGATGTTGAAGGTTTAGGATACCTTATAGAGCAACCAATATCTGAACAGCATCGTCGGGTCTAGGATCACTCCCTCTACTCCTTCTCTAACCGCTACGGCGAGCTTTCCTTGGAACAGCGGGATTACGGCCGCGTCATCGGCCCATATGTCTTGGGCTCTCTCATACAGCTTCG
>Ga0209410_1001920_pt1 | contig 10110 bp, 9 predicted proteins | sample Mar14436cmmetaG_FD_184135 | JGI IMG/M metagenome (GOLD analysis project Ga0209410, IMG submission 184135) | Marine hydrothermal vent microbial communities from Guaymas Basin, Gulf of California to study Microbial Dark Matter (Phase II) - Marker... ... | reverse complement strand
AGCCAGCAAGAGTTTCCTCATAAGAGCTCTTCCTCCTTTTTATTTTGCCAAATTATAATGGGCGCTCAAAAAGCGGGTCAAGACAATGAACTTCTGCCGGCCTCAATGGCTGGAAAATCGCATGGACAGGGCTCATCCAGGCCCAACGCACCACGAACTGCTGCAAATGTGAAGATAAGGACTTCTTTCTCTTTGACAAGAGAGGCCCTTTGAAATAAAATTTCCATACATTTCAGAGTTACGGAGGTTTTTTCATGTTTAACCCGAACAAGGAGTTCTGGGATATTTTCGAGGATATATACGAGTTTTTCGGGTCGGGCCGCCCCAGACTCCTGGTGTCAAAGATCTACAGGCCCCCGGCCAATGTCTTCGAGACCGACGAACTTATCGTCATTCAGCTTTCTCTATCCGGGACGAGAAGGGAAGATATCCGGGTGGAGTACAGCGGCGAGTACCTCACGGTCCGGGGTATCAGAAGGGATATGGATCCCGAGACCGGGAGGAAATATCACACGGTGGAGATATTCTTCGGGCCCTTCGAGAGGAAGTTCTGTGTTGGAAAAGAGATAGACGTTGATAACATAGAAACCCGGTACGCCGATGGCCTTCTGGTCATCAAAATACCGAAAAAGAAAAAAAGATCCGTTGAGATCGAGGTAATCGAGGAAGAAGAGTAAACTATGGCCGAAGACATTCAAAACAAGGTAGAGATACCAAAGGAAGTTCCGGTTTTGCCCCTGAAGGGCGGGGTGGTATTCCCGAATTTGATGGTGCCCCTCGTCGTGACCACTCCCAGCTCTCAGAAGCTCATCGACGATGCCCTGGCATCGAAACGGATAGTCGCGGCGGTCACTCAGAAGAAGGAGGACATCGAAAACCCAGGTCCCGATGACCTCTATAGCGCCGGCACCGCCTGCATGATCCTGAAGATGCTCCGAACGCCCGACGGCAACATGAGGGTTCTCGTCCAGGGGCTTGAAAGGGTGAAGATCATAAGATACACGAAAACCGAACCCTACCTCGTCGCCGAGGTCCTCGTGATAAAAGAAGAGGAAAAGGAGAGCGTCGAGATAGAGGCACTGAAACACAACATACTCTCCATGTTCCAGGAGATAGTCAAGAATTCACCATACCTGCCCGACGAGTTCATCACCGTCGCCCTCAACATCAAAGAAGCCGGAAAGCTCGCCGACTTCATCGCCTCTTACATGAACATCAAGACCGAGGAAAAGCAGGAAATCCTCGAGGCCTTCGACCCCGAGGAAAGGCTTAAGAAACTCCTCCCCATTCTCTCCAGAGAGCTGGAAGTCATCAAGCTGTCCACAAAAATCCAGCAACAGGTAAAATCGGAGCTCGACAAAGGGCAGAGGGAATACATCCTCCGCGAGCAGCTGAAGGCCATCCAGAGGGAGCTCGGGATCAAGGACGAAAGGGAAGCCGAGATAAGCGAACTCAGGGAGAAAATAGAGGCCGCGGGAATGCCAGAGGAGGTGAAAAAGGTTGCCCTCAAGGAATTAGACAGGTTTTCGAAGATACCGCCGGGCTCTCCCGAATACACCGTCTCCAGGACCTACCTCGAGTGGCTTGTGGAGCTCCCCTGGAGCGTCGAGACCGAGGACAACCTCGACCTGAAGAGGGCAGAAAACATCCTCAAGGAAGACCACTACGACCTCGAAAAGGTCAGGGATCGCATCCTCGAATTCCTGGCGGTGAGAAAACTGAAAAAGGACACGAAGGGTCCCATCCTCTGCTTCGTGGGGCCGCCTGGTGTGGGCAAGACCTCCCTCGGGAAGTCCATCGCCAGGGCCCTGGGAAGGAAATTCGTAAGGATGTCCCTGGGGGGCATCAGGGACGAGGCCGAGATCAGGGGGCACAGGCGGACTTACATAGGAGCCCTGCCGGGCCGCATCATACAGGGGATCAAGCAGGCGGGTTCAAAGAACCCAGTCTTCATGCTCGATGAGATAGACAAGGTGGGAATGGACTTCAGGGGTGATCCTCAGGCAGCTCTCCTGGAGGTCCTGGACCCCGAGCAGAACAAAGAGTTCGTGGACCATTATCTCGATGTGCCCTTTGATCTATCAAAAGTGCTCTTCATAGCAACGGCCAACATAACGGCCACCATACCGCCGGCGCTCCTCGACAGGATGGAGGTCCTGGAGCTGCCCGGCTATATAGATGAGGAGAAGCTTTTCATCGCCAGGGGATACCTCATACCCCGACAGATAAAGGAAAACGGGCTGGAAGAACTCAACGTATCCTTCACCAACACTGCGATTCTTAAGATAATCAGGGAATACACCCGCGAGGCCGGCGTGCGAAACCTGGAGCGGAACATAGCGTCTGTCCTGAGGAAGATCGCAAAGGAATATGCGATGGGAAACCTGAAAAAGGAGAAAATCAGGATAGGCGTGAAAGACATCGAGAAATACCTCGGTCCTCCGCAATATTACTCCGAAGTCAAAGAGAGAAAGGGGGAACCGGGCGTCGTCACGGGACTCGCGTGGACTCCCACCGGAGGAGACATTCTGTTCATCGAGGCCCTGAAAATGCCCGGTGGCAAGAGGCTCATCCTGACGGGCCAGCTCGGCGACGTGATGAAGGAATCGGCGGAAGCAGCCCTGTCTCTCGTCAGATCCCTCGCAGATGAGCTCGGGATAGACCCGAAATTTTTCGAGAAGTACGACATACATATTCACGTGCCGGCGGGAGCTATTCCCAAGGACGGGCCATCGGCCGGAATCGCCATGTTCACGGCTCTGGTATCCCTCCTTACCGGGGAAGCCGTTGATCCGGAACTCGCCATGACCGGGGAAATCACGCTCCGGGGCAAAGTCATGCCGGTGGGCGGCATAAAGGAGAAAGTGATAGCGGCGAAGAGGGCCGGAATAAAGAGGGTAATCCTTCCGCGCTGGAACGAGAAAGATCTGGGGGAGATTCCGAAACACATCAGGAAGGGACTCGAATTCATATATGTCGACAACGTAAGGGACGTGCTCAGGGCTGTCTTCGGAAACAAGCTCAAAAGGAAAAAAGGTGGCAAGAGAAAGAGGGGATAGCGTCAATCCGTTAAACCTGCCCAACATACTCTCACTGTTGCGACTGGCGATCTTACCCTTTTTCCTTTCCTATCTCGCTGGAGGGAAGATAAAGCCCGCCCTTTATGCCATGGGAGGGATGATCCTCACCGACGTGCTGGACGGCTATACGGCTCGCCGATTCAACCTGGTCTCGAGGCTTGGGAAGATCCTTGACCACGTGGTTGACAAGATCGTTCTGCTCACCGTTTCTCACACCCTGTGTCGGGTCAGAGACCTTCCCTTCTGGGTCTTCTATCTGATTTTTCTCAGGGAAGTAATCACCCTGAGTGTCTCGGCTTTTCTCTGGAAAAAGAGAAACGTCGTGGCCCCGTCAAACGTGGTGGGCAGAGTGGCGGGAGTTTTCTCTGTGATCACTGCCCTGGCTTACATTTTTAAACACCCCTACAGGGTTCATCTCCTCTACCTCACTCTTTTAGCGATGCTTTTCTCCTCTCTGAATTACCTCAGGATCTACCTGCCCCACATACTTAACAGGAGGAAAGACCGTGTACCTGTTTGAGGACGAAAAATGGAAAAATTTCAGGCCACTTTCGTACAGCAGGCCCATATCGGATCTTCGGGTCGGCTGTACCGCACTGGGAGAGAAGATCGAAGCCTATGCAGGCAAAGCAGTTAATGGCCTAATAGTCAGGGAATATCTTGTTCCCGTGACAAAGGAAGAACATCCGGGCCTTCTGGTAAATCAGGTAAAGGACGGGTCAGCACTCTTCGTAAACAGCAGATTCATACCCACCGGAGACTTTCACAGGGACATCGTGGATCTGGCTCCCGGCGATGTCCTTCTCGATAAGAGGGAGGACGTGATAGCCTTCAACGGGCCCTATAGAATCCTCAAGGAGGCAATGGAAGGCGGAACGGTAGTGAACGAGAAGCTGCGGAGCCTCGCGAAATCCTCCCGTAAGATCGACATAGCCATGCCCCTCTATATCTGGGACCTTATAAGGCTAAACGTGCAGGAGCTCATCAGGGACTTCGAGATGTTGAAGAAGAGGGGCACTTTCGGGAAGATCGACATGGGAGTTCACATCCTGAACCGCATGTACGTTTACATCGATGAGACTGCTGTCATTAAGCCCGGCGTAGTGATAGATGCCGAGGAAGGTCCCGTTTTCATCGACAGGGATGTGACTATCGGGCCCAACTCGGTGCTCGTAGGGCCCCTGTATATAGGCCCGGGCTCCGTCGTAAAGATGGGAGCGAAAATCAATCACGGGGTATCCCTGGGCCCGGTGACGAAGGCGGGAGGAGAGATAGAGGAAACCATAATACAGGGCTATTCCAACAAGCAGCACGAGGGCTTCCTTGGGCATGCCTATCTGGGCAGCTGGGTCAACATAGGCGCCGATACGAATAACTCGGACCTCAAAAACACCTACGGTCCGATTAAAGTGAATTTCTTCGGCCAGGAAATAAACACGGGCATGATATTCCTCGGCCTCATAATGGGGGACCACTCAAAATCGGGCATTAACACGATGTTCAACACCGGCACGATAGTTGGATTCTCGGCGAACGTCTTCGGCGGCGATTTCCCGCCGAAATTCATACCTTCCTTCGGCTGGGGAGGTGCTTCCGGGATCTCCGAGTATGACCTCGAAAAGGCACTGGAGGTAGCAAAAAGGGTCATGCAGAGGAGAAACGTGAAGCTCACCCCTGCCTACGAGGAACTTTTCCGTCACATTCACGAGATCACCCGTGAGGAAAGAGAACCTTATCTCTCCTCCCGGTAAAGCTCACTCGAGTTTGATGGGCATGATCAGGTACAGAAGCTCCTCGTCCTCGGGGGTCTCCGACGGGTTAAGGACAACGGCAGATAGAGGCGAGTAGAAGTGAAATACTATCTCGTCGGAATCGATATGGCGCACCGTTTCGAGGAGATACTGAGCGTTAAATCCCACGTCCATCTCTATCCCCGTATAATCGCCATCGAGAACTTCGGTGGCCTCTCCGACCTCGGGGGACTGGGCGAAAAGCGTCACGTGTCCGGGCGTCAGGTGCCATTTGACCAGGTAAGTGGGTTTTTCGGTGAAGACCAGGATCCTCCTCAGGGTGCTTATAAATTCGTTGGTAGGCGTTTTGAAGACATATCCCTCTTCTTTGGGTATGACCTCTTCGTAGGCGGCGTAAGGTCCCTCTATTAACCTTGTTACCAGCTCCGCATCGCTGAAGTAAAAGGCCATTATGTCGGATCCCGAAAGTACCTCTACCTCCTCGTCGTCACGAGACTTGACGAGGTCAAATACGTTACGGGGAAGTATCGCCTGAAAATCGGCGGAAATATCGAGTTTTTTCTTCCACAGTCCAAGCTTGTGGGAGTCGGAAGCCACAAAACGCATCTCGTTGCCTGCCATATGCCAGAGAACTCCTGTCAGGAAGGGACGGGGATCCTCTCTGGCGGCGCAGAAAGAGACCTTATCGGCCCCTTTGAGAACGAACTCCCTCTTGACCTTGAAACGCTGCCCGCTCGTTATCTCTTTGAATCTCGGAAAGTCCTCGGCTGACCTGGTGACGAGCGAGTATACGCCGTTTTCCTTCACGAGCCTCAGGGTATTGCTAACGTATTCCACCGTGAGGGTGGATGGGGGCAATACGCTTACCACGTTTATGAGGGCCTTACCCGGTACAGTGCAGCTTCCCTCTTCCTTGCTGTCAACCAGTATGGTCTCTTTGACGGAGAAGTCCAGATTGGTGGCCGATAGTGTAAGCTTGCCTCCTTTGACCTCCATAAGTATGTTCTGAACGATGGGAAGTGTTGTCCTCTGCGGAAGGGCTTTTGAGACATCGCTGAGAGCCCTGATGAAGTCCTGTGTCGCCACCGTGAATTTCATTACTCAAATACCTCCTTGCTGTTTTTCAAAATCTTTAAGAAAAGAATTAGTAAGCTCATGTATAAAACCACTAACCTCCTTCTCCTCGAGGTACTTGTCCCTGTTGAAAACCTGTTGAAAACTCATAGTGACCTCAAAATTTCTTTCGCCTTTTCGATTTTTTCCACAATATCCCCACCGTCTTCCACAAGCTTTTCCACTTTCTCGATACTATGGATTACAGTGGAATGATCGCGCCCTCCGAGGCTGTAACCTATTGATTTCAGAGACATTCCCAGCATGTGTCGCATCAGGTACATAGCAGCCTGACGGGCCTCCACGATCTCCTTTTTCCTTCGTTTTCCCTTTATCTCCCTGGCGGGAATGTTGAAAGCTCTGGAGACCGCCTCGATGACGTCGGTTACCTCCAGCCCCCGCGACTCCTTTATCATGTCCCTGAGTATCTCCTCGGCGACCTGGAGGGTGATGGGCCTCTTCGTGAGGGAATGAAAGGCTGCTATCCTCACCAGGCACCCTTCAAGTTCCCTTATGTTTTTCCTCACCTTCTGAGCGATGAAGTGTATGATCTCGTCGCTCAGGTGAATTTCCTCCTCCTCGCACTTTTTCCTGAGTATCGCCATCCTGGTCTCGAGATCGGGAGGCTTTATGTCCACGACAAGGCCCCATTGAAAACGGGAAACCAGCCTCTCCTCAATCGAGGGTATCTCTTTGGGCGGCCTGTCGCTCGTCATTACTATCTGCTTTCCGGCATCGTAGAGGGAGTTGAATGTATGGAAGATCTCTTCCTGTAGCATCTCTTTATCGCGCAGAAACTGTACGTCGTCGATGAGGAGGACGTCGAGCTGCCTGTATTTCAGCTTGAAGCTGACCATGCTTCTCTTCTGGATGGCTCGGATCATCTCGTTCATGAAGGTTTCCGCAGGGACATAGTGGACTTTAAGCTTTTTGTGCTTTTTCAGGCAGTAGTTTCCGATGGCCTGCAGGAGATGAGTCTTTCCCAGGCCCACGCCGCCGTAAATGAAAAGAGGATTGTATTCGCCCGAGGGCGACTGAGCCACAGCCCTCGCAGCCGAGTAGGCAAACTCATTGGATTTGCCCACGACGAAATTATCGAAGGTATAGCGGGCTTGAAGCCTTGTAGAGGGTTTTTTGACAGCGATAAAGCCTCTTTCTTCCTCCCTTTCCTCTTTGGGGGCGGGCCTGTATATTAATTTCAGGTTAGTTATCCCCGCCGATTTCAGAGCCTCTCTAACCACCTTTGAGTAATGCTCTTCAAGCCAGTCGATATAGAACTCATTGGGCACCTCGATAATAAGCCGGTCGTCGGATACGGTCACTGCCCGGGTCTCGCTGAACCAGGTCTCGAAGGCCTGGGCAGTTATCCGTTCCTTCAGGTGTCCCAGAACCTCCTCCCACAGTTTCTTTGCCCTGAGTTCCCTGTCCTCCGAAAGGCGTTCCATAGCACTCCCCCTTCTCTAAGTTTCCACACAGATATCAACACCGACCCACATTCCTATCTCCCGAGATACCAGATACTTGGGTGACCCATCTGGAGTTTTCCACATTTCCCGAAATTCAAAGCGCTCCGGGCTATCCCCCTCATAATCGGAGGGATAAAAAGAGGATGTTTTCCACATAACGGTGAGTCTATCCATAGCATTTCAGCGTTATATTAAAGGTCGGTTATTAATCAGTCAATCAATACCCGCAAAGCCCGGCGGTGCCTGCGGGAGCTTGACCGCCGGGTGCTCATCGCTTATTAAATTAAACTATGAATCCGGGCAGATTTCTCATAAGTATGGGGTTGTTTTTGATCCTTCTGGGGGTTCTTTTTCTTCTGTTCTTCAGGGGAGAGGGCCCGGGGAGACTTCCCTTTGACATAGTAATAAGCAGGGGCAACATCAGGATCTACATCTTCCTCGGGACATCGGTGTTGCTCTCCATCATTCTCACCCTGCTTTTCAATATCCTATACAACATCGGCAGAAAGTGAAGAAGCTCGATCTCTACATCATAAGGGAACACATTTCGCCCTTCCTCGGGGGGCTTCTGGTCCTCACTTTTATTTTTCTTCTGAGCAGGATCTATCAGCTTCTCGACCTGCTGATAAAGAGGGGCGTTCATTTCCTTCAGGTTTCCGAGGTCTTTGGACTTTCCATGGCTTTCATCCTTGCCATGACCGTTCCCATGTCGGTCTTGATCGCTTCCATCGTCGCCTATGGGAGGCTCGGCGAGGATTTCGAAATTCTCGCGATGAAATCGGCAGGGATTAGTTTCAGGAGAACGCTTCTCGGGCCCTTTCTGATCTCGATTGCCATATTCGCCGTCATGGCCGCCTTTGACAATTTTTTGCTTCCCGAGGCGAATCACAGGCTCAAGAATCTGCTCATCGACATACACCACAAGAAACCCGTGGGAGAGATCAAGCCGCGGGTTTTCGTGAACTTTCAGGGCTACCTGATTTATGTCGAGAAGAAGGACGACAGGACCCAGAGGCTCTACGGCATCTCCATAGAAGAGCCGGTCGAAGGGGGAGTCCGGTTTATCTTCGCGAAAGAGGGGGTTGTGGAATCGGCCAGCGAGGAGTTTATAGCCCTGAGGCTCACGGACGGGGAGATCCACGAGGCTCTGGGAAGGGAAGAGGAAGCCTACAGGAGGATTTTCTTCAAAGAGCACCTCGTGCACATTCCCGTGAGTTCCGAACTCGTCAGAAAGAACAGGAGGTACAGGAGCGACAGGGAAATGACCATCGGAATGCTCATAAAGAGGGCAAAGGAAGTCAAAGAGGAGATGAAAAATCTCAACAGGCCCGCAGATAAGACGCGGAGGAAGCTCCTTAAGAACAGATACTATAGCCTTCTCGTTGAGGTCCATAAGAAGTTCTCCATGCCCTTTGCCGCCGTAGTATTCCTGGTGCTGGGGGCTTCTCTGGCGATTCTATCGCACAGAGGAGGCTATGAGACTGCCTTCGGACTCTCCTTCCCGGTCTTTACCCTCTATTACATACTCCTCATCGGCGGAGAAAACCTCTCCGACAGGGGAATCCTGCATCCCGCACTTTCCATGTGGCTGCCCAACCTGCTGTTTCTCTTGCTCTCCGTCTTTCTGGTGAAGAAATGCGAGGGCTGAATGCGCGGGCTTTTTGATTTATAATGGAGGCGATGGGAGAAGAGAAGAAATTCAAAAGCGGTTATGTGGGTATAGTGGGCAAGCCCAATGTGGGCAAGTCCACGCTGATCAATAACTTCCTTAGATTTAAGCTCTCCTCGGTGACCCACAAGCCTCAGACCACGAGGCACAAGATCCTCGGGGTGCTGACCGGTGACGACTATCAGATCGTCTTCTTCGACACACCCGGAATTATGGGCAAGGCCCGCTATGAGCTGCACAAAGTTATGATAAAGAGAGCCCTGGAAGTGCTCGATGAATCGGACATAGTGCTCTTCATGGTGGAGCCTTCGGCGCCGGGTCCCGAGGACCTGATGATCCTCGACGAGATAAAAAAACGGGATAAGAGGTCCATTCTCACCATAAACAAAGTCGACAGAGTCAACAAGCTGGAGCTTTTGCCGCTCATAGAGGAATATTCGAAGCTTTACGATTTCCTCGAGATAGTCCCGATCAGCGCCCTCAAGCTTATCAATACCGACGAGCTCCTTGAGGCCATAATAAAGCACCTTCCCGAAGGCGAGCCCTTCTATCCCCCTGATATGATCACAGACAAGCCCGAGAGGTTTTTCGTGGCGGAGATCATCAGGGAGAAGATTTTAGAACTCTACGGCGAGGAGATCCCCTATACCTCCGCCGTTCTCATCGAGGAATTCAGGGAGAAGGACGAGGAGCACGGTGGAAAGGACTACATAAGGGCGGTGATACTCGTGGAAAGAGATTCAGAGAAGAAGATTCTCATCGGAAGGGGTGGCGAGGCCATCAAGAGGGTGGGCGTGAGAGCGAGGAGGGAGATCGAGGCATTTCTCGGAAGGCCTGTTTATCTCGAGCTCTGGGTCAAGACCAGGCCCCGCTGGAGGAGAGACCTCAGGATCCTGAAGGAGCTCGGCTACTGAGGTGTTTTTTTACGACCTCTCGCAGTACGTGAAGGGCTTCCTGCCGGTCAGTAACCCGCCCGATGGCCTGTAATTCCTCCATTTCCTCCAGGATCACCCTGAACACAGGTCCGGGTT
>Ga0209410_1001913_pt1 | contig 10127 bp, 10 predicted proteins | sample Mar14436cmmetaG_FD_184135 | JGI IMG/M metagenome (GOLD analysis project Ga0209410, IMG submission 184135) | Marine hydrothermal vent microbial communities from Guaymas Basin, Gulf of California to study Microbial Dark Matter (Phase II) - Marker... ... | reverse complement strand
GAAATGAGAGTCGTTAATATTAGAAACATCCTTCTAGATTTTTCGAAACATTTATGTCCGCATTGTAGAAAGGCTGTCCTCAAGTTGATAGAGGAGGAGGCTGAATAATGGCGAAGAAGACCATACAAGCACCGGTACCGGCATATAAACTTTCGAAATCTGTAGAGAAATGGCTTTGGGGCTTTCTAACTACGATAGTTGTCGCTGGCCTTTCATATTTCGTCGCCAACCACGAAGTGCTCAGTCAGGAATATCCAGAATATGCGCTCTTAATTGGATGCGCTGTCGGTATTGCTAGATTTATAATCAACTATCTCAAACACAAGGACGACGTGGAGTTTATTGAGATAGATGGCGAGTGACCTCATTAATTGGTATGTACGATGTCTCAAAGAAAGAAATGAGGTGAGGTGACATATGGCAAAAGAGGGAGCTTGGTTTAAGAACATAATAACACCAATACTCGGTGCATTGGCCGGCGGTTTCATCGGAACGATAATCGGAGACCTGAGCTTTGTACCATTGACGTCTGCAGAATGGGGTCCAATCTGCTTCTTGATTGGATTGCTTGCCCCATTCGTAGCAAAGAAAGAATAATCCTAAACTAGACTCCTAGGGCGCACCTTTTTTCTTAATGTCTTTCTTTATGTTTATTTCTTCCATTCTCGAGGGATGGTTCAAATGGACAGTTATTTCAAGGAAGTTCTGAAATATGCAAATGACCCAGTAGCGTTCGCTAGAGATATAATTGGCATAACCGTTAAACGCTTCCATGCTGAGTGGCTTAGAGCGTTCGAGAAACATAAATATTTAATTCTTCTTGCACCAAGAGACCATGGAAAGACAGTGATAGTTGGAACATATATCATCTGGAGAATTGTAAGAGACCCCGACATCAGGATTCTAATCTGTACAGTTAATCAGGCGAAGGCTACTGACATGATGTATTTCATACAATACCACTTAGAACACAATGAGAAACTCATACAGTATTTCGGCGAGCAGAAGGGTGATGGCGAATGGTCAAGGTCCGAGTTGAGAGTCAAACGGAGAGGCAAAACAGGTTTAGCATTTCAAACTCCAACTCTTCAAGTCCTTGGCGTTGGTTCTTCTATGATATCTGCTCACTATGATTTAATTGTTCTCGATGACGTAGTTGATGAAAATAACTCAAAGACGCGTTATCGAAGAGAGTCTCTTGAATCATGGTATAATTCAACTCTCATGGAGATGCTAGTTCCAACAGGACAAATCATTGTTATCGGAACTCGCTGGCATGAGGACGACTTATATAATTATCTTGCAAAGAAACCTGGCTACGTTGTGAAAGTTTATAAAGCTATTATCAAAGAACGCACAGAAAATGAAGAACCAGTAGTTCTTTGGCCAGAACGATATCCATATGATGAGGAGCACGCAAGGAAACTCGGTTTGCCAGAGGGAGTTAAAACACTTAAATTCATAAGAGAGCATATAGGTGAGACAAAATTTGCAATGCAATATCAGAATGAAATTCGGAAATTCGAAGGCGCGAAGATTAAACCGGAATGGATTGATGCTGCCATCGAACGATGGAGGAGACTCGAAATCGTTCCTGGGAACCTCAAGAGATATATTGGAGTTGATTTCGCTTCACCTGGCAAAGATACCGACTATTTCGTTATATGTGTCATTGGAATAGATGATTGCGGTGACATCTACGTTCTTGATTGTCTTCGAACAAAGGCTTCACTCTTCAGACAGTTTCAACTGATAAAGGAGATGGATGCTCGGTGGAATCCAGTGAAGATAGGTCTTGAGTCGACAGCTCAGCAGAAAATTATTACGGACCAGCTCAAAGAAATCACAACATTGCCAATAGTTCCAATTAAGAGCTCACATGTTAATGATAGAGACACTCGTGTCGACCGCCTTTCAATCCTCTTTGAAACGAACCGAGTTTATTTGAATCCTGATTTAGGTCATCTCATTGATGAGCTTTATTCTTATCCAAAATCTGCACATGATGATTGTATTGATGCATTAACCTTTGCTATCCAAGCTAGCATGAGTGGCAGACCCGTAGATTGGGGCTGGGTTGTGAATACAACCAAGACATCCAAAGCTATGGGCATAACTCTCATGTAGCTTCCAATGTTTGATGTGGAGAGAAAGTCTCGAAGAGGTGATTCTTCGATATGGACGAGGTGTTTATCGGCAGTAAAAGCCTCGCCAGCTATGTTACAGCGGGTTTGATTTCCCTCTCGAAAAATAGAGCCGTTAAGATAGTTGGAAGAGGTAGACACGTCAAGGCTGCTATCGATGTTGCCGAAATTCTTAAGAGACATATGAAAAACCCTGAAGTGAAGGTGGAGATTGGGTCAGAGAAATACAATGATAGATATGTCTCCACAGTCGAGATAGAGTTAGTTGAGAAGGATTAATTAAATGGCATTCTTTAAGAATCCTTTCGCTGGGAAGAGGGTATCAGTCTTCGAAAAGGATGATGGTAGGCCGAAGACGTTAGTTTACACCAGCGGAAGGCGTTTCTCTCCTTTTTCTCAACGTGGACGTAATGTCTCCTTACTCAATAAGTTCTGGCAATTCTATGAAGGCGAGAGCACAGTATTTGCTGCGGTAAATACTATCGCTTGGAATACCATAATGGTTGGTTACACCATTCACTCATCAAATGATGAAGCTGCCAATCTCATACGCAATTATGCTAAGAAGCTTCGATTGCAGGCTCATCTCTTAGATGCAATGATTTATGCTTTGATATTCGGTGATGCATTCATTGAGAAAATTTACAATAGAAAAGGTGAAATTTCTAGGCTGAAGAATGTTGACCCAAGAACAATGGTTATTAATTTCAATGAATACGGTGATATAGAAAGCTATCAGCAAGTGATAGGAAATAAGAAGGGGCCTCTCATAAAACCTGATAAAATTATCCATCTTCGTCTCTTCCCTCGTCCATCTTCTCCATATGGAATATCTCTCATTGCAGCATCTGTTGATACAATAGAGCGAAAAGTGAGAACCGATGAAGCCTTGAGTCTCGCAATGGTAAGACATGGTACTCCGAAATACGATATTACAGTGAAAGCACCAGAAGGAGGTCAGGTTCCACCTGAAAGTGTTCTTGAGCAGATAGCAGAGAAATTATCCAATCTTCATGAAGAGAATGAAGTTGTGCATCCAGACCTTATTGAGATTAAGACTATAGATGAACGCGGTATTCCCGGTGTTGAAGAATATTACAATTATTTCCAGACTCAATTAGTTATCGGTCTTCTCTGCCCAGAAGAAGCTTTAGGTTTAGGCAGAGGCTCTACCGAAGCAACGGCTCGTCAAAAAGCAATAATGTTCGAACGTATGATAAAATCCTTCCAGATGCGAATTGCTGAGATGGTTGAGCAGGAGCTTTTCAATGAGATTCTTGAGCATCATGGTTTTGAACCGAATATCGTGACTATGAGGTTTAAGAGTGTAACAGAAGAAGATGAGGCAAATAAGGCCAAATGGCTAGGTAATCTCTTACGCGGCTACTCTCGTAGAGAATATATGCCATTCACCATTAATGAAGTTAGAGCCATGTTTGGCTTTCCTCCACTTGAGGAAGGCGATGTAATTGAGAATCCTCCAATAGCAAAGTCATATGAAGACGAAGAAGAATCTTCATCTTCCTCTGATTAAATTCGAACACGGCATTAAACTTATTGCTAAGGCTGCAGATTGGAGAATCTATCATGATGCCATAATCTTAGCTCCAGGAGTTTGGCAAGATGCTGCTTCAAACCTCAAAACTTACTTTCCTCCTCACGAATTGAGAAAGGCTGCAAATCGCTGGAAAGCAAATTATTTGAATGTAAACCATGACTTCAAAAACCCTTTGGCCAGAATCGGATATGTGAAGAACACATATTGGGATGGCGAAAAGATTCGCGGTGACCTTTATATCCTACCAACAACCAGTGCTGGTCGCGATATCATCTCTCTCATTGATGCAAATATGGTTAATTGGTTATCACCCGAGCTTCTATCACACGATAAATGGGATGCGAAGCGAGGAGTTCATATGGCAACTGATATCGAGTTCATAGGTTGTGCAGTTGTACTTCATCCAGCTTGTCCGAAAGCTAAGATTAGAGAAGAGTTTGCAGATTATGTCGAATATCTCGATTGATTCACTAATACGAGTAAAGGGCTGTCCTTACTGCGAGCTTCTTGAGAGGAAGGAAAATATTGTTTATCAACCAAGAAAGAATCTCGAGGACTGCTCCTTTGTCATAGTAATATGCCCGAAAGAGAAACGCGAGGTGGTAATTGCTACTGAGCATCTCCCATCTCTCGCAAGAGGCTTAGATAAACTAGCTTTGTTTCATGCGAGAAAATATAAACAATCAAACGTCTCTCTTAGAGTTGATAGACGCTATGTAAGCGACCATTGGCATGCATATATTGAGTTGATATAATGCCACTCGAAATTAAGGTTCTTGGTGGTTGGGCTTCATATGCACTCCCAAAGAAATATGGAAAACATTTCTCACTACTCTTAGATACTGGAAGGCATAAAATCTGGATAGACCCAGCAGTTCCGCTAGATGAAGACGTTGACGCAATAATCATCACACAGTCAGATGCAGACCACTATATTAAACTTGACTCTTATCTTAAGAAACACAAAGATGTGCCAGTTTATTCAACACGAGCAGTTCTGGACCAAATAGTTACGAAATTCCCAAAGAATCTGAAGTCTGTGCGAAAGCCATTAAAATTTGATGGTCTTCAAATCATATTTATGTCAGTACCGCATAAGGTTGGAGTTCCAGCGGTTGCATTGAAAGTCAAATATCGCAAACACACCATCGGCATTGTGCCCGAATTCAACTTCCTTGGAGAGCAGGAGATAGAATATCTTAAGAATTCCGTACTGATTGCCGGTGTTGGAGAATATGATAAACGTAAGAAAGATGACACTAAAGCAACATTCACTGAATTAATTGAGTATGCTAAGGGAGAGCTTTCACCTAAACGACTCTATTTAACAAATCTCAGAAAGAACACATATGATAAACACAAATCGGAAATTCTCAAGGCTCTGAAGGAATTCAATGGTGGAATCCTATTAGACGGAGCTTCATTAACTTTCAATGGTGAGCGAAAGAAAACTGATGGCCTTTACTTAGTCGCACCGCATGCAGCTCTTATTTACGAAGGCATCAAATCTATGATACTTAAAAGTAGAAAATTCGACATCGCTGATAAGGACTTCATCCTCTGTGATGACACATTTGCATATGGCGTGATTAAAGTTGATGAACCTGAAGAAATTAACTCTAAACAATTTGATGAATACGCTGATGAACACCTTGTCACTCGAGAGGAAATGAGAGAGTGGGGCTGGTCGTTTCCATTATATGCATACCGCATCAAGGAGTTTACGCCTTATGATGACCCTATTCCCGTGAATTTGCCACACGGCATTCAAACATTTGTAAAAGATGTAGAGCAATATTTCGAGAAGCTGCATCTTGAAGAGTTCCGTAGCTCTGGAGTTGACTATGACATTAAACATATTAGACAAAGATGGCGAGAAGCAATAGCGGACCTACGCTATCTTGGAAATTCCGCCTATCCACGATTAAAACATGGTGAGAAGTGGGGCGAATGGACATTAGATGACGTTCTTCGATATTTCGCTAAACTTGTTGATGCATTAAGGTCTGTCTACTTTCCGCTCATTCCACCACATCATGAGAAACTCTATCGCGAATATACTGGTAAAGACCCAAAGAAAGCTAAAAAATCATCTTATTGGAAATGCTATGCCGAAGCAGAAAAATATATGGAATCCAAGCCTCCGAAGAATATCGATGAAGCGAAGGAGTGGGATAAAAAACGAAAAGAAATGATTTCACTCAAGAAGAAAGCTGCTAACTTAAAAGCGGGATATTATTCAAAGGCAAAGCCTTATTATAGAGGCTACTTTCAAGAGCTTGCGGATGAATTAAAGGCAATAGGTTGGGACAAAGTCAAACTCTTGGTTGATTGCAAATGGGACGGACTCAGAATGACGATTGGTAAAGTCAACGGAAAGGGATTTGCATTTGTTGACCCAGAAGACGTGAAAGAGAAGGACCCGAATGTGTCGAAAAGAATACCGGCTATAATAAAGGAAATCGAAGACAACTTTCCCGACAATACCATTCTTGATGGAGAATTTCTAGCTATTCATCCTAATGGTAAAGAAATGCTTCATAGGACGGTGGCGAATTCACTCTTAAACTCAAAAGCATCTGGAGAAGAGCTGGAACGTTATGCAATAATTGTCGTATTCGATATAATTTACTTTGAAGGAGAAGATTTACGCAATCTTCCTCTTCATGAACGTCTAGAATATCTCTCTCGATTGAAACCAACAGAGCACATTTGGATAGAAAGAATTGCTACTACCTTCGAAAAGAAAGCTGATGGATATATTTGTGATGGTTCTAATATCGATTGCATCCTAAAGGCTGCAGAGATTATTCGTGATGCTAAGAATGGTAGACCAAAGTTCTGTGCAGAGGGTGTAATGCTGAAACGTCTGGATGGTCCATACGAGTCTCCTCAGAATCATTATTGGATGAAGGTGAAGTTCTATCATGAGCTTGACTTGCGAGTCCTCGATAAGAAGCTAGTGAAAGGCACTAAGGACGTTTATAACTACTACCTTGGATATGATACACCGCGCGATTATGCTGAAGCGTATCTAAATATGACAACAAAAGATTGGTATGGTAAAGTTCATTGCTACAAGAATGGTAAAATTGTAGCTGTTGGCAAAGACTGCAAGAAGTATCTGAATGATAATTCAGTGATATTTGTAACATTGATGGGCAAATCAGATAATCATAAAGAGAGAACACAAATCAAAATCGGCGATATTATAAGGATAGCGGCCGAAGAAGTGCTGAAGTTTGATAACGAGAAATTTCCAGAATATCCACGGTATTCCTTTTACATAGGAAGAGTGTTGGAACCAATCCCTGAGAAAGATGTTACGGATTCATTGGAAACTATTGATAAATTATCATCATTTGAGCCGCAACGAATACCAATTGAAGAGCTGCAACATATTCAACAAGACATTGCCAAAATTGGTGACACCTATGTTAGAATAATTAAGATTGGCGATGCGCGTCTTAGTTGAATATCCAGATGGCTCTCTTCAATTTGTAGACTCATCTTCACTTGAGAATCTCTCATTGGCCGAGTACACCAAACTCTATTATTCAGATGCGGTGCCAGACACTTGGCGTAAAATACTCAAGGATAAAGCTATTACAAAAGAAGATGTTTGCGAATGGCTATCTCTCAAGCATATTCCAGAAGATATCTATGAAAAATTGAAGAAGGAATTGGAGCCGCTTCCAAAGATATGCTATGTTGACTACGACGAAGGCATTGCTTGGGCACAGATGCATATTCGCGGACTTAATTTAGACGATACTAAGAAATATCTTGAGGGTAAGTTGTCCTTTGCAAAATTAATTCAAGGTCACTCGATTCATGTGGATTTGAGAATGAAGTTCAAGAATTCCTTCGTTCAATGGGTAATCACTCAAGACCATATTCCGGATTACTTCGATACAATTATAGGTCGGAGGGACCCAAAGACAGGTAATGCATCAAAAGGACTTGCAATTGTCAAGCCATCGGCGTTGGAACCTACTCAGGCGGTTAAAGCAAAGGAAGACTTGATTATTGGTCCCGAGGATGCAAAACTAATAGAGAAATATGTCCTCTTTGATAAATCGTATATCATTGAAGCTGGAGACGTAGGTGCCACCGCATACAAAAATGCATATATGTGTGCGATTTGGCTTGGTAAGGTGAAAGCAGGAGTTCAGAGACCTGATTTGCATGAATATTTCCTCTATCCAAGCACGGACATGCCTAAGCGTAATCAAGAACTCTTTAATGGCCGTTTCATAATTAGATGCTTTAGAGCTGGGAAAGATAAACGCTGGTGGGTTTGGAAGGCATACGATGACCCTTATCCAATGGATTCAATACTCCATGCCGATTGTGGCCATTACTATCCAATAAAAGCTGAAGAGCTCGATAAATTCGGAAGAGAAGCATATAGAGAAATGTCTGTAGAGAAGTTTTCTGAAAAGCTGTCATGTAAACCATGAATGGAGTCGGGAAAGCAATAGAAGAACTTAAAATTCTGTATTTTAAAATTCTTAAAGAGCTTACGAAATAAGGATTATGACGCTGGAAGAAAACTTTCGTGAATTCTATGGTAGAGTGCTTGCTACCTTAGAATCGATAAATAAGAATGAAGATGAACTATCAGTAAGAATAAGAAGTCTAGAGGATAAAATCGACAGCAAGACTGATGAGATATGGGCTGCGGTAAATTCGATGCGAAGTGGTGTTATAAAAGACCTTATATCCGACATATCCGCCGTTAAAATGAAGGTTTCAATTCTCTATTGGCTACTTGGAGTAATGTTCGTCTTCCTTCTAGGACTAGTCGGGAAAATAATCTTAGGAGCATGATTGAAACTAAGGAGTTGAAAACGCTATCTCAACTCGGTGAGTTAGAATACGCTCCAGTTCCTCCCTCAGGACGTGGCGACAAAGGAAAAAAGATAAAGCTTAAAGATATACTTAATAAGTTGAAGCCATTCTCAGTTAGAAAGCCAGTTGCATATATTGTTGGCTCTCTCGCAGTTCATGGTGAGAGCAATAACGATATAGACATTGTTGTTCGCGGAGAAGATTGGTCTCCAGAGCAGAGGATGGCTTTTGACTTCAGAATATACAGAATGTTTGCAGACATTCTTGGAGTTCCATATGATGAGGTACCTAAATACGTTTCCATTCATTATACATCAGCAGGCCCCTTTACTTCTTATGTCCCCATATACGAAGAAACATTCATTCCAATCAAGAATCCACAGATTGTTCATATGTCAAAGTCTAATGGCATTCATTTTGATTTGCAAGGAAACTTTAGAGTCATGTCGAATGGCAAAGCAAAGAAGTCACGAAGAATTATTGCAGGTTATGCATCCGTAGCTATAGTTGATAAGGATAATGAAATTATTCCAGTTGAAGTTCTTAAGGATGCAATTAAAACCCTCTTAAATGATGAGTTCTATGCCAACGTTATGGTCAAGCATCAGAATATACAAATTGGCCGAATCCTTAGAGAATACGGCAATTTAAAGACTCATGTAGATGATAAGGGTCTTTTCATAGTTGCAGAAATAAGAGACGATTTAGAGATAGCAAATAGGGTTTGGGAAGATATTCTGAAAGGTAAATTGAATTCATTTTCTATAGCTGGAGAAGCATTGCTTTCGCATAGAGAGTGTGACGAGAACCAATGTTATACAGTAATTGATAAGATTAACATCTATGAGGTTTCAGTTTGCGAATCTCCAGCTAATCCTCTTTCAGGCTTTATAGTGATATCTAAATCAGAAGATGTATGTGGATGTGAGAAGACAAATGAGAATATGACTGAAGACATATTGGAGACTGGTGTCGTAAAAGATGAAGAGTGCAACACCGAAGAGCAGACAGAGACAGTCAGCGAAGAGAAAACGGAAACAGAGGACATTGAGACTTGGAAAGAAGAAATAGAGAGAAAGTTGGAGAGCCTCACAAAGATTGTATCTGAGCTTGTCAACAGTAAAACCAAAGAAGAGGAAGAAGAAACGAAAGAGGAAGTAAAGGAAGAAGAGACTGTTGAAGAGAAGCAGGAAGACGAGGATAAGGAAGGTGAAGAGACAACCGAAAAGCAGGGTGGATTAGTCGGGGCTATTGTTGATGCGCTTACAAAATTAATTGATGAAGTAAAGAGTGACAGTACGAAGGCAAAGCTGCAGACTATTCTTGATATGGTTGCAAACCTTCGCAGGAGCAATTATCCGTATCCTTACCCATATCCGACAAGCTATCCTTACCCATCGAAGTACCCATATCCAACCAAGGCAGAGTGGCATGAAGTTGTTGTCAAGGCTATTGATGACCTTTGGGAGAAATACGAAGCATTTAAAAGCGATAGCGAGAAGGCAAAGGAGATTGAGCAATTAAAACTTGAGATTAAAGCAAAGGATGACCAGATAAATGCACTGCAGAAG
>Ga0209410_1001912_pt1 | contig 10128 bp, 11 predicted proteins | sample Mar14436cmmetaG_FD_184135 | JGI IMG/M metagenome (GOLD analysis project Ga0209410, IMG submission 184135) | Marine hydrothermal vent microbial communities from Guaymas Basin, Gulf of California to study Microbial Dark Matter (Phase II) - Marker... ... | reverse complement strand
GGGCAACAAGAGAGGCAACGCCATTACCACAATCAACAACTATTCTTAAATTAGAGCTCTCCATTTGCTCGGAAAGGAAGTCCATGTAGGAAGGCAGTATATCAAGTTTAGATAATTTTCCAACACCATCGTAACGCGCGCGCTCCAGCCTACTATCGCTATAAAATAACTTTCTAATAGCGTATACGCCCTCCCCAACTATTAGGTCTCCATTAGAGCGGCTCAGCTTTACGCCATTCCACTCCGGCGGCAGATGGCTAGCAGTCACGTAAGCCATCGCCTTTCGAAGCCTAAGGTTAGCATAGATAGCCGCTCCAATAGGCACTACGCCAATATCCGTTACATCCGCTCCTGCCGATAGAAGCCCGCTAATAAGTGCTAGCTTTAGGGGAATAGTGCTTCCCCGCCCGTCGCCGCCAACAACGTAGTCAGCGCGGTGAAAATTAGCCACAGCGACGCCGATTCTCGCCATTATTTCAACATTAAGATCCTTATTGAAAACGCCCCTTATATCATATCTCCTAAAGATATGAGAGACATCTTCCATATTTTTTGCCTCAAGCTTCTAATCTTATCATGAAGTAAAAATAATTTCGCTTCAGGCTTTTTGCAAACATGTCTAGGCTCTAGCTGCTAATACATCAACTGCGACCTTATACACGCGGGGAGCATAAGGGGAAACTTTTCTCGCGGCTAAAAGCATGCAGCAAAAACCGTGAAGATTAGCATTTCTCTCCAAAAGGTAATATGCTTTAGAATAGAGATCGTCCTCGCCAGACCAATAATAAAAATGAATAACGCCGCCTTGAGGCTTGAGGCAGTTATATGCTTCGTCGAGAAACATGTAAGCGCCCCGGGGCAGCGGCATAACAACTCTATCGCATAGTCCAAACCACCTTGACGCCTCTTTTTTCACATCGCCTAGAACAGGTTCAATCAGCCCCTCGAGCTTATTCAACCGAATATTTTCTACCAAGTAATCGTATGCTTTAGGATTAATTTCTATAGCTATAATCTTCTGAACGCGAGGCTGTCTCTTAGCAATGGCTAAAGCATAGGGACCCACACCCGCAAAAAATACCATTACAGTCTCGCCTGGAGCTACCTGGCTAGCGACTCTAAGGCGTTCAGTGGCTTCCCTTGGAGAAAAATATACTTTAGTAGGGTCTAACTTCAACCTATAGCCGTGCTCTTTATGGATAACCTCGGTGGAGCCTGAGCCGGCAATAACTCTGTACCTCCGGGTTCTGAAAATTCCCTCCCGCGCCGACTCCTTTGCAAGAACCACGCGGACGTTCCTATGTATATGCATAATCGCCTCTCCTATCATCCTCTCGTACTCCTTAACATCTTCAGACACTTCGACGATGGCTACTGCGCCTTCCCGAGAGCCCACTATGTCAAAGCTAGTGGGCAACTTGTTTAAAACAGAGTCGGGCACTTTTCCTCTAAGCATCTCTTTAAGCCTAACCATAATGTATGCACTATAGTTTATCGGCACTAAACGTTTAAAGAACTTATTCCGCATATAAAATAAAAACCGCGGAGGGAGAGGACTAGTAGGTGAGCTGAATACTTGAGCATGATCCTGTTTAATGCAAATGTTTACTCGCATGATGAAGCTGACACCGTAATCATAAAAAATGGAGTCATAGAATACGTGGGACGCTACGAAAACGTTGCGGGCAAGCTTCCATCCCTCAAAACTATCGACTGTCAAGGCCGCCTCGTAATCCCAGCTCTTACGGACACTCACATGCACCTGCTAGGCCTTGCTAAGACAAAAACGTGGCTAGACCTGAGGGGAACCCGCTCTATTAAAGAGCTTAAAAAGAAAATATCACAAGCGGCAAGGAAAAAGCAGTGGATCCTGGGGCGGGGATGGGATCAAGAACTCTTCGAAGAAAAAAGGCTACCTAACCGCTGGGACCTCGACGAAGCAGCGAAAGAAAAACCAGCAATCATAGTTCGTGTATGCGGACACCTAGCTGTACTAAACACAAAAGCGCTAAAGCTGACAGGACTACTAGACAACATACCTCCGAACCTAGCAGGATACGTTGAAGTGGAAGACGGTAAGCCGACAGGAGTAATAGTCGAAGACGCAGTAGACTACGTCTTCAAGCACGTGCCCGAACCAGCAAAAGAAGAGCTGAAAAACGCTATGAGGAAAGTACTAGAGGAAGCCGCAAGCTACGGGCTAGCAGAACTCCACGCGATGTCTGCCACCGCCGCTGAGATAGAAATATACGAAGAAATATCTAAGCTATGGCTGCCTCAAGCATTCTTCTACGCAACACTGGAAGATGCGCCTACTTTAAAAAGTAGCCGTGTTATTGGCGTAAAAGTATTCATGGATGGAAGCTTCGGCGCACGAACGGCATGGTTAAGACAGCCCTACAGCGACGACCCCTCAACGAAGGGGAAAAAGCTCCTAGACCACAAGAAACTGGCGGCAATAGCAGGAAGCGCGGCAAAACAGGGACTACAGGTAGCGGTGCACGCCATCGGTGATGCCGCAGTAGAGGAGGCAATTAAAACGGTGGAAAGAGAGGGCCTAAGAAATCTGAGAATAGAACACGCATCCCTCACGCCGCCCGATCTAATAGAACGATTATCACAAAACAAAATACCAGTAAGCGTGCAGCCTCACTTCATAATTACTGACTGGTGGATTGTGCAAAGGCTCGGAGCCGAGAGGGCGAGATGGGTCTACGCCTACAAGTCACTAATAGAGGCGGGCATAACCATAGGCGCGAGCTCAGACGCGCCAGTAGAACCATTAAACCCGTGGAAGGGAGTCTACGCCGCAATAGACAGGGGCAGGAATGAAGGCTTGCCTATATTTAAAGCGTCTCCTAACGAAGCCTTGAAACCAGAAGAAGCATTAAACCTATACCTGGGAGGTCCTATGCTAAGAAACAGCCAGCCGAGGCGAATATCTGAGGGTCAAAAAGCTGACCTAGTGATTGTAGATGCTTTCGACGTTAAATCTATAGCAAAAACGACGCATGTTGCAGCTACAATAATTTCAGGAAGAATCGCCTATAAATCCGCCTACATTAATATCGAATAATAGGTCGGTGAAAACGTGATAAAAATCGAAAAAATACTCCGGAAAACAGAGGAAATAATTAAGAATGCAGACACGCTGGAGGAGTTTGTCGAAGACAGGCTATCACAGCTTAAAGAAGAAAAGAAAAAAAGCTTCAGAAAAAACGGCGGAATAATACTAGACGAGAAATCACGATACGTCGTAATAGGAGACATCCACGGAGACCTAGAAACATTAAAAAACATATTGAAAAAAGTTTCCGAAACTATTCAAACAGACTACATCGTTTTCCTAGGAGACTACGTAGACAGGGGGTCGAAACAAATAGAGGCAATCGTAACAGTACTCCTACTCAAGGAACTATACCCAGAAAAAATTATAATTTTAAGAGGTAACCACGAGCCGCCGCCGGAATTAACCCCCTTTCCTCACGACTTCCCCCTACAGCTACTACGCCGCTACGGCCAACGCGGAAAAAAATTATACCAAGACTTCCTCAGCCTCTTCGAAGAACTACCTTATGTGCTAATAATAAAAGACGAGGCAATAATGCTACATGGAGGACCGCCCACAGACCTAAACAAAGCTGAAAACATTGAACACTACTTTGCGCTCGACAGAGAAACTCCGCCCCCTCCTCTTTTAGAGGAGGTACTGTGGAACGACCCGTCAGAAGACGTAGAATATCGGGCCCCCTCTCCCCGCGGAGCCGGCTGGCTCTTCGGGAAAAAGGTAACAGAATCAGCATTAAAAATCGCTAATGCAAAAGTAATAATTCGAGGACACGAGCCAGCCGATAAAGGATACAAGCTCAATCACAACGGAAAAGTTTTAACCCTGTTCTCGAGAAAGGGCCCCCCGTATAATAATCAGAACGCGGCGTTTCTATCCGTAAACCTAGAAGATGAAGAATGGAACAAAAAGATAGAAGACTATATTATTCAGATTTAGGCTACAGTTCTTCGCCGCGACAGTAAACTATGCCCCGAACCCTCCGCACAAAGTTCGGGCAGAGATAGCATTCAACAAATGAAACGCGCTTACCCCTCACAGGGCAGTCCACGGCTTCCCGCTTCATCTTCCGAAAGCATCTTCTTCGAAGGCAGGTTTTTCAGCTCTTCGCTCAAAGCCTTCGGTACTCTCATCGCTCTCTCCAAGCTAATAACGGGCACCTCATACTTCCAATCACTCATACCGCTCCAACCATCCCCCTACATAAAGACTAAATAAAAGGATAATCACTTCAAAGCGATAAAGTTAACCTCCAGCTTTACACCCTTAGGCAGCCTAGAAACTTCAACAGTAGTTCTAGCGGGAGGAGACCCTCCAAAATACTCAGCGTAAACCTCATTAAACCTGGGATAGTCGGACAAGTCGCTCAAGAAAACAGTAACAAAAACAACCTTCTCAAGGCTGGAACCCGCAGCCTCAAGAACAGCCTTAATGTTCTCCAAAACCCTTTGAGTCTGAACTTCAATATCGCCCTCCACGATCTCGCCAGTTGCAGGATCGATGGGGATTTGCCCTGACCCGAATATGAAGCCGCCCGCAACTACTGCCTGAGAGTAGGGACCAATAGGTCTAGGAGCTTTCTCCGTAAAAACAATCTCCTTACTCATGCGGAGACACCAATCTAAATTCCAAACCCATAGCTTTAAGTTTATTCAGAAGCTTCTCAACAGACTCCATATCTGGAATCTCAATATTTATAGTCACCTCGGCGAAGCCCGGGTTAACCAGCGGATTGCTCCTTTCATGCTCTATATGAGTAATGTTCATGTTATACTCTGCTATGAGATCAACAACTTTCTTAAGCTGCCCCGGCTTATCGGGAAGCACGCCCCTAATTTTCGCTTGCCGCCCCTCTAGGTAAAGTCCTCTCTCTATTATCCTGCTCAACAAAGACATCTCGATGTTCCCGCCGCTTATAACCGAAACCACTCTTTTACCCTTCACATCAACTTTCCCAGCAAGTACTGCAGCTATCGACAACGCGCCTGCGGGCTCGGCGACAAGCTTAGCTCTCTCAAGCAGAAGAAAAATAGCCCTAGCGATCTCGTAGTCATCAACAAGAACCATATCATCGACTAACTCTCTTACAAGCTTAAAAGTCAGCTTGCCAGGGCGCTTAACAATTACACCATCAGCTATAGTCTGCGGCTTCTCGAACAGAACAGGCTCTCCACGCCTATAAGAAAGATAAAGAGAAGGGCACCCCTCAGGCTGAACCCCAACAATTTTAACGTCCTTCTTTTTCGAGACGTACTTTATAGCGGCAGCTATGCCCGAGATAAGCCCGCCCCCGCCTACCGGCACAACGACAATGTCAACATCAGGTAAATCCTCGACGATCTCAAGCCCTATTGTTCCCTGCCCCGCGATAACGTCCAAATGATCGAAGGGATGTACAAAGAATGCATTCTCACCTTCAGCGATTTCCAGGGCCTTCGCGTACGCATCATCGTACGTATCGCCGTGAAGAACAACCTTTGCACCGTAGTTTTTGACAGCTTGCACCTTGTAAAACGGAGTATGAACAGGCATAACAACCGTGGATTCCACTCCAAGCAGCCTCGACGCCAACGCAACACCTTGACCATGATTCCCCGAACTAGCCGTAACACATCTAGAAACCTCGCACTCATGCAATGCGCGCCAAATAGCGTAGTAAGCCCCCCTAATCTTAAACGCGCCAGTCCTCTGGAGATTCTCGAGCTTCAAATACACATCACCACCACTCATCCGCGAAAAAGTCATAGAATGGCTAAGCGGCGTCCTATGAGCAACACCTTTCAAAACCTCTTGCGCCTCAATTATCCTATCCCTAAGCTCTTCAGGGTTCATTTATTTCTCCTCAAGTAAAGATTCACGAGTGAAGTATATTGGTATAACTCTTCCAAACCTTGCGCCTTAAATCTCGGGGTCGGGCATAATACACGCTAATCTTTTTACCATCCTAAGCAAAGAAAAAATGGTATATACTCATGTGGCCCCTATACGACGAAAACAGGCCAAGAAGAAAACCAATAGTCAACTACACTTTAATAGCTATAAACGTAGCCGTCTTCATATACTTCTACTTCCAGGGATACACAGCCTTCCAAAAAGCCATAATCCAATACGGAGAAATACCAATATACATACTAAAAGGAGAACGGCTATACACCCTAATAACAAGCATGTTCATGCACGGAGGCTGGATGCACCTAATAGGAAACATGGTCTACCTCTACATATTCGGCGACAACGTCGAAGACGCCTTCGGACACTTAGGCTACCTAGCATTCTACATAATAGCAGGCTTAGGCGCCTCGCTAGTCCACCTACTATCACTCTTCCTCATGCCACCAGACCTCTTATACTACAGCCTCAGAGTACCCGCCGTAGGCGCCTCAGGCGCGATATCGGGCGTACTAGGAGCCTACATGATACTCTATCCCCGCGCCCGAATAAGAACGCTAGTCGTTTACTACGTCATAACAATCATATCTATACCAGCGTACTACTACATAGGATTCTGGTTCCTCTACCAGCTCCTAATGGGCATGCTAGCAATAGAGATACCCTCCGGAGTAGCGTTCTGGGCACACGTAGGAGGATTCGTCACAGGAGTACTAATAGTAAAACTGCTAGGAATACGCCCCCCACGCAGAAGAAAAATAATATACTACTACCACATACCCGTGGAACCCTATTACTAAACGCGCTAACTATTTATAACCCCAAACATTTAACATCACCGGAGGGCCGGTAGCTCAGACTGGGAGAGCGCCGCCCTTGCAAGGCGGAGGTCGGGGGTTCGAGTCCCCCCCGGTCCACCACTTCTTTATTTTCTATATTATATTGAAGAATCAGTGAAGGGAGGGGCCAAGAAATTCATCGTAAATCTTACATCTTTCTTTTAGTGGGTGTTTGAATGCTTCTAAAAGTGCATTCAGTCTTCTTTTGCGCTTGCCTTCTCTGAAACCTATCTCGCTGGCGAATTTATAAAGCGCTTGCTTACCACCTAATATTATCAACTCATAGCATAGTCCAAATTGAAATATTTTATTATTTATATTTCTCGTTTGTGGAGGTTAGGCTATAGTTTTTGTCTTGTAGCTGAGTTTTTTAAGAAGTTTTCTCGTTATTGAAAGCACCTCAAGATTGCCCGTTGCAATCTCCAAAACAAAGTTATTGAAGAAAGGAGTATGTGGTGAAATGCATCCCTCGCTGTCGAATAGTCCTTGCAGGAATTCTCTTGAGTATATATATGCCACCACCTTCCATAGTCCAGTCTGCCAAAGCGCTCTTAAGAAGCCACCGCTCTCGCTTGTCCTATAGTAGCCGTCTCCGTCTAAAACTATCTTTGGCTTTTTACCCGTTACTTTCTCATACATGCAAGTGTAATACTCAACGAACTCCCTGTCCTTAACCTTTAAACCATGGCCTGTTCGTCGTCTATCTCCAACCAGAACTCCTACTAGATATCCTAGCTCGGGGCATATCTTTATTGGCGTGATATTGGGTTTTGAATAATTCTTTAACCAGAAATATACTGTTAGTGGTGGCACTCTAATTGGCAGATGTCTGCCAAGCTCCGTTGCAACCCTCTTATGGCCCCAATCTGGATTTTTCCTCTTTAGTTTGAGGGCAAACGCGTAGGCTTTGTGGTACCATAAAGATTTATCGAGCGCGTTAAGCTTAGTTATTCGATGACTCTTACGCCCATAATACCAGCTCTTAACCACGCTCCTAGGAATCGTAGCTCCAAAAATCTCCTCAACAATTCTTTTAGTTTCAGCAAAGTTTAAACCAGCCAACCTACACAGTAAAACAGTCCTATAGGCGTTGTCATACAATTCCCTCCTTTTTGGGAGGAGGTAGCGGTCTGCTACGTCCTCTCGCTCCCCATGTCAGCTGCCTTGATCCTAGCATGGGCTTTTGAGAGAGCGTCTCTGGAGTTTGTGGCTTGGTTTGTGACGGCTGGCTCCGTGTTTGCCGCGTTTTTGTGGTCTCTGTGGGGGGCTGGCTACAGGCCGTGGTTGTTCTTCTTCGGCTACTTCATAACGGGTTGCTATGGCAGAGGGGTCTTCAGGAGGGGCTGCTAGTAGTTGGCCAGAGGGTTTTGAGGGTTGAGAGGCCCGGCCGCCCGTTCTCGCCCGGGCTCCTGCTGGGCCATGCCGACAGGGTGTACTTGCTGGACGACGGTAGATGTGTGAGGGTGGTGCTGGAGTCTAGGGGCCTCACTTGCCGGGGCGTTCTGGAGAGGCTTGAGGAGGCCGTCGAGGATGCTGTCTGGGTTATGGGGAAGTACGGCTTCGAAGTAAGCGTGGAGGTGCCTGAAAAACCCGTGGGGTTGCCAGCGAGGATGGAGAAGCTCGTAAAGAAGGGCAGGAAGAGGGAGGAGCGGGTCTACGCAACAATCCTACTAAGTCCTAGGATAGTGTTCCCGCCCGCCCTCATAATTTACGACTATGCAGGTGCTGGCCTTTACCGATTAGTGTCGAGGGGCTGGGCCTGGGGCGTGGACGCCCTGCGCACCGAGGAAGTGCTGGGCTTATTAATTTCAGAATTAAAAAGAAAAACTTGCATGATAAAAGGAGTTAAAATGAACGAAAAATTTAAATATTGTTTTTAGAAGGTTATTATTGAGGCTCGGGGAGCCCTATACCCCAGTGTTCGATGTACGGGGTTCAGTACCCCTGTGTACGTCATGCTCAGTGCCAGGGGCCAATAAATGACCCTCCTGGGCGGCGCCGCGTCGTTGAGGCCCCTGGGTGTTCGGTGAACGTTACGCTCATCAATGTTTGCTTCAAACATTAGAAAAGATTAAAATAAAAAGCCCGCGCGGGCGTGAAAAGGTGGGGGAATCTCCCCGAGCCTTTAACTAGTTTTTTCTTGTTCTTTAGTTGTTTCTTTGGGTTGCTGAAGTTCTCTTAATACATAGTCAGCTCTTCGCCGTATTTGCCATCTGGGTCTTAAGCCAGATATGCCTTCCTTCTCAACGAGGAAGGATACTGCTGCAGCCGCCATGGCGGCTGCTCGCTTCAGGTTTCTTGTTTTATGATATTCGAGCGTAAATACTGTCGTGTATACGTCGCCGGATCCTGTAAGGTCTACTATGCGTGAGGGCTTTGCTGCTGGCACATAGAAGCTTTCGTCCCTTGTTACTACGTATGCGCCGTCTTCGCCCATTGTTACGAGCGCTATTTTTGCACCCGCCTCTATGAGGTTTTTGCCCGCTTTCTCCGGATCGTCGGTGCCCACGAGAATTTCAGCCTCGCTGAGCTCAGCATGCACAATGTCCACTAACCCAACGGCTGTTAAGGCGTTTTCCATCGGCTGAAGCGTTATGCTTTTATCTGGGTTAACTTTTCTAACGAAGCCCTGAATGTCTAGAGCTGTCAATTCTGCTTTTTTAGAAATATATTCGACTGCGTCTAGCGAGACTTCGCCTATAAGCGGACCAATTAAGACGATCTGCTCCTCGATAAAACGCGGCGTCAAGTCGAACGACGATATGTCCTCGCATTTCGACATTAAATACAGATTTCTCTCCGAGTCCTGGTAAACTAGTTTAAACTTAGTGGTAGGCTTATCGGAAACCTTGATACCAGAAATATCAATACCTAGACGGCTTAAATAAATAAGATACTCGTCTGGAAAGTCTCTGCCTACTTTAGAAACTATTGAGGATTTGTAGCCGTGCTTGGTGGCGGCAACAGAGCCGTAAACCACCGTGCCACCCATTGCCTTCCGCATTTCCCCGCCGCGAATCACCGTGTCGACGCTTACATGGCCGATGAATGTTGCGCCCATCCGCATCCCCTCAGAAACCTCAGAAAATCCGTCTAGTAACAACGCTTAGGCTTATAAATTCTTCAATAATAAATACGACATCAACGTTATTTTACGCTGATCATCATTGTAAAAAACTTTAGCCATAAGGCTTTAGAAATTAAAAAAGAGATTTTATTCGCCTAGAACTTCAATTATTATACGCCTATAGCTGCGCGGCCCATCCATCTCGACCACGAAGATATTCTGCCACGTTCCCCTGACGAGCCTGCCGTTAATTACTGGGAATACTC
>Ga0209410_1001911_pt1 | contig 10129 bp, 9 predicted proteins | sample Mar14436cmmetaG_FD_184135 | JGI IMG/M metagenome (GOLD analysis project Ga0209410, IMG submission 184135) | Marine hydrothermal vent microbial communities from Guaymas Basin, Gulf of California to study Microbial Dark Matter (Phase II) - Marker... ... | reverse complement strand
CTACCTGACAATGCGAAACTTGCTCACAACAATAATTGGAGCGGTTGGAATCGCCCTGCTAGCACGGGCAATAACACAGGAGGACATGGGAACACTAGCAGTGCTAATGCTGATAACAAGCCTAGCACAACTAATCTCAGACTTCAACCTATCATCAGCACTATCGAAATACGTGGCTGAACTAAAAGGAAGAGGAGAAGACTTCTCAGCATACTTCATGGCCACCCAGACATTCAAGACGATGATAACAGCCATAGTATCCATTATACTCTCAGCGTTCTCCTGGAACTTGGCATCTGCAGCCCTAAAATCGCCGGCGCTTAGCAACCTCATAGTCCTCGCGGCAATAGATGTTTTCTTCGCATCATTCATATCTACATTCGATAGTCTACTCTTAGGAGCTGGGCTGCTCAAGAGAATGGCGATCTGCCAAGTGCTCAGCACTCTCTCCAGATGGATCGCCATTCTAATCTTAGTCTATAAAGGATATGGAATATGTGGCGCAGTTATGGGTTGGATAATCGGTGATCTTTCAGGCACAATGATATATGCCGCGGCGTCTATCCGCCTAATAAAACTTAAAAGAGGTATAATTGGAGAGTCCATGCGCCTATTACCATCGCTCCTAAACTTTTCCTGGCCCCTCCTGATATCGTCGCTAATACTATTCATCTCTAATTGGTATGATCAGGCGCTTGTGATGATATTCCTTCCACTCGAAAGCGTAGGCATATACAATGTAAGTTATAGGGCATTCTGCGTCTTAGCTGGTCTGTCAACGGCGTTGGGTCAAGCGCTATTCCCATATTACGGCATGACCTATGGCAGAGGAGATCATGAAGCTATTAGCTCGGCTATTAAGAGGGCAAGTCGATACACGATGCTGATAATCTTCCCACTAACGCTTGGGCTATCTGCGACTGCAAAGCCCGCGATCACGCTATTCGCTGGACAGCAATATGAGCCAGGATGGTCTGTTCTGGCGATAATGTCGATATTTGGCTTGGCATACGGAATCCTACCAGCTTTGTCCAGCATACTTATGATATATGAGAAGACGAAGACCATCATGCTTTTGTATCTGCTCTCAATACTCTCCAGTCTGCTTCTCCTACCAGCAGTCGCCCCCCTCGGATTGAATGGCTTAGCGATAATAAAAGGAGTCTCAATAGTCGTGACGTTAGCGCTTGTCATGTATTTCACATCTAAGGTTGTTAGGGTTGAGATAGATAGGGAGGCTTTTCTTAAGACCCTTATCTCAGCGTCCGTCATGGCCGTCGTAGTCCTCGCCGTTCAGCATATCTACTATAGCAAGTTTCTGCTGCCACTATATGTTGCGGTTGGAGCCGCCATATACGCGGCGGAGATAAGAGCCCTTAAGATGCTTGTTCCACGGGACATCGATCTGCTTTCGAAGATTATAGGGGAGAGGAACGCCGCCTTGATCAGCATGTTGATGGGATGTGATGGCGGCGAAAAGAAGGAGTAATCACGCTAAGGCCGCATCTCCGCTTTTTCATGCGAAAAGTATATAAGTTGGATGAGCCTCTTGACTTAAAACTTTATGAGGCCTAATAATGTCTATGGGGCAGCGGTTACCGATTCTGGTTTTGAGGGAGGGCTCTAGGAGATCCCGTGGAAGGGACGCTCAGCACAGTAATATAATGGCTGCGAAGGTGATCGCTCAGGCCGTTAAGAGCTCGCTGGGCCCTAAGGGAATGGATAAGATGCTTGTGGATGATATGGGCGACGTTACAATCACAAGTGACGGCAGGACGATCCTTGAGAGGATAAGTGTTGAGCATCCGGCCGCTAAGATGATGGTTGAGGTTGCGAAGGCACAGGATGATGAGGTTGGAGATGGAACTACAACATCGGTTGTTGTTGCCGGAGATTTACTGTCTAAGGCTGAGGATTTGATTAACAAGAACATTCATCCCACAACGATAATCGATGGTTATAGAAAGGCATCTGAGAAGGCTCTTGAGGTTCTCGAGAGGATCGCTGTTCAAGTTGATCCGGCCGATAAGGACGCATTAAGGAGGGTCGCCATGACATCATTGGCGAGCAAGATAGTCTCGGAGAATAAGGAGCAGCTAGCAGAAATAACGGTTGAGGCCGTGCTGCTCGTGGCGTATACTGTAGGCGAAGAGCATCGTGTTGATCTCGACGATATAATGGTCAAGAAAAAGACGGGAGAATCGGTTGTCGGAACAAAATTGATCAGAGGAATAGTCCTAGATAAGGGATTTGTGCATCCCGATATGCCAAAGAGGATCGAGGGTGCGAGGATCGCATTGCTCAACTCTCCATTGGAGGTTGAGAAGACAGAGTTTGACGCGAGGATACATATTGAATCTCCGGAGGCAATGGATGAATTCCTTAAGGAGGAGGAATGTATACTCAGAAGGATGGCTGAGAAGATCGCTAGTGTAGGAGCAAACGTTTTGATATGCCAGAAGGGCATAGATGATATGGCCGAATACTATCTGGCCAAGATGGGCATAGCCGCGGTTAAACGTGTTAAAAAGTCGGATCTCGAGAAGGTCGCAAAGGCGACCGGAGGGCGAATAGTAGTAAATCTTGATGATTTAAGAGATGAGGATCTCGGCTTCGCCGGGCTTGTTGAGGAGCGTAAGATCGGAGATGACAAGATGGTCTTCATAGAAGGCTGCAAGAATCCACGTTCAGTTACAATCCTGATTCGCGGCGGAACTGAACGCATTGTTGATGAGGCAGAACGTTCAATCCACGACGCACTCTGCGTAGTAAGAGACGTAGTCCAAGAACCAAAAATACTAGCAGGAGGAGGAGCACCAGAAATAGAGGTTGCTAGGGAAGTCAGAGGTTACGCTGAGTCACTGCCTGGCAGGGAGCAGCTCGCAGCGCGAAGCTTCGCAGAAGCAATAGAGATAGTTCCAACGACGCTTGCAGAGAACGCGGGATTAGACCCAATAGATATAATTTCGGAGCTTAGGTCAGCTCATGAGAGAGGCGAGGTCTGGATGGGCGTGGATGTTCTTGGAGGCGGCGTTGATGACATGATGAGACTGGAGGTTTATGAGCCTCTCGCGGTAAAAAAGCAGGTCATAAAGTCGGCAACAGAAGCGGCGACGATGATACTGAAGATAGACGATGTAATAGCTGCTGGAAGATCTAAGGCTCCCCCTCAGCCTACGGGCAGTAGATATGGAGGCCTCGGTTAAAGGGGCATAATTTCCGCCTAGAGGCTTCCGCCAATAACCTTTTTATTCTCCTCCGCTAATAACTGCAAAAGTAAAATGCGTAAATTAATCTCATGAACTCATATTCATCATGATCTTCATATATCAATTAGTGACGGGCGTAGTTTCCCTTCCGGTTCCCATATGTACGAGCTTTATGGACGCCTCGTTTTCTCCTCGTAGGCATAATAGGCTCCGTTGTAGTCCTCATATACTCGTCTATGCCTCTTATTACGGGATCCTATGCGATAGATTTGGGAGAAAACCCATTATCTCATCCTCCCTTCTCCATTACGGAGTATCATGCGGCCTATTCTATCCAAAAAAGCCAATAATGCTGATTCCAGTGAAGATTCTCGAGTAGATCTCAGTCGAGATCTTCTGGCCTGCAGTTGAATACTACATTGCGGATTCACACAGTTGGCGATGCATTAAGGAGATTCAACATCTCTTGGGGCTTGGCAATGACGGTTGCACCGCTACTTGGAGGTTTACTGATAAATCAAGTATCGATCGTCGCTTCCTTCTTTACGTCTATGCTGCTCTCCCTCGCCCTATGGATTCTCAGCATGCTGATAATCGAGGAATCAGCCGTGAATAGGGGACTATACGAGCATGAAAGCGTAGAGTTAAAGATGACTATTCGACATGATGGATTGGCGATAATACTGATTTTGATAACGATCTTCCTCTAATCATCAGTGATGGGGATCTTGATGCCGATCTTCCCCTCATACGCAACTCGCATCGGAATCTCAGCCCTAGAGATCGGGTCGTCATCTTCGCATCTCAGATTTCCAGAATCATCACGTTCTATTTTGCATCTCGCATAGAGGCTAGAATAGAGAGGGCTGGAATGTTCCTTTTAGGTACATCAGCCTTTCGGAGCGACATCGGTTATGATGATTCAAAGCAGTAATGCTCCGTCATTCTTCCTCTGCTTCTTGATCTTCGGCTTCGCATCTGGAATATGCTACGCAACTGCATTAACGTCAATGCTTGAGTAAAGCTTATCCTCTAGGGGCCTGATGGCTGGGACATTCGAGAGCCTCGGCGGGATCTGATACTTTCTGGGTTCACTCATTGGCGGTATGCTCTATGAGATTTCCAGTAAGGCCCCATACACCTATACTTTCTACCTAAGCCTAACGATATTCCTTATCCATCTGAGATATAAGGGTAGGGTCAAGCGGAGAAGCCCATAATAGCATCCAAATATGCTTTGTAGGTAAAGTTATATGCTTCCTCGATATTGAAATAAATCAAAAGGCGTTGTTGGAGGAGTCGAGTTGCTGGTTGAGGTCAGATGGCATGGTAGGGGAGGACAGGGAGTCGTCACGGTCAGCAGATTACTGGCATACGCAGCGCTTCTCGACGGAAAATACGTCCAGGCATTCCCAGAGTTTGGGCCTGAACGTAGAGGCGCCCCGGTCACTGGCTACACGAGAATATCGGATGAGCCCATAAGGATCCACAGTTACATTTACAATCCGGATATTGTAGTCGTCGTTGATCCAACGATCATGGGTAGTATAGACGTGACGAAGGGCCTAGCTGAGAATGGGATAATAGTTGCGAATACGGAGAAGAGCCCGGAGGAATTAAAGTCCCAGTTGGAAGCCGAGAAGGCTAAGGTCTACACTGTTAACGCCGTGAGGATAGCGCTTGATATTCTTGGAAGGCCAATCTATAATACTGCGATGCTCGGAGCCCTCATCAAGGCCTCTCCGCTTGTAACCTTGGATTCCCTAAGTAGGGTGGTCAAGGAGAGATTTCCAGGAGCTGTTGGAGAGAAGAACGTCGCCGTGATCAAAAGGGCATATGAGGAGGCGAAGGGTGTATGAGCGAAGAGTCCAAGCCGGGATGGAGATCCATACCTATAGCTGGAATAATATTAGAGCCAGGCTCAGCCATGAAGTATAAGACTGGAGATTGGCGTGCCTTTAGGCCCGTGATAGACGATGAGAAATGCACATATTGTCTTCTATGCTGGATTTACTGTCCTGACGGTGCGATAATAAGGGAGGAGAAGACCGTTAGGGTCAATTATGACTATTGTAAGGGATGCGGAATATGCGCGAATGAATGTCCAGTTAAGGCGATAACTATGGTGGAGGAGAAGAAATGAGTAGAATTATGGGTTTAACTGGGGATGGAGCGGTAGCATACGCTGTTAAGCAATGCAAAGTTGATGTAGTAGCGGCCTATCCGATAACGCCTCAGACATTGATAGTCGAGGAGTTCAGCGAGTACGTCCATAACGGGGAGGTCCACACCGAGTTTATATGCGTCGAGTCCGAGCATTCTGCGATGTCAGCATGTGTAGGTGCAAGCTTGACTGGAGCGAGAGTATTCACTGCCACTGCAAGTCAGGGCCTCGCATTAATGCATGAAATACTGTATATAGCCTCGAGCCTAAGATGCCCAATAGTCATGGGAGTCGTTAATAGGACGCTTTCAGCACCGATAAATATACACTGCGACCATTCAGACATGATGGGCTCGAGGGATTGCGGCTGGATACAAGTATTCGTTGAGAACGCTCAGGAGGCATATGATTGGGTGATCCAAGCATTCAGGATCGCTGAGGATCCAGACGTCCTGCTTCCAGTCGCCGTAAACCTAGATGCCTTCATACTATCACATTCGCTTGAGGGAGTAAAAGTTCTAGCTGATGCGGATGTCGAGAGGTTCGTATCGACGAGGAAGCCGGTATTCACGATAGATCCAGATAAGCCGATAACGGTTGGGCCGATATGCTTCACGGACTACTTCTTCGAGACTAAACGTCAGCATGTTGAGGCCATGAATAATTCGCCGAAGACGATAAGCAAGGTTAATGATGAATTCGCGGAGTTAACGGGCAGAAGATACGGCTTCATAGATGCCTATGAAATGGATGATGCTGAAGCCGCTATCATATGTTTGGGAAGCACAGCTGGAACGGCAATGGCAGTTGCGAAGAAATTGAGGGGTGAGGGCAAAAGGGTCGGTGTTATAAAGCCTTGGGTATACAGGCCGTTCCCGGCTGAGCAGATAATAGATGCCTGTAAGGACCTTAAGGCTCTAGCTGTGCTGGATCGGGCCTGTAGCATAGGCGCCACATACGGGCCGCTATGCAACGATGTAACAGCGGCTCTCTACAAGGAGAACGTCAGGCTCAACGTCTTCAACGTCATCTACGGACTTGGAGGAAGGGATATAACTCCATTCGATATCGAGGCAATCTTCAATGAGGCTCTTGAAATCGCAAAGACCGGGATGATAAGGGAGCCTATAAAATTTGTGGGGGTGAGGGAGTAGATGGTTAGGTTAAGGGATCTTCCGGCTGAGGAGCTATTCACTTCTGGGCACAGGCTATGCGCTGGATGTGGAGCTGGAATAATAGCGAGGATGACTATGAAGGCTCTTAGAGGGCCAACGGTCGTCGTCAACGCGACTGGATGCCTAGAAGTGGCATCAACGATATATCCATACACTGCATGGAAGGTTTCATGGGTTCACGTTGCATTCGAGAATGCGGCTGCAGTCGCCTCTGGAATAGAAGCCGCCTACAAGGCTTTAATGAGGAGAAACGCTTGGGGAAAGAAGGTTGATATCATAGCGTTTGCCGGTGACGGCGGGACATTCGATATTGGAATACAGGCTCTATCTGGAGCACTAGAGCGAGGACACGACTTCCTATACATCTGCTACGATAATGAGGCATACATGAATACTGGAATACAGAGGTCGGGGGCTACTCCCCACGGAGCCGCGACCACGACGAGCCCCGCTGGAACGAAGATCCCGGGAAAACCGGAGTTCAAGAAGGATCTGATAGGGATATGCGCTGCTCATGGAATAGAATATGCCGCAACTGCCTCCCCGGCATACTGGAACGATTACATAACGAAGGTTAGGAAGGCATTGGAGGTTGAGGGTCCAGCGGTCATACATGTATTCTCGCCGTGTCCAGTAGGCATGAGGTTTGACTCTTCAAAGAGCATAGAAGTAGCGCGGCTTGCAGTTCAGACGCGTTACTGGCCAGTATATGAGGTTGAGAATGGAAGATACAAACTGAATATTAAGGTGCCGAAGCCTAAGCCGGTATCAGAGTTCTTGAAGCTTCAAGGTAGATTTAAGCATCTATTCCAGCCGAAGTTCAAGCATGTAATCGATGAGATCCAGATGCACGTCGATGAGAACTGGGAGAGGATAACTAAGCTCTGCGGTGAGGCCTAGCGGAGCCTCATATGCCTCCTTAATTTTTTGTTAGGCGGGATCGGCTCGTTTTGACGCTTTGACCATAATACGCCGTAGCGACGAAAAGGATTATTATAAAATCTGAAATTTTACTTATCAAGTGAATATTTGATGCTGGTGAATGGCATGCGGCTTTTTCATTACGCAGATGATGAGGAGATAAAGAGCGGAAAGACCACTGACATATACTTCGTCAGAACAAAGCAGATCCTGAAGGCTAAGGGGTTGGATAAGGTGAGGGTTGTAGCCGAAGTCACCGTTGGAAGCCTCCCGGAGAATTGGCAGTGGGGAATCCTATGCGGAATAGAGGAGGTTGCGCATCTATTTGAGGGATACCCAGTTAACGTATACTCTATGCCTGAGGGAACGGTCTTCTTCACGCATGACAGCAGGGGATTCAGGGAGCCTATACTCTTCATTGAAGGGCCATACGGAGAATTCTGCCTGCTTGAGACTCCGATGCTGGGGTTGATATGTCAGGCATCGGGAGTCGCAACTAGATCGGCTAGGATCAAGAAGATCGCAGGGGACAGGCTAGTCTTGGCATTCGGAATACGTAGGATGCATCCGGCTATAGCTCCCATGCTTGATAGGGCATCATACATTGGAGGCCTTGACGGAGTCTCTAGCATCATAGGGGCTGAGACCATCGGGATCGAGCCGAGCGGAACGATGCCTCATGCCCTAATAATAGTCATGAGGAGCCAGAGGGATGCTTGGAGGGCATTCGACGAGGTAATGCCCCCGGATATACCGAGGGTCTGCCTTGTAGATACATACCTTGACGAAAAGATCGAAGCGATAATGGCGGCCGATCTACTTAAGGATCGTCTGGCCGCAGTTCGATTGGATACTCCTCAATCGAGGAAGGGGAACTTCGCTGAGATAGTTAGGGAGGTTAGGTGGGAATTAGACCTGAGAGGATACAGGCATGTGAAGATATTCGTTTCCGGAGGCTTAGATGAGGAGTCTGTTAGGGAGCTAAGCGAGGCTGGAGCTGAAGCCTTCGGCGTTGGAACCTACATCAGCAACGCTCCGACTATAGACTTCGCAATGGACATAGTTGAGGTTGAAGGTGAATTCGCGGCTAAGCGTGGAAAATTAAGCGGGAAGAAGCAGGTTTGGCGTTGTCCATCATGCTTTATGGATATAGTCCTTCCGTTCTCGGAGCCTGCTCCTAAATGTCCGAGGTGCGGAGGGGAGATGATGGGTATGCTTAAGCCCCTAATCAGGGATGGGAGGATAGTCGCTGATCTTCCAAGAGCATCTGATATCCGAAGATACGTCCTCAGCCAGATAGAGAAGTGCCCGATCTAAAGGCGGTTGATTCCTAAAATCTTAAATATCCTCGTGGAGAAAAGTTAAAGGGTGAAAAGCTAAGGAGCTAAGATATACGTAATGGTTGAGATCTGTCCAATATGCGGGCTTCCAAAGGATATATGCGTATGCGGAGAGATCGGTAAGGAACAGCAAAAGATTCTTGTCCGCATGGAAACCAGAAAATTCAGGAAGGCCATGACGGTCATCGAGGGAATAGATGGAAAAGCGACTGATCTAAAGAAGCTCGCGCAGAAGATGAAAAATTTCTGTGCCTGTGGGGGAACAGCGAAGAATGGACAGATACTCCTGCAGGGAGATCAGAGGGAGAAGGCCTACGACTTCCTCGTTAAGATGGGTTACCCAAAGGAGAATATTGAAGTTCAATAGTCGGGAAGACATTGATAACTGAATGGGTCAAGCGGACGCTTAGAAGGATAAGAACTCCAAGAAGTTCATCTAAAAGGCTGATAGTCTGCCCGAGGTGTGGAAGCTCAAAAATCAAGTTAACAAGCACATTCGATGCTTGGTTAACTCCAAAAAAGTATTTCTGCCCTGACTGCGGATATGTTGGGCCTGTCGTCCTCGAGATCGAAAGGGAAAAGAATGGGGAGGATTAATCTGGAAGCTCTATCTTCAGCTGTCTCTTTAAAGTCTTAAAGCGGTTCCTAACGGTGACCTCCGTTACCCCGGCAGCATCGGCTATCTCCTTCTGAGTCTTCTTCTCGCCCATCTGCTTGCATGCTATGTAAAGGGCCGCTGCGGCTAAGCCCATTGGATCCTTACCGGCTGAGACGTGCCTTTTCCTCGCTTCCTTAAGTATCTTCACGGCGACCTCTTGGATCTTCCCTGGGATGTCAGCCTTCCTAGCGATCTTCGCTACATAAATCATCGGATCCGCTATTGGAATGTTGAGTCTCAACTGCCGAAGGAGCAGCCTGTAGCATCGGGCTACATCCTTCTTTCCTACGAGGCTCGCATCAGATATCTCGCGGAGGCTTCTCGGAGTCCCAGTTATCCTGCATGCGGCATAGAGCGATGCCGCCGCTATGGCGGCGATTGATCTTCCACGGACAAGCCCCTCATCCAGGGCTTTACGATATATGAGGGCGGCCTTCTCCTTAACAGTTGGAGGAACAGCAACTTTACTTGATAATCTATCGAGCTCAGTCATGGCCTGGGCGAGATTGCGGTCAATCGATGAATGCACGCGTGATCTTATCTGCCACTTCCTGAGCCTCCACATCTGCAGGCGAGTTGATAATGGAAGTTTCCGTCCAAAGGCATCCCTGTCTATTCTGTCAATTGAGGTTGATAATCCTTTGTCATGAACCGAATATGAG
>Ga0209410_1001910_pt1 | contig 10138 bp, 7 predicted proteins | sample Mar14436cmmetaG_FD_184135 | JGI IMG/M metagenome (GOLD analysis project Ga0209410, IMG submission 184135) | Marine hydrothermal vent microbial communities from Guaymas Basin, Gulf of California to study Microbial Dark Matter (Phase II) - Marker... ... | reverse complement strand
AACGTTCATTGAGAAGACTGGTGAATATGGAATGTCTTTTAGATGGTATGGCGTAACGAGATACTGCGAATATAACCCATTGGAAGCTGGGCTAGGATTACGCTTCTGCTCTGCATGTAGCATTACTGTAGCTATTGAGCCAGACGGCGTGGTTATACCATGCCAAAGCTATTTTGAGCCTCTTGGGAATATTCTAAAAGATAAGTGGAGCAAAATATGGAATAATCCAACGTGCAAATATTTAAGAGGTCGAAAATACGCGTCGAGTTATTGCCTGGAATGCCCCCTATTCAAGGCTTGCGGCGCTGGCTGTCCATTAGAAGCTAAGATTAGGCCTATAAAACCACCAGAAGATTTTATTTCAGAAATAAAGACTGCTATTAGCTAGATTGGACATTGAACTATTCCGCGAGAATAGAGGCAGTCGGCGCAGCTAGGCTCGTTTCCCCAGCAATCCATCAAGTTGGACTCTGCAAAGTCGCATATATCGTGGAATTTACAGTCTGTACAGGATGGATACCTAAAGAATCTAACCTTATACCTGAACTTAACATATTCCGGCTTAAACCATACCTCCAACAATTTTTCATTGTTTAAATCTCCGAAAACTATCTGTTTGATATTTTTTTCTCTTCCATATATGAAGCACGTGTAGGAGTGTAGGAAGTTATAGCATGGAGCTACCTTACCGTTCCAGGTTACGCATGTAGCTCCATTTTCTATGAAATAGCACTTTCTCTCCGTTTTCAAAGAGAATTCAGGCAGTCTAATACTAACATTAGTTTCTAAGCTTTTTATAGCGGCTAGGCTAGCTAATTTTTCTACGTCTACCTTGCCGTTTAAAGTGTAGATGCACTCGTCAATTACTTTTCTGGTAACTGGTATCACGTTTGATACTATTATCCTTCCCACGCCGTGTTTTTCAGCAAGATCTGCCAGTGGAACCAGTTCTTTAACATTGCTCGCCATGAGAGTAAAAGCAAACTCAAGTATAGGATACTTTTTCCCAATTTTCTTCTTTGTCGCATGTAACGTTTTTAGAATAGTCATTAACCTATTGAAATCAGCTCTCCTAATATAGCCGTAAATTTCTGGATTTGCAGCGTCAACCGATACTGTAAGCCTGTCAATTCCTATTTTCATTAATCTTTCAGCAACATCTTCATCTAAAAGCAGACCGTTCGTGTTTATGCCAAGCTTAAACCCTTTCTCCTTAACCATCTCAGCAAACTCTAAAAATTTAGGGTGGATGAGAGGTTCCCCCCAACCAGCCAACCATATAAACTTGACACCAGCCTCTCCGGCATCCTCCAAAATCTTAGAAAAAAGCTTCTCATCCATATCTCCTAGAACTTCTTGCCATGAATTTCTATAGCACATTAAGCAGTTTAGATTGCACCTCGTAGTTAATTCTATAAACAGTATCTCAGGCCCTTTTCTTGGATTTGCCAGTACGTAACCTTCGTCGAAGCATTCTAAGCAAAACTTATTTTCCATGCTACTCACGCAACTTTGTTTTTCATATTTTATCAGGTCATATTTATAATTTTATCACTTTTAATTCAGGATGTTTATTTGTTTTAGATTTTCTTTTTTCGATATGTATAACTGTAAATATCGTAAGAAATTTATACAAAATTTAAATATTATAAATTGCTGGTGATTTTTTTGCCTGGCGGGTATATGGGTAAAATTCTAAGAGTAAACCTTACAGACCAAAAGCTCCGAGACGAAACTTTACCCGATAACGTTTTAAGAACGTGGCTTGGAGGAAGAGGTTTAGGAGTTTACCTGGCGCTAAAAGAAATAGATCCTAAAGTCGATCCTTTAAGCCCAGATAACAAACTTATATTCCTCACTGGTCCGCTTACGGGAACCGCCGCTCCTGAAAGCGGTAGATGGTGCTCGGTAACCAAAGCACCGTTAACAAACACAATTCACGATTCGCAATCTGGAGGAAAATGGGGTCCCGAGCTGAAATTCGCAGGCTATGACGCTATAATAATTGAAGGCGCTAGCGAGGAACCTGTATACCTGTGGATACACGATGGAAAAGCTGAGCTTAGGGACGCTAAGCACTTATGGGGTAAGGATACTCACGCGACGACTGATATGATAATCGAGGAGCATGGCGATAGTAAAATTAAAGTAATGTGTATAGGGCCTGCTGGCGAAAACTTGGTGAAAATAGCGTGCTTGATAAATGATAAAGGTAGAGCCGCTGGCAGGGGAGGACACGGCGCTGTAATGGGAAGTAAAAAGCTGAAAGCTATAGCTGTTCGAGGAACTATGAAGCCTCCAATAGCTAACGAGAGCAAGTTTATGGAATCCGTGAGAGCGAATATTGATAAGCTTAAGAAGCATAGCGTTACTGGCGAGGCGCTACCTAAGTATGGTACGGCAGTTTTGGTTAACATAATCAATAAGCATGGAATTCTCCCAACGAAAAACTTCCAGACTGGCGTACATCCAACAGCTGAAAAATATAGCGGAGAAACAATTGCTGAGAAAATACTAGTAAAGAGAGTTCCATGCTGGGGTTGTATAATCGCGTGCGGAAGATATACTAGACTACCGAAGGATAGCCCATACGCTGGAGAAGGCGATGGTCCAGAATATGAAACGGTTTGGGCTTTCGGAGCGCAGACTGGAGTAGACGATCTTGACGCGATAACAAAAGCAAACTTCCTATGCAACGAGCTCGGCCTAGACACTATATCAATGGGCCATGTAATAGGAACTCTCATGGAGCTATACGAGAAAGGTAAGATTCCAGAAGAAAAGCTTAGAGGGCTTGTTCCCTACTGGGGTAATCCAGCAGCCATAGTAGAGCTAACGTGGAGAACAGCTTACAGGTCTGGTATAGGCGATGACTTAGCTGAGGGAGCTAAAAGGCTAGCTGAGAAATATGGCATGCCAGAAGTAGCTATTGTTGTTAGAGGACAAGAATTACCAGCGTACGATCCAAGAGGAGTACAGGGACACGGTCTCGGATATGCTACATCTAATAGAGGAGGATGCCACCTACGAGCCTACATGATCGCCCCAGAAGTTCTAGGAGTCCCCCAGCTGGTTGACAGGTTCGATACAAAGGGCAAGGCTGAGCTTGTAAAGGTCTTCCAGGACGGTTTCGCCGTTGTAGACAGCCTAGTGTTATGCAAGTTTAACACGTTCGCTACTTGGCTTGAAGATTGGGTTGGCTTAGTAGCTGGAGCTACTGGATGGGATGTAACTCTAGACGAGCTGAATAAGATCGGCGAGAGGATATACAACGCTGAGAGAGTATTTAACATACTAGCTTTCGGAGATGGCAAAGAATACGATACTCTACCTGCTAGACTGCTAAAAGAACCTATGCCCGAGGGACCAGCTAAAGGTTACGTCGTAAAACTTGAGGAGATGCTACCAGAATACTACAAGATTCGCGGATGGAAGGACGGTAGACCAACTCGGGCTAAACTTGAAGAGCTTGGATTAAAGGAATTTGCTGACAAGCTAGAAGAAGCTGGTTTACTACCCGAATAAATCCTTAATTTTTTAACTAAAATTTTTATTCTACTTTCTAATTCTACTCCTGTATGAGGGTAAAGCTAGAGTTTTTCGCTACATTAAGAGAAAAATTCGGTAAGAGCATAGAGTTAGACATTCCTAACAAGGAGGAAGCCGCTATTCGAGAGGTTTTATCACTAGTGGAGAATCTAACAAGCGAACTTATCGAAAATGGAGAGGTAAAACCTATGTATAAGATCTTAGTAAACGGGTTAAATATCGAGTTTTTAGATAAACTAGAGACAAAAATAAAAGATGGTGACGAAATTTCAATATTTCCACCGGCAGGCGGAGGCTAGCAATCAACCAGGAGATTCTACTTGTAAAGGTAAGAAAAATTTATAATCTTGAAAAACTCTTTAATTTCAGTAGCCCCGCGTAGCTCAGTGGTAGAGCATCCGGCTGTAGACCGGGCTCGCACGGCGACAGCCCCCAGGGGCAGAATGAAGCCGTGTCCAGCCGGATAGCCACCGGAGGGTCGCCGGTTCAAATCCGGCCGCGGGGACCACATCCTTTAGTTTTCCTTTTTGGTTAAAAGATTTTATTTTTAGGTGGTTTTTTGTAGTTTCGTAGCAGTCCTATGCATAGACAGTCTCTAGACATAGAGGCGATTGTTTATTTTAACTACACACGGCGCAAGAATATCATTTTGCTGTAGTTAATTTTACTAGGATTTAAATTACAAAGGGGAAATCATGCTGTAATTAAATTTTAAATTAAATAGCAATGTTGCTCGTTTACCTTGTTAAATTTAAATTCTGTAAAATATGGTGTTAGGCAGACAGCTTTGTAGAATATCTTAATTTATCTATCATATCGTCGAATTTGGCTAGCTTCTTACGCAAAGCTTCTTTATACCCTTAGCTGCTATTATTCCGGTCGCTGCGGCTCCTACTATACCTCTCGAAACTCCAGCACCATCACCAGCAACAAATAAATTTTCAATTTTCGTTCTGAGATTCCTGTCAGTTGCGAATCTCATCGCGTAGAATTTTATTTCCGGTGCATAGATTAGAGTTGAATTGGAGTATATACCCGGTATGACCTTATCAAGCATCTCAAGCCCCTCTAATATATCAGTAACTATTCGCCCGGGATACGCCATGCATATATCTCCCGGCGTAACGTCCCTTAGTGTCGGCTTAGTATAACTTCTCTCGATTCTCTCCCATGTAGATCTTCTATGCGCTTTTAAATCGCCAACTCTCTGTAGTAATGGCTTTCCACCGCCCAGAGTGTTAGCGAGCTGCGCTATCATTTTACCGTATAAAGTCGTGTTTTCAACGGGATGAGTAAGTTTTACTGTAACCAGTAAAGCAAAATTGGTATTGCTGGATTGCATGTTGCGCATAGAATGCCCATTGACACCAAATAACGAATCCTCGTAGTATTCCTTGACAACAAATCCGGAAGGACAGACGCAGAAAGTACGGACAAAGTCGTCGTAGCTTGGCGTTCTTATATGAAACTTAGGATCCCAACATTTATAATCATTTATGATCTCATCCATAACGGTGTTCGGAACTTCTACTCTAACACCAACATCTATTGGATTGTATCTTGTCTCAATACCATATTTTTTCGCTAGCTTAAAAAGCCATAGTGAGCCCGACCTGCCCGGGGCGAGAAGAAGAGCATCGCAATCTATAAAACCTTTATCGGTTTCAACTCCAACAACTTTATTATTTTCTATTTTAATATCAACAGCTTTTGTTTTTAAACGAAATACAACTCCCCTTCTCTCTAATTCCTTTTTAAAATTCTCCATAAGAGATGGTAAAACGTCGGATCCTATGTGACTTTGCCTTATTGGAATAAATTTTATACCAGCTTTTATTGCTCTTTTTTCAAGTTCGCTCATTTTTTCCTCATCGTAGTCCGCTGGCGGAGCTCCAAGCTTAATAAAAATTCTTTCAATTTCATTAATAATATTCCAGGCTTCTTTTAAGTCGACGAACTCTGTTAGGTTTCCGCCTATAAATGGGTTAAAGTTGAGCTTTCCATCCGAATGGAGACCTGAGCCTCCTACATAATTCTTTTCTTCGATTACAACAACCTCGCATTCTTCTGATAAGTGGTACGCAGAAAATAGACCTGCAGGACCGGCGCCTATTATAACGACCCTCAAGAAGTTCCCTAAATTATGGCGCAAATTTTTTATTTAAAGATTTCTTTTCAGGAAATCTAGCCATTTTTTCGCTGTTAAAACTGCTAGCTTTTCAGCGATGCCAGTGTAGGTTTGGGGAGTAATTTTCGCCAATTCTCTTTCTAAATCTTCTGGAAGATTCAGTTTCTTAATTATCTCATAAACTTCCTCTATAGTAAATGTTCGACCTTTGCTCAACTTCATTAATCTTTCATATGCATCTCTGTATCCATACTTTTTCAAAATTACTTGAAAAGCTTCCATTACGACTTGGGCATTTTGATCCAGGTCCATTCTCATTTTTTCAACGTTGGGAGTTAATTTCTTTAAACCCTTTATCGTATTCTTGTATGCGACCAAGCAGTAGCCCATTGCCGTACCATAATTTCTTCTGATAGTAGACCCGGATAGATCTCTTTGAAGCCTCGAAATCTGTAATTCATTAGCCAGCATTGAGAGCATTGAATTAGCAACTTTCAAATTTCCCTCGCTATTTTCAAAGTTTATTGGGTTTACCTTATGTGGCATGGTAGAAGAACCAACTTCATCTATGCTCGATTTCTGGTAAAAATAGCCATAGCTTATATACAGCCACATGTCCACGTTTAACTCGATGATTATATTGTTTATTCTTATCAAGTTTTGTAGGATATCGCTGATATCCTCGTGCGGAACAACTTGTGTTGTCACAATTTTAGGCTCTAGCCCAAAGTTCTCAATAAACTTTTTTGAAAAATCTAGCCAATTTATTTCCGGAAAGGAAGCATAAAACGCGTTAAAATTTCCCGTTGCTCCGCTAATTTTACCAGGTAATTTCTTTTTCAAGAGCTTCTTTATTTCATTCCCCAATCTTTCAGCAAAAACCGAGAATTCTTTGCCAAGAGTAGTCGGGGAGGCAGGTTGACCATGAGTTCTGGCTAGGAGAGGCAGGTCTTTATACTTAATAGATAATTCCACCAAAAGATACATCATTTCCTTGAGCACTGGAATTAAAACCGATTCTAGAGCTTCTTTCAACATCAAAGAATAGGCAATATTATTTACGTCGTCTGATGTCAGCCCAAAGTGGACGAAATGGCTTATATCTCTTAAATTGCTACCTTCTATGCGATCTTTTAAATAAAGTATAACAGCGTTTATATCGTGCTTAGTTTTTCGCTCTATAGCTTTGATCTTCTGCGCATCTTCCAATGGAAAATTTCTGTAAATCTTCCTAAGAAGGTTCTTCTCTTCGCTTGTCAGTTCTCTAATTATTCTTCCGCGTCCAAACTCTGAGAGGAAAATCAAATACTCCACTTCTATCATAACCCTGTTTTTTATCAGAGAATATTCTGAAAAAATATCGGCTAGAGGCTTTGTAATGTTCGCGTATCTACCATCCAAAGGCGTTAACGCCTTTAAGCCTTCCATACTATAGTCTCCTCCCTATCCGGTCCAACAGAAATTATAGTTATAGGCAGATCAACAAGTTCTCTTATTTTCTGAACGTAAGTTTTCGCGTTTTTAGGCAGAGCCTCGAAGTCTTTTCTAGCAATTTCCCTCCACTCGCTTCTTTCAATTTCCTCCCATCCATCGAGTTCAATATATACAGGCTTACACTTTTCTAATTCACTTATAGATGCTGGAAACTCCTTTACAATTTTTCCATCTATTTCATATGCAACACATATTTTCAATTTCTCTAATCCGCTTAGAACGTCTAGCTTTGTTAAAGCTAATTCATCTAGGCTATTTATTCTCTTTGCATATTTTAAAATCACAACGTCCAACCATCCGCATCTTCTCGGCCTTCCAGTTGTCGTGCCATATTCGTGTCCCCTTTCTCTCAGAAAATCTCCTATTTCATCAGTCAATTCTGTGGGAAACGGGCCGGAACCAACTCTTGTAGTGTAAGCTTTGGCTACTCCTATTACCCTGTTTATTCTTCTAGGTCCAACACCTGCGCCAGTACATGCACCGCCGGCTGTCGCATTAGATGATGTAACATAAGGATAAGTTCCATGGTCAACATCTAAAAGAGTTCCTTGAGCACCTTCAAATAAAACAGTTTTTCCCTCGTCAAGGAACTTGTTAAGCAGTAGAGAAGTGTCAGTAACAAATCCCCTTAATTTTTCCGCATAGACAGAATACTCTTCCATTATTTCTCGCTTATAACTTTCCAGCTCGCCTTCATCTTTTATTATACCATATTCAAGCAGTTCGGGAATTTTTAGCTCGAGTATTCTCGATAGCTTTTCTTCAAATTTTTCGGAAATAAAATCTGAAACTCTGATCGCTTCAGTTCTCTTCATCTTATCAGCATATGTAGGCCCTATCCCTCTTCCAGTAGTTCCTATTTTTTCTCTCCCTCTTTTAATTTCTTTCCCTCTATCAAAAATTCTATGATAGGGCATAGTAACATGAGCTTTACAGCTTATGTATAATTTTAAGTCGATACCTTCATGCTTCAACGCTTCTATTTCCTCAACTAAGACCTTAGGGTCTATTACAGTACCATTTCCTATAACCCCAATCTTTCCTTGCAATACGCCAGACGGAACTAGGTGAAATTTAAACTTTCTATCTTTTACTAACACTGTATGCCCTGCGTTGCATCCGCCGTTGTATCTAACTACTACATCTGCTTTTTTCGCAAGGAAATCTACTATCTTTCCTTTGCCTTCATCACCCCATTGAGTACCGACAACTACGATAGAAGGCAAATAAGTAACCTCCAACATTTTGAGAGAAAAATTCCTTAAAATAGGTATCTATCATGGAGATGGAAATACCTATATAATCATTATCAAATACATAACGTGATGAAAGCAGCCATAGGAACAATATCCCTGTTAATATTGATTATTCAGCTATCTCTGGCAGCTGCACAACCTCTAGTCATAGAAACCAGTGTATATGATGTCGAGGTTTCTGTCGTAACCCCATTCGGATCATTTGTAGATAATGCCGTAGTGCAAGTGAGAAAATTGGATAATAGCATAGTCTCTACTTCAACCGATTTTAACGGTAAAATCTTAGTGAGAGAAGTTCCCAAAGGAACAGTTTATGTTAAAATTATTTCATGGAAAGGATTCACTATAGATAGCAAATGGTACGAGGCTTCACTAGACGACAACGTCGTCGTAATTGAAGAAATCGGATTGGCGAGAGTAAAGGTTGTTGGTGAGCGTGGACAGGGCATAGCTGGCGTAAACGTAGTTGTTGAAAATACTCCTCTATCCGGCGCAACTGGAGAAGATGGCACAGTGGAATTTTTGCTACCATCTGGAAACTACGTTGTAAAAATATGCTATGGTAACGTTTGTGAATCAAAATCGGTGAGTGTTGCTGGCGGCAAAATATCTGAAACTACCATTCAGCTTCCAGTGTTTCTCGAGCTCGGCCCAGAACTATCTCTAAGCTTTAAAGACTTGATTATACTAATCATCGTGCTACTAGCCATCATTGTCGCGCTCTACATCGCCCTATCAGAATACGCTGTGTGGCGTCGAAAGAAGATCGCTGCAGCTTTGAAACCTGCATAAACTCCAGAGATCGAGCAAGGCAACTATCGCTAAAGACCTGCCTTCGCGACAGCTACTTTTAGATAAAATTTCTACATTTAACTATGTTTATTAATGCCCATTCTTTACAAAATATTTATGATTAACTATAAAACTCTTCAAAAATTATGCACGGCTTATGGACCTCCCGGATTTGAAAGTAACGTAGCTCGGATTATTATGGAAGAGCTTGAGAATGAGGATTTCGATTTCTCCTTTGACCACTTGGGAAATGTATTTGTCGAATTAGGTGAAGGTAGACCCGTCGCTTTGTTCGCCGCGCACATGGACGAGGTAGGGCTATTAGTTACCCATGTTACGAGTGACGGATTTTTAAAAGTCGTTAATCTCGGAGGTTTAAACGCTTCAGCGCTACCCGGTAGTCTGGTAGACTTGGTAACTCCTAACGGATTGATAACTGGTGTAATAGGCGAGACTCCTCCCCATTTAGCTAGGGGAGAGAAAAAGGAAGTGACGTTCGATAACTTGTTTATAGATATTGGGGTTTCTTCAAAGGAAGAAGTGAAAAAGCTTGGGATAGATAAGGGCACGCCGGCTGTATTCAAAAGCTTCTATTTCGAAGACGACGAAAAAATCATAGGAAAAGCTTTAGACGATAGAGTTGGATGTTTTGCCCTCCTGGAAGCTCTTAAAAGAGCTAGAGACACGGAGTATGGCAAGGTTATCGTGGCTTTCACCGTCCAGGAGGAAGTTGGATGTCGCGGGGCTTCCACGCTTGCTCATAGATTCAATCCGGATATTGGAATTTCGATAGAAGGCACCATAGCCAATGATACTCCTGGAACGCCTTCTGAGCAAATCGTAACTAGGGCTCGGGGAGGAGCTGCTATTAGATTAATGGATGCTAGTATGATTGCAAATAGAAGATTAGTGGATTACA
>Ga0209410_1001907_pt1 | contig 10139 bp, 8 predicted proteins | sample Mar14436cmmetaG_FD_184135 | JGI IMG/M metagenome (GOLD analysis project Ga0209410, IMG submission 184135) | Marine hydrothermal vent microbial communities from Guaymas Basin, Gulf of California to study Microbial Dark Matter (Phase II) - Marker... ... | reverse complement strand
ATCTCACTGTCTATAAGATGACATCAATAACTGCCTTTGCCTTTTTTATAAATCTTTCCCTTTTTAGCTTTATTTTAGGTTATGAAAAAAGAAAAGACATTTTTATTTATCTTTTTTATATCTCCATGGCCTTTGCAGTGATGGCAAAAGGAATAATAGGTTTTATTTTGCCCTTTTTAATTGCTTTTCTTTTTATTCTTATAAAGGACTTTAAATTTTTAAAAGAAATGAAATTCATAAAAGGACTTTTTTTCTTTTTTATTATTATTTTAATTTGGTGTGGATTTTTATTTTATAAAACAAGAGAGATTCCAAATTTTTATCAGTTATTAGAATTTAAAAGAGGCAATGAAAAATTTTATTTTTATCTTTTTCTCCCATTATTTTGCTTCCCTTGGATTGGTCTTTTACCTCATTTTTTGTTTATTGGTTATAAACAAATAATTAATAAACAATTGACAAATCCAGAGATTTTCTTTTGGCTTTGGCTTTTATTATTTATCATCTTTTTCTTTTCCACTTCTCAATCCATATATTTTTTTAGTGTCATTTTACCAAGTATAAGCTTTCTTTTAGCTATTTCTTTGGAAAAAATGACTGATTGGGCAATAAAAATACTTCTTTATTTTAATGCATTTTTGGGTCTTCTTTTGCTATTTGTTGGAGGTGCATTTTTTGCCCATCTTGAACCAAAACTTGCTTGGATTTCATTTTTTGGTTTTTTGCCAATTTTAAACTCTTATTTTGGATTTTTCTTTTATAATCGAAATAAAATAATAAATGCATTTTTACTTCAACTTCTTTCTGGATATGGTTTTATATTATTTTTAAATTATTTATGGTTACCTTTTGCTAAACATTATAATTTAGTTAAATCCATTTTGGGGTAATAAAATGCGTTATTATCCTATTTTACTTGATTTAAAAGGGAAAAATTGTCTTGTAGTAGGAGGTGGACAGGTTGCTTGGCGTAAGATTAAAAGGCTCTTAGATTGTGGAGCAAAAGTGAAAGTAGTGGCTAGAGAAGTTTTACCTGAATTAAAAGAGGCAATTGATAAAAAAAATGTGATATATTTAGGGAAAGAATATAAATCAGAGTTTTTAAAAGATACATTTTTAGTTATTGGGGCTACTGATGATGAAGAACTTAATCAAAAATTAAGCATAGAGGCAAATAATATCAATATCCTTTGTAATATTGTAGATCAGCCAGAAAAATGTAATTTTATTGTTCCCTCAGTGGTAGTAAGGGGTGATTTGATTATTGCTATATCTACTAGTGGAAAGAGTCCAGCTTTAGCTAAAAGATTGCGTTTAAGATTGGAAAATGAATTTGGTGAAGAATATGCCCATTTTTTAAATTTATTAGGAAAAATTAGGGATATAATAAAAAAGAAAATACCTGATCAAAAACAAAGAGAAATTATTTTTTCAAAGCTTGTGGATTCTGAATTATTAGATTATTTTAAGAAAAAGGATTTAGAAGCAATTAAAAAATATCTTAAAAAGATTATCCCAGAATCAGATAGCTTGTTTGGGAAAGACTTTTAGATTATGATTTTTTGAAGGAGGGATTATGTCTAGGTCAGAATTATTATGGGAAAAGGCAAAGACATTATTGCCAGGAGGGGTAAATAGCCCTGTTAGGGCATGGGGATCTGTAAGAGGGGAACCTCTTTTTATAGAAAGGGCAAAGGGATCAAAGGTTTATGATGTAGATGGTAATGAATATATTGATTATGTCTGCTCATGGGGGCCAATGATTGTTGGTCATGCAAATGATGAAGTGATAGAGGCAATTGAAAAGACTGCAAAAAAAGGAACAAGTTTTGGTGCTCCAACTGCTTTAGAAGTAGAATTAGCAGAAATAATTATTGAGGCATTTCCTTCAATAGAAAAAGTGAGGATGGTAAATTCTGGAACCGAAGCAACAATGAGTGCATTAAGATTGGCTAGGGCTTATACTGGTAGGGATAAAGTAGTTAAATTTAATGGATGTTATCATGGTCATGCAGACAGTTTTTTAGTAAAAGCAGGTTCTGGTTTAGCTACTTTTGGTATACCAGCCTCTCCAGGTGTGCCAGAAGATTTGACAAAGCATACTATTTCTTTACCTTATAATGATATTTCTGCTGTAGAAAAAACCTTTGAGCAAATAGGAGAAGAGATTGCCTGTGTTATTGTTGAACCTGTTGCAGGTAATATGGGGGTAATCTTGCCAGAAGATGGTTTTTTGCAAGGATTACGTAAAATTACACAAAAATATAAAAGTGTCTTAATTTTTGATGAGGTTATAACGGGATTTCGCATTAGTTTTGGTGGTGCTCAAGCATATTATAATATTGAACCTGATTTAACTTGTTTAGGTAAGATTATTGGTGGAGGATTGCCAGTTGGAGCCTATGGTGGGAAAAAAGAGATTATGTCTCTTATTGCTCCAGAAGGAGATGTTTATCAAGCAGGAACACTTTCTGGTAATCCATTGGCTATGAGTGCTGGTATTGCTACTTTAAAGATTTTAAAAAGGTCTGGAGTATATGAAAATCTTGAAAAAAAGACAAAAAGATTAGTAAATGGTATTAAAGAGGCAGCAAAAAAATATGACATCCCTTTACAAATTAATCAGATTGCTTCAATGTTTTCTATTTTCTTTAATAAAAATCCAGTAAAAAATTATGAAACTGCCTTAAAGAGTGACAATGAAATGTTTATTAAATATTTTTATGGTATGTTAAAAAGAGGGATTTATTTAGCCCCTTCAGCTTATGAAGCTAGTTTTGTCTCTATTGCCCATACTGATGAGGATATTGATAAAACAATTGAGGCAGTAGATAAAACCTTTAAAGAGATAAAGGAGGGGTAATATGCCTATATATGAATTTTTTTGTGAGCAATGTGGACATACCTTTGAGATTATTCAAGGCATAGATGCCCCTGCACCAAATTGTCCAATATGTGGAGGTAAAACAAAAAAGTTAATATCATCTATATTTTTTAAAGTAGCTACAGATGAGGCTATTAAACGTGTGGAAAAACGATTTAAGGATTATATTAGGTGGGGGAAATATAAGGATGCAGCCAAATTTGCTGATAAGGCTGCTCAATATTTAAAACATGATAAGATTAAAAGGATGCAGGAAAGTATCCAAAAGAAGCTTGAGAAAAAGAAACAAATATGAAATTAATTGGCGTAAAGTTAAGAGGAGATAATCGCATTTATAAATTTAGTGCTGATGAGGATATAAAAAAGGGGGATTATGTTATTATAAAGTTGGAAAAAGGTGAATGTATTGGAAAGGTAATTGAGTTGTTTGAAGTGCCTGATAATTTTTCATTTCCTAAGATTGAAAGGAAGGCTACAAAAAGTGATATTAAAAAAGATCAAAAAAATGCTGAATTAGAAAAAACAGCATTTCAATTTTGTTCTGAGCGAGTTTTGGCCCATGGACTTGAGATGAAACTAGTTAGAGTAGAATGTCTTTTTGATAGAAGCAAGCTTATATTTTATTACACAGCAGATGGAAGGGTAGATTTTAGAGAATTATTGAAAGATTTAGTTAAAAGATTTCGAATGAGAATAGAATTGCGTCAAATAGGTGTGAGAAATGAAACACAGATGATTGGTGGGATAGGGCCATGTGGAAGAGAATTGTGTTGTAGTCTTTTTTTAAAAAGTTTTGCTACAGTTTCTGTAAAAATGGCAAAAGAACAACATGTTTCCCTTAATCCAGAAAAAATATCTGGTGTTTGTGGTCGATTAATGTGTTGTCTTAATTATGAATTTCCACTTTATCAAGCATTTAAAAAAGGTTTGCCTGCATGTGGTGAAACTATTAAAGTAGGAGATATTGAAGGGAAAATAATAAGGTATAGCCTTCCTAGAAATTCAATGTTTATTGAGACAAAAGAAGGAAGAGAGATAGAAATAAAACTTGAAGAATTAAAATCTTTAAGGAGTGTGTGATTTATGAATCGTTTTTATGTGACTACACCAATTTATTATGTAAATGCTAAACCACATCTTGGTCATGCCTATACTACTATTGTTGCTGATACTATAAATAGATTTTACAAATTAATGGGCTATGAAACATTTTTTCTTACAGGTACTGATGAGCATGGAGATAAAATTGTTCAAGCAGCTAAAGAGGTGGGCAAAACACCAAAAGAGTATGTGGATGAAATAAGTGATTGTTTTCGTAAGACATGGGCTGATTTAAATATTCAGTATAACAAATTTATCCGCACTACCTTTGAATATCATAAAAAAGTAGTGCAATATGTTTTACAAAGGCTTTATGAAAAAGGTGAAATTTATTTAAGTGAATATGAAGGGAAATATTGTTTTGGTTGTGAGAGATTTCTTACAGAAAAAGAATTAATAGATGGTAAGTGTCCTGATCACAAAACAGAACCTGTTTTGTTAAAAGAGGCAAATTACTTTTTCCGTATGAGCAAATATCAAGATTGGTTAATTGATTATATTAAAACTCATCCTGATTTCATTCAACCAGAAAGATATAGAAATGAAGTTTTAGGTTTTTTGCGTGAACCTTTAGAAGACTTATGTATCTCAAGACCTAAAAAAAGGCTTAGCTGGGGTATAACTTTACCATTTGATAAAAATTTTGTTACTTATGTATGGTTTGATGCCTTACTGAATTATTTATCTGCCATTGATTTTCCAGATGGAGAATTATTTAAAAAGTTTTGGCCAGTAGCAAACCATATTATTGCCAAAGATATTTTAAAACCACATGGAATTTATTGGCCTATTATGTTGCATGCAGTAGGTATTGAGCCATATCAACATCTGCATGTGCATGGTTATTGGAATGTAAGGGAGCAAAAGATGTCTAAATCTTTAGGCAATGTAATTTCTCCTTTAGAGATTACTGAAAAATATGGTTTAGATGCCTTTCGTTACTTTCTTTTGCGTGAGATGCCATTTGGTTTGGATGCTAATTTTAGCGAAGAAGGGATGATAGAACGTTTTAATGCTGATTTGGCTAATGATTTGGGGAATTTATTTAGCCGTTCTTTAAGTATGCTTCATAAATATAACAAAGGAATTATTCCAGAATCTTATATAGAGACTGATGCAGAGAAAAAAATTAGGGAACAAGCGCAAAATATGATAGAAATATATGTTCAAGAAATGAAAAATTTTAATTTTCATAAAGCATTAACAAATCTTTGGGAATTTATAAATGCTTTAAATAAATATATTGATTCTTCAGCCCCTTGGACTTTGGCAAAAACTGGTCAAAAGGAAAGATTGAATGCTGTACTTTATACATTAATGGAGGGATTACGTTTAATTGCCTTTTTATTAAAGCCCATAATGCCTGATGCAAGTAAAAAAATGTATGAATTATTAAGTTTAAAAGAAGATTTATCCTGGGATGAGGCTATTAAATGGGGGCAGATAAGACCAGGTGTAAAAGTGCAAAAGCCAATTCCTCTTTTTCCAAGAAAGGAATTGCCAAAAGAGATAAAAGTAGAAAAGGAAAAATTGATTACTATTGAAGAATTTTCTCGTATAGACATTCGTGTAGGTGAGATAATTGAGGCAGAAAGATTGCCTAATACAGAAAAATTATTGAAATTAAGGGTTGATTTAGGTGGAGAAAAACGCACTGTTGTAGCAGGTATTGCTAAATTTTATAAACCACAGGATTTAATTGGTAAAAAAGTATTAATAGTTGTAAATTTAAAACCTGCTAAATTGCGTGGAGTAATTTCAGAAGGAATGATTTTAGCTGCATCAGATGGTGAAAATATGGTTTTAACAACAATAGATGGTGATATTAAATCTGGAGCAGAGGTGAGGTGATAATATGAGTGATTTGGAAGAAGTCTTTCCCAGAATTAAAAGATTGCCTCCTTATGTCTTTGCAGAAGTAAATAATTTAAAGATGGAGGCAAGAAGGCGGGGAGAGGATATTATTGATTTAGGTATGGGTAATCCAGATCTTCCTACACCTCGCCATATTGTAGATAAATTGATTGAAGCAGCGCAAAAACCACATAATCATCGTTATTCTGCCTCTCGTGGTATTAGAAAACTGCGTGAAGCTATTGCTAACTGGTATAAAAGAAGGTTTGATGTAGATATTGATCCTGAAACAGAAGCAGTAGTAACTATTGGTAGTAAAGAAGGATTTGCTCATCTAATGCTTGTTATGCTTGGCCCTGGTGATTCAGCTTTAGTCCCCAATCCTACCTATCCTATTCATAGTTATGGTATTGTTATTGCTAATGCAGATGTTCATAGTATACCTCTTATTGAAAACTGTGATTTTTTTGAAGAGCTTACAAAGGCAGTTAAAAAAGCATGGCCACGTCCAAAGTTATTAGTTATTTCTTTTCCACACAATCCTACAACAAAAGTAGTAGACCTTGAATTTTTTCAAAAAATTGTTGATTTTGCTAAAGAAAATAAGATTTGGATAATTCATGATTTTGCTTATGCTGATCTTGTTTATGATGGTTATGTAGCACCAAGTTTTCTTCAAGCAAAAGGGGCAAAGGATGTTGGTGTTGAATTTTTTTCTATGTCCAAAAGTTATAATATGCCTGGTTGGCGGGTAGGTTATTGTGTAGGTAATGCAAAAATTATAAGTGCACTTACTCGCATAAAAAGTTATTTAGACTATGGTATATTTCAACCAATTCAAATTGCCTCTATTATTGCTTTAAATGGTTCTCAAGAATGTGTTCAACAAACTGTACAAATTTATAAAGAAAGAAGAGATGTTTTAGTAGAGGGTTTAAATCGGATTGGTTGGTCAGTAGAAAAGCCAAAAGCTACTATGTTTGTTTGGGCTAAAATACCTGAAAAGTTTAGACATTTAGGTTCAGTAGAATTTTCTTTAAGACTTATTCGAGAGGCAAAAGTAGCTGTCTCACCAGGTATTGGTTTTGGTGAATATGGAGATGAATATGTGCGTTTTGCTTTAGTAGAAAATCCTCACAGAATTCGTCAAGCTATAAGAGGCATAAGAAGATTTCTTGAGAGGGGATAGATGAATACTATCAACATTGGACTTATCGGTCTTGGTACAGTTGGTACAGGTGTAGCAAAAATCCTTATTGAAAATAAGGATTTATTATTAAAACAAGTTGGTGTGCCTTTGGTATTGAAAAAAATAGCAGATAAAGATTTGAAACGTCCTAGACCTGTTGATTTGGCTGGCATTGTTCTGACAGAAGATGCAAATGATATTGTAAATGATCCTGAAATTCATATTGTTATTGAACTTATTGGTGGTTATGAGCCAGCAAAGACATTTATTTTAAATGCTATTAAACAGAAAAAACATGTTGTTACAGCTAATAAGGCTTTGTTAGCTGTTCATGGAGAAGAAATTTTTTCTTTAGCAGCTCATTATGGTGTAGATGTAGCTTTTGAGGCAAGTGTTGGAGGTGGTATCCCTTTAATAAAGGGGATAAAGGAGGGGCTTGCTGGAAATAAGATTCTTTGTTTGTTTGGTATATTAAATGGTACAGCCAATTTTATTTTAACTAAAATGACAAAGGAATGTATTCCCTTTGATAAGGCTTTAAAAGAGGCTCAAAAAAGAGGTTATGCTGAAGCAGATCCTTTTTTTGATGTTGAAGGCATTGATAGTGCTCATAAACTTGCTATTCTTGTTGCATTAGCCTATGGAATGCCTATAACATTTGATAAAGTTTATATTGAAGGAATAACAAACATTGAACCACTTGATATTGAGTTTGCTAAAGAATTTGGTTATTGCATAAAGCTTTTGGCTATTTCTCGATATAATGATAATGGTATTGAAGCAAGAGTGCATCCTACAATGATTCCCATAGAGCACCCTCTTGCCAATGTTAATTGGGCTTATAATGCCCTTTTAGTAAAGGGTGATGCAGTAGGCAATGTACTTTTTTACGGTTTAGGGGCAGGTATGATGCCAGCAGGTAGCGCTGTGGTAAGTGATGTAGTTGATTTAGCAAGAAATATAATTAAAGGTATTAGCCAAAGAGTTCCATCTCTTTCTTTTCTCCCTAGTGAAAGAGAAAAAAAGCCAATCATTTCTATGGATGAAATTATTTGTAAATACTATTTTCGTTTTTTTGCAGTAGATAAACCTGGTGTACTTTCAAAGATTTCTGGTGTATTAGGTAATAATGATATAAGTATTGCTTCAGTAGTGCAAAAAGGTAGAGAAATAAATGGTAAAGTGCCTATTGTTATGCTTACCCATGAGGCAAAGGAGGCAAATGTGAAAAAAGCATTAAAGGAAATAGAAAAACTTGAAGTAGTAAAGGCAAAACCTATTTTTATTCGTATTGAAGACGAATTGAGGATTGAGTGATGAAATTTATCTTTCTTGTTGGTGATGGAATGGGAGATTATCCTATAGATGTTTTAAATAGGAAAACCCCTTTAATGGCTGCTAAGACACCAAACATGGATTTTATTGCCACTCATGGTTCAATAGGTTTGGTAGAAACAGTGCCAGAAGGTATGCCACCTGGCAGTGATGTTGCCAATATGACGCTTATGGGATTTGACCCTAAAATCTATCATACAGGTAGAGGGCCGATAGAGGCAGCAAGTCTTGGTATAAAAGCTTCTAAAGAAGATATTATTTTTAGGTGTAATCTTGTTACATTGACAGAAGAAAGAGGACGTTTCTTTATGGCTGATTATAGTGCTGAGCATATTTCATCAGAAGAGGCAAAGATTTTAATAGAAGCATTGAATGAAGGTATAAATGATGAAAAATTTAAATTTTTTGCTGGTGTAAGTTATAGGCATATTCTTATCTGGTATAAAGGGAAAAAAGAATTTGAAACATTACCTCCGCATGATGTTATAGAAAAGGATGTTACAGATTATTTCTTCTCTTTACCAGAAGAAATAAGGAGCTTAATGGGTAAAGCAAGATTTATTTTAAAAAAACATCCTATAAACATTTCTCGCATAAATAGAGGATTAAAGCCAGCTAATAGTATATGGCCTTGGGGACAGGGGGAAATACCAGATATGCCTAAATTTGAAGAAAAATTTGGATTAAAAGGGGCAGTAATCTCAGCGGTAGATTTAATTAAAGGTATTGGTATCTTAGCAGGATTGAAAATAATAAATGTACCTGGGGCAACAGGTTATTTTGATACAAATTATAAAGGAAAAGCAGAATATGCACTTTCAGCATTAGAAAAGTTAGATTTTGTTTATGTTCATGTTGAAGCACCAGATGAAGCAGGTCATGAAGGTAATTTAAAAGCAAAAATAGAATCAATTGAAGCATTTGATGAATTTGTAGTTGGCACAATATTAAGAGAAACAAAAGAAAAGGATATAAAAATTCTCGTTACCACTGATCACTATACTCCTATTTCAGTAAGAACACATGTTGCTATGCCAGTGCCATTTGCTATTTTTTATGAAAGAAAATCCAATGTTTCTTTTCGCCCATTTTCTGAAGAAAGTGCTAAAACATCAGGTATTTTTGTTAAGCCAGGTCATCATTTAATAGAATTATTCTTTAAAATAGCCTCCCAAAAATCTTGTATGCTATAGTAAAGTTTTGACAGAGGGTACAAACCAAAAGATTATCTCTTAATGGCGAAAGCTATAACCTAAAATATACTTTGCTGCTGGGATAAAAATGAGAAAGGCAAGTATGATTTTTATTACTCTTTCAGGAATATATTTTTGTGTTCTTGCCCCAGTATACATACCTAGCATACCACCTATACCAAACAAAATAGCAATTTTCCAATTGGGTGGATAACCTAACAAGTGGTAAAAACATACGCCCATTATAGAAGTAGTAAATGTGCCTGTAAGGGTGGAACTAGCGATAGCATGGGGTGGTAACATAAATACCGAAATAAGGATAGGGGCTAATAATGCCCCACCCCCAATTCCATAAGCCCCAGAGATAGTTCCAGTAAAAAGAGTAAGTAAAAAGATAACAATAGGTGAAAAAGAAAAATCTTCATGAGCAAAAGAAAATGTGACATTTTTAAAAGACATCTGTTTAATTTGAATTTCAGTAACCGCCTGTATTTTCTTTTTTCTCATCAATATTAATCTTAAGCAAAGGCATATTAAGACAAGACCAACAAATAATTTAAAGGGTTTGGGATTAAGCAGAAAA
>Ga0209410_1001906_pt1 | contig 10140 bp, 8 predicted proteins | sample Mar14436cmmetaG_FD_184135 | JGI IMG/M metagenome (GOLD analysis project Ga0209410, IMG submission 184135) | Marine hydrothermal vent microbial communities from Guaymas Basin, Gulf of California to study Microbial Dark Matter (Phase II) - Marker... ... | reverse complement strand
CATCCAGGGTCTCATAGACCTCCTCCACGGTGAGGGGCTTATAGAAGAGGGGTCTGATCTTCTTCTCCGATAGCGCCCGTTCAGCCACCCTGCCTATGTCGCCCTCCTCAGCCATCATGGCGTCGACCTCCCCTCGCTCCAGGCCCGTCGCCCTGGCGATGGCTTCGAGCGCCATCTTCTCCGCTATCCCTATCTCAGGCTCCCCCATCCAATCTGGGTGTATCTTACCCTGGGTGAGGTAGATGACCTTCTCCAACTCCTCTGGCTTAGCATCCTTGAATAACTCGGCGAGTATCGAGATCATCTCCAACCTCTTCGTAGTGGCCTCCAACCTCTCATAGGTCTCAGCCAACTCTGCGTAGAGCATCAGGTTGAAGTTGGATTCGACACCTATAAAGCTCACCTAAATCGAAAACCACATCGACAAGAACCCATTTAACACGACTAAGGAAAATTATAGCGTAAGAAAATCGAGGGAAAAACGATCCCACCTCATTCTCGGAGATGCGATTTAATGGAAGGCCATTTCACCCTAAATCCATCGATCAACGGATATATCCGACGCCCCAGAGCCTCCCCCAGAGATGAGCCTCCCCCTCAGGAATTACATGATCCGATAAATCCGAGAGCCTGAATTGGGAGGGGGAGAACCCGATATCCTTAAGGATCGATGGAGGGGAGGCTAAGAGGGCATCTATATTGCCCCTCCTCCACGGAGCACCATATATAAGGAGCCCACATATCGCACTCATCCTTCTCCCCTCATGGCTCAGGCTCCAGATATCAGGGGTCTGAAGAGCGCCTATCGCATCCTCCATGATCGTCGCAGCATCCCTCATATCCCTATGGATGTGGAAGAGGGGGCCAAAACTATAATAGATGGTTGCCCCTTAACCCTTTAGCTCCCTAAAGGGGCCTCCATAGAAGGCCTCGGGGAGAGGTGGAGGAGTTGGTTAGAATCTCCTTCCTCGGTGGGACACGTGAAGTGGGGCGGAACGCCATCCTGGTTGAGTCAGATGGAGCTGGGCTTCTATTAGATTATGGGGTGATGCTCGATGAGGAGCCGGGCTTCCCAGCTCATGTTAGGGCGACGGATATCGACGGCATAGTCGTCACCCACGCCCACCTCGACCACTCTGGGGCGGTGCCCATCTTCTATCTAACGGAGCGTAAACCCCTCTTCATAACCCCCATAACAGCCGAGTTGGTGAGGGTTCTCATAAAGGACTTCATAAAGCTGAGCGGCTACTACCTCCCCTTCGAGTATCTCGAGCTTGAAACCATGATGAGATGTCGGAGAGACATCCATTATGGGATGCGTATCAGGGTGAAGGACATCGTCTTCACACCCATAAACGCTGGACATATACCGGGAAGCTTCATGGTTGATATGGAGGTTGGAGGTAAGCGCATCCTCTATACGGCTGACATAAACACGATAGACACCAGGCTTGTGAAGGGGGCGAGGGTTCCAAGGAGACGCTACGACGTCGTCATCATAGAGAGCACCTATGCGACGCAGGAGCATCCAGATAGGAGAGAGCTGGAGGAGGAGTTCATAAAGGAGGTGAGAAGCGTCATCGATGAGGGCGGCCGAGTCCTCATACCGGCCTTCGCCGTCGGCCGGAGCCAGGAGATGCTCACCATCCTCCACGCCTATGGATTCAGGAGGAACGTCTACATCGACGGCATGGCGAGGGAGGTCAACGAGATATTCCTCAGCTACCCAGACTACCTGAAGGCTCCGAGGGCCTTCATGAAGGCCCTCTCGACGACGAGGGTTGTCAGGGGTTGGAGGGATCGCCGTGAGGCCTTGAGGAGGCCGAGCATCATCGTCGCCCCCTCAGGCATGCTCCAGGGTGGGACTGCCATCTACTACATGGAGAACCTCGCCCTCGATGAGCGGAGCGGGGTTTTCCTCGTCAGCTTCCAGATACCTGGAACCGGCGGGGCCAAGCTGCTGGAGACGGGGAGGTTCACAATCGGCGAAAGGGAGGAGGAGGTCAAAGCGAAGGTTAGACGCTTCGACTTCTCCAGCCATGCGGGTATGACCCAGCTCCACGACTTCCTAAGGGGGTTGAGGGGTGAGCCTAAGATATATGTGATACACGGCGAGGAGGAGAACTGTAAGGCGCTCGTCGACTGGACTGTGGAGGAGCTCGGCCTGGAGGCTCAGGCTCCACAGCAGGGAGATGAATTCGAGGTTTAGGTAAGGCTTAAAAGGTTGATGAGGGAATCCCTGAGATGCCCTCAACCCCGATTAGGAGGCTCCTAAGGGGAAACATCCTCATCCTAACCGTCAGCAGGATCATCTGGAGCCTCTCATCAGCCATAGTCAGACCCTACCTATCCCTCTACATCCTCGCCCTCGGGGGTAGCAAGCCGGTCATAGGGTTTGTGAACGCCCTTGGAAACCTCGCCGGAATCTTCCTCTACCCAATAGGGGGATACATCGCCGACAAGGCTGGAAGAGCCAAGCTGGTTGGATTCTCAACCCTCCTCTACGCCTCCAGCTTCCTCTTCTTCGCCCTCGCCCCAGATTGGAGATGGATCGCCGCAGGCCTCATCTATCAGCAGCTCGCCCTCTTCTACATGCCAGCCCTCAACGCCATAATGGCTGACTCAATACCCGTGGGGGTGAGGGGTCGAATACTATCGTTGATGATCGCCATCCCGGGGGCCGTGAGGATCATAGCCCCCTACATCGGAGGCCTATTGATCGCTGTCTATACCCTCAGGCCGGCGATGAGACTCGGCTTCCTCATCAGCTTCATCCTCGGCGTCATCGTCGCCCTGATGAGGCTGAGATACCTCCAGGAGACCCTGAGGGGAGAGGGGATAGGAAGAGACATCCCAGGGATATTCAAGGCCGCCTACGCCGAGATCGCCGTCTCACTCCGATGGATAGGCTCCCATATGAGGGGCTACACGGCCCTCGCCATCCTCCTAATCCTCGTGAACAGCATAGTCATGCCCTTCTGGGTCGTCTATGCGACGGAGGTCATCGGCCTCACCCCCTATCAGTGGGGTGTGATACTCCTCATCGGCGGCGGCGTCAGAACCGTGATGAGCCTCATGGCTGGAAGCCTCGTGGATCGCATCGGGGCTAAGACCTGTATGATGATAGCCTTCGCCGTGGCGGCTCCCTCCATGATCCTCTTCACCCTCTCAAGGGGCTTCCTACAGGTCTCCCTGGTATATGTGGCCCTGAGCCTCGCAGGCGTATTCCTCTGGATCGCCACCTCCGTCCTCCTCGCCGATACGATACCAAGAGCCATTAGGGGGCGTATAATGGCAGCTCTGGGGCAGGGTGTGGGCATAGGTATAGCTGGTGGAGGATACGCCAGCGGCTTCCTCCTCTTCATCCCCATGACCATAGGCTCCTCCATAAGCGGCTACATCTACCAGCTAAACCCAGCCTACCCATGGCTCATACAATCCATAACGCTGACGGCAGCTCTCATCCTCGCAGCATGGCTCATCAGGGAGCCTGAGCGGGCTGAGGCTTAGAAAGATAAAAATATCCCTTCAATCCCTTTGAGGGAGGCGGAATGCCGAAGGAGATATTCGACCCAGAGGAGTTCCTACGCATCGCCGAGAGGGCCTCGGAATGTAGAATAAAGCGGTTAGGCGACGTGATGAAGCTGAAGCTGAGAACCAGGAGATACCTATACACACTTAAGGTCAACGTCGAGGAGGGGGAGGAGCTCCTGAAGAAGATTAAATGCCCGAAGAGGGAGGTTTAGACGATTTTCCAGTTGATTTAAGAGACTTCTCCACATAGGTGAGGGTGGATCGAAGGTCTAGGAGCTCTATATATCTCCTGGATAGGTCTGCAAAGGCCTCCTCCCGATCTCCATAGATGATGACGCCCTCGTTGAGGAGGGTGTAGAGTATTCCCATGGGGGCTGAATCGATGTGTATGAGGTCTATGGAGGACTCAGGGCAGCCTAGGGCCTCAGCGAGATCCATGAGGAGGCCTCCCATCTCCAGGGCGCTTTTGAGCTCCACTGAGACGGCTATGTCGTAGTCCCTCCCAGGTTCACCCCTAGCCCTTGAGCCGAAGAGGAGGGCGTATCTCACCCCATATCTCCTGAAGACCTCCTCGACGCCCCTCAACTCCCTTGGGTCTATCTCATCGGCGTCGATGCATCCCCTCAATTTATCCAGGACTATTGGCAGCTCCTCCTCCATCTCCCTGAAGGCCTCCTCCTCCAGCCTCCTATCCATCCTCGCATATCCATGGACTAGGAGATTCCTGAAGCCAGCGAGCTCAACTAGGAAGGTTTTATGTTCCTCCCCGATGAGGCTGGAGATGAATTCGGCTATCCCCCTATAGGTCTCGGGTTTGCCTCTTCCAAGGTAGACGGCTAGCATAGCTCCAAGGTCTAGGAGGGATTGGATCAGGAGTTGGGCGATCCTCTCAAGGGCGTAGAGGCTCTCCCCCCTCTCCCTAAACTCCTGGAAATCCCTCAGATATCCCTCAAAGAGCTCCAGCTGCCTCCTAACCCTCAACCCCTTAGGCTTAACTCCCCTTAGATATTTAGAGTTCCCCATCGTCGATGATCTGGGGGACTATCCGGCTGTGGAAGAAGTTGGAGAGCATCCTAAGCCTCGTTAAGGTATCCCCCCTAGAGCCTAACAGGAGGCTTGTAGCCTCCCTCAGCTCCTCCCTGAATCTCCCAGGCAGATGCCTCAAGGAGTCCTCCAGGAGACCCTCAGCCTCGGACTTAACCTCCAACAGGGGAGCTAGACATCCCACTCCCTTCAACATCTGAGCCACATAGAGGGCCTTTTCCCCAGGGGTGGAGAGACTCCTCCAGGCCTCAACCTCCTCCCTCGACGGTCTGGCGACATACTCGGCATAGGCGAATTGGCAGTCGATGAAGCCGTGATCGACGAGGAGCCGCTCAACCTCAAAATCCTTCACGGCGATGCTCAAGAGGTAGAGCAGGGTCTCAGCCAACTCCCTTGAGCCGCCGAGAATCTCAGAGGCCTTTAGGAGGCTTCTGGGCATGGGGAAGATGTAATGTTCAAGGGAGCCGTGAAGCACTGAATGTCCAGCCTCATGCCTCAAACCGCCAAGCTGAAGGAGACGGGGCAGCCCCCTCATCCCTTCGAGGCAGACCATGATCCTCGGAGTCCCCCTCCAGGCGTCATGCGTAGCGAAGAAGCCCAACCCCGAAACAGGCCCCCTAACGCCGACGGAGGCAGCCTCCCCAGCCAAGGCGGCATCCATCATCGAAGCCCTCTCAAATATCCAGAGCTCCAGAAGCTCAGGCCAACCAATACGGCGATAACAATCCTCCAACACCCCCAGAATCCACTCAGCGAGGGAGTCATCGACGGAGCCGAACCTTGAGAGGAATATCTTAGTCAACGTGGATTAGAGGGGAGGGGTGTTGAATAAGCCTTCCCGGGGCGATGGACGCCTTATAAGTGGTGGCCACTTATAACGTGGAAAATTCTTAAGGGGCTGGTGGGCCGGGCAGGATTCGAACCTGCGACCCTCGCCACGTCAAGGCGATGTCATACCCCTAGACCACCGGCCCAGGCCACTGATCGTTGAGGCTTCCTCCCTTATCTTTTTGTCGTTTAGCTCTCGACTTTAAACCTTATCACCGGTGGAGGGTGACTATGATCTGTGAGGCTTCACCTGGTTCTCCTTGTGTCTCTGGTCTTTGTTGCTCTGTTCTCCATCGGTGTCTTTATGTGGCTTTGGGGTGGTTTTGGGGGTGGTGTTAAGCCTGGTGTCGGCGTTGGGGTTCCCCCTCCCGATGTTGGCCCTGGGGAGGATGGGCCTTGGAATCATAGGTTGCTCATCGCCTTCTCCGAGGATGGTCGGCGTTGGCTTAGGACCTATAGGGTGTTAAGCGATCAGGCTTCGGTTCCCGATGTCATCATCGATTCCAAGGGTCGGATTAGGGTGTATTATGCTGACTATTATAATTTGGGGGTTATCCTCGCCATCTCCAGGGATGGTGAGAGGTGGCGCTACATCAGGGTTAAGGGCCTAAACGCCTCCTGGGTTGACCCCGATGTGGTTCTGCTCCCCGACGGCCGTTATAGGCTGTATGCCTCCTATATGCCGCTCCATGGGCCTCAAGACCGAATACTCTCAGCCATCTCCAGGGATGGCATCCACTTCAAAGTGGAGGCTGGATGCCGATACCATCAGCCAGGGCGACTCGTAGTTGATCCAGATGTCTTCTACTTCCAGGGGAGGTGGTATATGATCATCGGCCCGAGGCTCACCCTCCTGGAATCGGAGGATGGATTAACCTTCACACTCGTCGGAGACCTACCATTAGAGGGGGCGGTTTCATCTACGATAATCGTCGACGGGAGGCTGCGAATCTACTATCATCGCCTCGAAGCCGATGGGAGACTTCACATCTACATGGCTGAAACCAGAGACCTAAAGGAGTGGAGCGTCGAGCAAGTCCTCCCCCCAGGCCCTCAAGGCTCCCTCGACGCCTATGGGGTTGGAGACCCAGCCGTGGCGGAGCTCCCCGATGGGGGCTACATCATGATCTACAAGACCTGGATAGAGCCTCCCCCATGGATCAGCGGAGGGTGACAAGCCCCATCTTCTCATAGAGCCTGAAGAGCTCCATCAGGTATTGTAGGTCGCAGCGTCCGATCTCAAGTTCTATGAGCCTTGCGATCTCCAGTAGGCTTCGATGGCCGTCGGCCCAGTATTGGGCGAGGACGCCCTGTATCTGGCTCTCCTTATATTTCTGATTCAGCCTCCAGTAGGCCTCTCGATCCTCCTTGGGCAGCTTTCTCAGCCAGGGCCCGATGGAGATTGGGCCTCTGAATCTCCTCTTCGGCTTCATGGCGTCGGCCTCGATCTCCATCCGTCGCTTACGCCTCCTAATCCTCCTCAGCCTCAAACCCCTCTCGGATGCATAGTCCCTGATCGCCTCCTCTATGCGGTTAGTCTCCCCCCTGGCTGTATCCCTCAGCGCCCTACGGCATCTCTCCATCGCCTTCTCATCCAGCTCCACGTCCAGCTTTCTCATCGACTCCAGGGCCTCTATCCCCCTCTCAGCCTCGTATAGGAGCTCCCGCCTCATTCTCTCCAGGGCCTCAGCTAAGACCCTCTCAGCCCTCTCACCTTCAGCCTCGTTCAGCGCCTTGGTTAGGATTCTCTGACCCCGCTCGAGGATTCGTCTCCGATACCTGTTGACCGTCTCCTCCATCATCCACCTCGCCTCGACTCTTCCCGCTGAGGCGATGAAGTAGGCGTAGGTGGCAGCCATAAGGGCTGCTCTCCCAAGCATCCTTGGGTCAACCTTATCGACGGTGTCGAGGCTGGTGTGATAGAATCTATCAGGCCACTGGATGATCATGGGGCATGGAACCCCTACGGAGGGGTCTGAGAATATGTAGTGGTCGCTTCCGCCGGAGAAGGGGGTGACGGCCCACCTGTAGAGGGGGTAGGCGGCTGTTCCGGAGAAGTTCTTAAACTCCCCCTTCAACTCATCCAGGATGGCCTCGAGGAGGGGGTTGACATAGGATGCCTCGGCGTCGGGCGTCCACTCCAGGATGAGGCTGCTCCCGCAGAGCTCCTGGTTTTCGCCCACCATGTCGAGATTCAGGGCGGCCACCATTTCCCCGATGCGATGCTCATTTTCGGCGAGCCAGGCGTAGGTTCCCGTCATCTCGGGGACGAAGAGGAAGCGAATAGTCCTCCGAGGCCTTTTGAGCCTTCCCTCGGCGATCAGCTTCTGAAGCGCCCTAGCCGCCTCCATGGCTGCGGCGCATCCGGAGGCGTTGTCGTTGGCTGAGGGCTGGGGGTGGCAGATGTGGGCGACTATGACGACTTCTCCTTCGCCCTCGCCCTCGATCCAGGCTTCTCCAACCTCGATGCTTCCCCGTTTAAAGCCTGAGTCGACCTTCGCCCAAACCTTTACGGATTTCCCCCTCCTCCGCTGCCTCTTGATCAGGTCTCTGAGCCATCTCCCCCTCCTCGGCGGGAGGACGAATCCGAAGCAGGGCTTCTCTCCACCTGTCCACCAGAAGCTGGTATACTGCAGTGCATCGTCGAGGTCTCCCTCCCTCCGCACAGGGGGGAAGAGTCTCATGCCGTAGTAGATGATGCCTATGGCTCCTCGATCCTCAATGGCCAATTCATAGACCCTGCTGATACGTCCATCAGTGAGGACTATACGCCCCTCAACTTCTAAGCCCCTATAATCCCGTGGCTCCTCCCCCCTGCCGACGTAAACAACCTCAGCCTCCACCCCCTCAGGGGGCGTCGGATAACTACGCTGGATGAGGCTCAGCTTAGACTCAGACCACCTCGCCAGGGGCCGCCTCTCCGACTCGGGTTCACGGAGCCAGAGCTCCGCATCCCTGCACCACCACTCCCTGAAGAGGAGGCAGCTCCAGGCATAGCTCTCACCATCAGCCGGATAACGCCTCACCCCCGCCTCAAGGCCATAACCCCTCAAAACGTCGACGACATACTCCACAGCAGCCCTAAACCCAGGACTCCCCTGAATACGATGATGACGAGTGATCTCCGAGACGAAGCCAAGGGCTATGTCACCGGAAACCTCACCCCTCAACTCCTCCAAAACCGACTTAAACATCGATCAAGACTCCACCCAAAACTTAAAAAGGCCTCAGGGAGGAGGCTTAAACCTTTATAGAGGAAACCGGTCTCTATCATAGCGGCCGCGGTAGCTCAGCCTGGGAGAGCGTCCGGCTGAAGACCGGAATGTCCCCGGTTCAAATCCGGGCCGCGGCACTAAGAATTCTCCCTCATCCTGACAGCCGATTCCGGAGGAGACCTATAAAGGGCTGTGGAGGTCGGCCATAGGGTTGTCTATATCGATAAGGGGCTGGCGAATTGGAGGGCCGTCGGCGTTGAGCGTCGCTTCCTCGACTTCGGAGGCCGTGGATGCTAACCCTCTCTTCCTACAGCCATCAGGAGCTCAATCCAAGGTTAACGGCGTTCCTCAGTAGGCGTAGGGTTCCAAGTTTCTCCGGGTCGACGCCTCCCTCGCTGCTCCCCTCTGGATGGGGGCTGAAGAGGATGACGAGCCCCTCACCAAATCGGGCTGAGACTATAGCGGCTGAGCCATCATCATAGACCGCTACGACCTCAACATCTCTACCAGCCGTCATGTGGGGGCCATTCTGATACCATATCCTGATGCGTTCCCCATAGCCCTCCACCAGGGGGTGAGATGGATCTACGACGCTGATCTCCACGACGCCTATCCCCCTCACCCTCCTGTTGGTTACATTTATGATGCCAAGCCCCTCAGGGCGGCCTGGAACCTCGACACGCTCAGCAGCGATGTAGGCTCCGGCGCAGATGCCGATGTATAGGCCGCCACCCTCGACGAATCCCCTTATCTCCTCCAATCCCCCTGGGCCGAGGGCTGAAACCATCTCAGCAGTATATCCCCCAGGGACTATCAGCACCCTACAGCTCCTCCGGAGAGCTCCACGATGAATCGCATCCTCATCAACCTCCCTGTAGGGTATGCCCAGCCTCTTCAGGGCATCCTCCACATCTCCCGCCAAGATGGCTCCTGAGCCCGCATAGATGTATACCTCAGCCCCCTGACCCGGCCTCCTGATCATGGAGATGGCCACCCCGATAGCGATGGGGATGAGGATTAGAAAAATTAGATGGCTCCGCCTCATGCCGCTATAACTTCTTCAGTATCCACCTCTCCTTTGCGTAGCCCGTTTCCTTAGAGGGCTGCTCGAGGGTGAGGTCTTCTATCTCGGCTCTGAGGCCGCATAGTTCCTTGAGGGCTGCGAACATCAGGTTGGTCATTATATGGCTTGGGCTCGCCCCCTCGTTGATCAGCCTCATGGAGGACTCTATGACGGAGACGCCGAACATCTCTATGATGACCTCATCCTCAGCCACCTTCGTCAACTGAATCTTAGCCATGTAGCCCATCTCCTCAAGGAATTCGCCGACCCTCCTCAAGACGTCGTAGGGCTCACGGCTTGGGAACTCTATACGTTTCCGGAGCTCCCTGAAACCGATCTCGCCGACATGTCTGAAGAACTCCTCAGCGGCCTCCTTGCCGTGGAGCTCTGAGTAGGCCTTGCAGATGTTGTAGTTTATGAAGTCGAGGAACTCCGGCCTCACCATCTTTATAGGAG
>Ga0209410_1001905_pt1 | contig 10143 bp, 19 predicted proteins | sample Mar14436cmmetaG_FD_184135 | JGI IMG/M metagenome (GOLD analysis project Ga0209410, IMG submission 184135) | Marine hydrothermal vent microbial communities from Guaymas Basin, Gulf of California to study Microbial Dark Matter (Phase II) - Marker... ... | reverse complement strand
GTGAGAGTGGAGAGGTTGCGAAGGGAAGTGGAGCAAGGCGAAGCATTTTTGGAAAGGTTGTATAATGCGAGGATAAAGATATGTGGTGAGGTGGTGGAGATAAATGGGGAAAACAAGGCGTGAGGTAATAAAGGATAAGATGGATGCTATTGAGAATGCGTTACAACGATGCGAGCAACATTTCGTTGATGTGCTTTCGCTTATGGATGGTGTGAATGACCGACCTGTTCAAGTAGTTGCGATGACCGCAACGCTTGCGAAGGAATTGCGTGAGCATGTGCGGAAAATGAGAGAAGAGTTTGGGTGGTGAAGTATGGAAGAGAGGATGGAAGAGCGGGTATTGGGACGGTGCGAGTGTTTTCTCACATACTCAAAGAAGGGTATTCGTTTCAGGGACGGTGAAGTGATATATGTTGCGTCGGTGGAGAGCATCAAGGCGTTGCTTGACGGCAAGGTGGAGAAAATCTACTTTGCGAAATTCCCATATCGCAAAATACCGCTTTCGGATAACGAGAGAGATGCGGTTGCGACGAAATGCCAAAAGTGCGGTAAAACAACGATTTGGCGTAAAATCCGAGAAGATATGTGGATGTGCGAAGGATGCGGGACGACGAAATCAACAACCGAATTGATAAAGGGAATAAGGAGCATCGTGGAGGGATATTGAGGGTGAGTGAGAAATGAAATTGCGGGATATAGTGATAAAAAATAGGGTAGGGGAAGATGTTGTGGTGAGGATGCGAATGATAGCAGAGTTTAAATCGGTGATTATCAAGGATGAAAAGGATGAAAGGTTATCAGTGTGGAAATTGGATGAAGAAGGGACGGATATAGAAATACAAATAGAAGAAAGGTGGAGGGATGAAGAGTAAAGGAATGGAGGGTGGTGGTGGAAAAATGGTGAATGCGGTGTTGGTGTATAATACAACGAAGAGGGACTTGCGAGCAAGGGTGGAGTATGTTTCAGAGACGGAAGAGAAATTCATATCATCAGGGGAATTCCGCTTATTCACAAAGGAAGATATAGTGGAAGGCGAGAAAATCAAGGTGTTCATATTGGAGGATAAGGAAGAGTAAGGTGGTGCGAGATGATATTGGATAAAGAGAGTATATCAGTAATAAACCGCACTAATACAAAGATGCGAGTAACTTTAGTGGTGGAAACGGAATATCGCTCATATACCCTTGACGCAAGCGGGTGGAGAAGTTATGATGATTTCAGTAATCCCGTGAAGCGAGAGATAAAGGTGATATTGGATAAAGAGGATGAAAAGGTGGTGTAAGAAATGGAAAGGGAAGTTAAGTTTAGGGTAATCAAGGATGTAAAGGAATTGCGACGGTTCATTATTGATGCGTTAATTGACCACGCAGAAAGGCGAGCATCCGCCCTTGTTCAGCAAAACAATAATCTCTTCTTTTATGAGCAGGGGTTTATTGACGGACTGAAAACGGTGAAGGATTTAATATCCGACGAAGGATTACTAATGTATCGGTATGTGCTTGAAGAGCGGAAAGAGCGAGAGGATGATAAAGAGCGAGATGTGTTTTAAAGGTGAGTGGAGAAATGGTAAATGCGGTGGAGTGTCGGTGGAGTAAAGAGCAAGCGAAGGCGTTGATTACATTCTTGCTCGCCGAGAAATATCGGCATGAAAGAGATGTGCGGATAATAAAGCGAAACATCCAACGCCTGCGAAAAGAATATAAGATAAGCGAAGAAGAATATAAAGAATGCGAAGAAAGAGCGGTGCTGTTCATTTATTTCTAAAAGGTGGTGGAGAAATGTGTGTGCGAGAGTGTGAGTTTCCTTATTTTTTGCTTACACATTATAAGGGTGCGGGACGCAAGCATTATCAAAAGTGTGTGCGGTTTGTTGGCATAACTCCAAACGAAGAGCGGTATGGAGAGGGTGTAATCTTACCCGCAACCGTTCAATTCAAATTTCCCGTAAGGCGTTACACACCGACCACCGAAGAATTGGCGAGGTTGGTCGCATCGTTTTGCTTTTTGTATGGGGATTTCTTTTGGGAAGATTTTATCTCACGGGTAAAGAAGCACTATTGGAGAATGGTGCGTGTGGTGGAGTGTGCGAAGGAAGAGAAGGAAGGTGGTGAAGATGGTAACGCTTGAAGAGAAGCGAAGGTATTTGGAGCGGTGGTTCAGAGGTTGGACTGCGAGAGGGTATGGAAGCGGTCAAGCATATGAAGAGTATATGCGGGTGCGAGAGTATATACCGAGAGAATATAGAATAAGGAAAACTGACTTTCTGCGGTTATATAGGGAGTATGCGGGTATTGAAGCGAGACACCGACAATTACGCTCTGTTCCACGAAACGCCGTCCCTTCGGAAAGATTATACTCACCACGACCATTATATACGGGTCGCCGTTATCATACAATTTTGCGTTTTACGGGAATTGACACAACGACGGGAGAAGAAATAACCCAATTCTATACATTCGCTCATGATAATCTAATGCGTCGTGGAGAATTGGAGGAAAAGGCGTTAGAATGGATTAAAACTATTGAAGGGGGGTCGCCGAAGGAATGGAAGAAGGCGGAAGTTTGGGAAGGATTTCGCAACATAAATGTTCCATAAACATAGGAAGGCGGAAACATCACAAGATAAAGCACAACAAAACAACCGCTCTTCCTCGTTATTTCCTATTTTTTGACACCGAAACAACCGAAGAGGTTGTGAGTGGGAGTGAGCGGAAGCAAGTTTTGCGTTTAGGTTGGGTGGTGCGAGTATATAGGGATAAGCGAGAGAATAAGTTAAGGGAAAGGTGGTGCGAATTCCACACAGTTAAAGAGTTTTGGGACTTCGTTGAAGAGAGTGTAATTGAGAAAGGGAAACTGTGGTGTTTCGCTCACAATTTAGATTTTGATTTTCGTGTGTTACAAGGGTTTAAAGTCCTGAAAGAGCGAGGGTGGAAAATTGAAACCTTCATATATGATAGTAAGAACATAATCTTATCTTTCCGCAAGGACGGTAAAACCTTGCTCTTCCTTGACACATTCAATTACTTCAAAGGGTCGGTTAAGAAGATGGGTGAAGCGGTTGGCTTACCGAAATTGGAAGTGGATTTCACAACCGTGAGTGATGAAGAATTATCAAGATATTGTAAGCGAGATGTTGAGATTATAAAAGAGTTTATGATGCGTTTAGTGGAATTCGTTGAAAAAGAGAATTTAGGGACTTTACAAAAAACGCTTGCGTCGCAAGCATTCACCGCCTTCCGACACAGATTTATGAAACATGAAATTTACATCCACAACAATATTGAGGTTATTGAATTAGAGCGAGAGAGTTATCGTGGTGGAAGGACGGAAGCATTTTACATAGGAAGGTTACCGAAAGGGAAGTATTACAAATTGGATGTGAATAGTATGTATCCTTTTGTAATGCGTGAGCGGTTATATCCGACCAAACTTATTCGGTTGGAAACGCAACCGAGTTTAAGCGGACTAAAGCGAGCATTACAAAGGTTTTTCGTTATCGCACATGTGCGTATAAAAGTGGATAAACCCATCGTTGCGATTAAGGGTGAGAGGTTGATATTTCCCGTTGGAGAATTTGATGCTTTCTTAACTTCACCTGAACTTGAATTAGTAATGAAGCATGGGGAAATTCTCAAAGTATATAAATATGCGATATATGAGCAACATCCAATATTCAAAGATTATGTGGATTTCTTTTACACCTTGAAGGAAAAGTATGCGAAAGAGGGAAATTCCGCCTTCAAGCAAATTGCGAAACTCTTCTTAAACTCTTTGTATGGGAAATTCGGACAGCGAACCCGTTTATTTGATAAGGTTGGAGAGTGCGAGCATGAAGATGGGTATGAGGTTGTTTTTGATGTTGAAACGGGAAAGCGAATAACTTATCGTTATCTCAATAATGAAGTATGGGTGGAAAGCGAAGAGTATGTGGAGGGTGAGAATAGTATGGTCGCTATTGCTTCCGCAGTTACCGCCTATGCTCGCTGTTACTTATGGGAATTAATTGAGAAGGCGGTTTTAGAAAATGTGTTCTACTGCGACACAGATAGTTTAATTGTAAATGAAGAAGGATATGAGAGGTTGCGAGATATGCTTGATGATTACAAATTGGGATATTTGAAGTGCGAGGGTGTGAGCGAGTTTGTTGAAATCCGCAACGCTAAAGATTACACATTTGGGAAAGAGGTTAAGCGGAAGGGTGTAAAGAAGGATGCGGTTGAAATCGCACCCAATACTTTCAAGCAAATACAATTTGAGCGGTTGCGGACTGCGTGGAGAAAGGGAAGAGTGAATGAGGTAATTGTAAAAGAACAGGTTAAGGAATTGAAGCAAGAATATCAAAAGGGTATTGTAACCGAGAGCGGAAGGGTTATACCGTTCAGGTTATCTTGATTTCTTCTCGCTTTCCTTCTCACCCTTCACTTCCTTCCCCAATTCCTTCGCTTTTTGAACAACCTTTGCGAATTTCTTAATTGCGATTTCCAAATCCTTCTTCGGCATTTTTACATCACCTTACTTCTCTTTCTTACCCAAATACAAATCATGGAATTCTTGCGGAATGTTGATGCGAGTGAGTAATTCCCTTGCTCTTTCTTCGGTAATTTGCTTATTCCTATACCACTTCACTATATCTTCTTTGGAAGGTAATCTTACCTTGCGGTTTCTTCTCCTCACCGCTTCCGCAACAATTTTATCTCTTCTTGATGCTCTTAAACCTAATTCATCCAATTTCTCCACTAATTCCTTTTCCGTAAGGTAACCTTCTTCAAATTGATATGTATATACCGCAACCTTATCGTTTATTTCACGCTCACTCTCTTTGTATTTCTCAATTGCGATTAAGAATTCCGCTTCCACTTCATCATATCCTATACTCATAAGCATCTCTTTACATTCTTCTTCCGTAATTTCCTTTATCTTGAACAATTCAAGAATTTGGCTTCGGGTTAAGTCCTTCTCTTCCGAAACCTTATAGGTTTTGTAAAATTCCAATAACTTCAAAGCATCCGCCTTTGTATATCCTATTTCCATTAGGCGAGCAATTAATTCTTCATCATCAATTAGTCCTAATTCATATATGCGACGCAAATCCACCCGTGTAAGTGGAGAGTATGAAATTGCCAATAATCTTTCTCTCCACCTTTTATCATAATCCGCTTGCTTCAAGTAGAATTTCACGGTTTCCAAATCCGTTTTGAGTTTATCCACTTCCAAACCCATTTCTTCATATGCTTTTCCACGCACTTTCAACACATCAGGGTGTAACCTGTGAAGCATCTCATATACCTGTGTTGGAGAGGGTAATTCCCAGTGAGACATCCAATACCACATCAATACATCCTTGCTCATTCCCGCTTTCTTCGCATACTCTACAATATTTTCGGGAAATTCCGCAGATAACGCTTCTTGCGTTTCTTTATCTTCGGTGAAAACCTCACGCACCGCAAACCGAATGAAGTCCGTTGGAGAAGGATAATACCATGATAATTCCTTTAATATTGAAATATCATCATCGTTATATCCTATTTCCTTTAGGCGTTCATTCGCATTAACCTTATCCGCACCCATTCTCCTCTCGCCTTCAATTATCTCGCTCACAGTGAGATGCGGTTTATAGTATGCGAAGAGCAAATCTTTGTAATCATCTGAATATCCTAAACTCGCATAATTTTTGTTTATTACATCTTCACTCAATTTTCCCGTATGCTTTGCGTATGCCAAAACGGGTAAATCAAGCGGTGTAGGACGACGCCATGAATTGAACCAATTTGTTAAATCTCTTCCAAATCCGCCTAATCCCATGCCGACGCCTGTGCCAATTATGCTTCCACCCAACATCGCACCTATTGCTCCGAGAGGTATGGGTTTCTTTCCCGCATTCTCTTCCACATACTTCTTCAAATCCTTATAATAGGGTATTTCCATGAATTCGGGTGGAATGATTTTATCAAGGTCGGGTTTTGCTTCCACTTCCAAATGCTTGATAATCATCAAAATACCTTCCTTAAGGGTATTTGCGAAGTCCTTGATGAAGTTATTCAACGCATCCGCAAGCGGTTCAAATGGTGCGGTTACTAATTCCACCACCTTCGTTATTACATCCCCGATTTTCATGTGCGACCACCCTTTATCCTCTTCTCCAATTCTTCCAATATATCATCAACGGGAATATCAATATCCAATATCTTTTCCACCAATTTCTCACCCTGCGAGAGTATGAAATTTGTAAGTGCGTCCCATCCACCCGTTACCGCCTTCCAAACATCATCGGGAATTTCCCATATTTTCTCCCATATCTTATTCGCTTCATTCCACAAATCCGTTATGCTTTGATTTAAGAAAGGAATATCTGTGTTCAAGATATTATCCAATTGTCTTTCCGCCCATGATTTAAAATCTTCAAGTGTTGGTAATCTCACATTTTGTATATTATCCAAAGCGGTTTCAAGTGGAGTTATAATAGGTTCAAAGTAAGGTTCAATTTTGTCCCATAACTCTGCGACGGTTTCACCAAAGGTTGTAACCCAATTATCAATTTTCAATACTGCGTCGGTTACAATATCATCCGCATATGATTTCGCCTGTTCCATTAAATCTTCCACTTCGCCCCATGTATGATTAAGAATATCCCAAAACTCATTCGCCCTTTGAACCCAATACTTCGCAATATTATCCACCCAGTCCCAAAGTTCATTCTTTATATCCGCTATTTTGTCTTTAAACGCCTTCCACCAATCCCATACAAAATCCGTAAAACTATCCCAAACATCAAACAATCCCATTTTCTCTTCCCTCCACATTAAAGTAAGGAAAAAATAAGCCCAAAAATAAGTCCTGCTATACCAAACGACCACTGTAATATTCGTTTAATCCAGTTAATACTTTCTTCCACCCTTGCTAAACCTTCCTTTATCTCTTCCAGTTCTTTGCGTATTTCTGCTATTTCCTTTTCCATCTTCCTTATATCCTTTCTTATCCTCTCTTCTCCTTCATTCCTTTCCATCATAGCATCCACTATTCTTGCTCTTTCCCTTTCTTTTCGTTGTTATTTATACTTCAGTATATTTAAGGCGATACCGTTACTTTAAAGTATCTTGTTTCTCCATCATTAACAGTATAACCGTTTCCTCCGTTGTTAAAGTTAAATGTTACTTCTTGACCCGCTGGAACATTTTGTTGTCCGCTTTCCAATAAATTATTACTATCATCCCTTATTTCCACAATAGCATCTCCGTCTTCCTCACCGTTATTCTTTACTTTTACATGTATATCTATGACATCTTCGTCAAAATTCACTGTTTCTCCCTCTGTTACTTCCACTATGTTACTATTTGTTGCGTGGTCGCTTATATAGACATGTGTTATTTCCATACATGCTTCGGTTGGATTATGGACATTAAAAACAAATACATCCGACATCTTTTCCCCATCACCTCCTTTTCCTATTTTGGTTCTATTCTTATATGATGATTTACATTAAATAAAGGTGATGTTCCTTCCACAAGGTAATCAATTTTAATATATCCTACTTCCGCAACATCAATTGTCTTTTCCTCAATTCCTACATCATTAAATTCCGTATGCTCAAGCATATAATATGTATAAACATCATCAAGCAAACCTATTGTTAATTTTATATTGAGTGCTGGGTTTGTTCCTTCCACACTTCTCACATTTACAATACTTCTTACCTTACAATTTCCAATACAAAACAAAACCGAATACCATGTAAAACTGCTACTTATATTATTAAACTTCCTAAACTCTGCTAATTCGTGTCCCCTTACACTCCTTAACGGTATTAACTTTGCTTCGTCAATATATGCCACATCTCCTTCATTTTCTAATAACACATAACATCCAACCTTAAAGTGTGTTACCTCTCCAAACCCTCTTAATATCCCTTTTACTGTTCGCCAACATGTTGATGGCATAACCCAACCGAGAGCAAAGTATTTTAATAAATTAAGTTTATCATCTAATCCATATAACATTCCACTCGCATGGAAATTGTTTTGTAACTTAACAGGAAGAATAAATAAAAATGCCTCATTTTCTTCAAATGAGCAAACCGCATCATATCCTATATAAGAATAAGCATAATCTTTTGTTGCTACTAATTTCCCCGCATAATTACCATAATATTTCTGTTCCTGTGTTACGGATAATTCTAAATCACCACCCATTCCATACATATTATTTTCCCATCCTTCCGCTGTCCCCGTTTCAAAGTCCCCATTATACAACAAATTCCCTTTCTTTCCCATTTCTCACCACCACCTTATTCAATTGATATTCCTATACTCTTATACTCTTCTTCCAATTCCGCCTTCCTGCGTTGTAATTCCGCTATTTCCCTTTCCAATTCCCTTATCCTTCGCTTCAAAGCCAACGCCCATACAACCTTTCCCGCATCCTCTTCCCTTATAACGACCACCATTTTACACCACCTTTATCTAAATCCAACAACCCTTATTGTCGCATTACTTCCACCCGCTCTTCTTGCTCGCACACCTATACATGATATTTCAAATACCCTTGTTTCTTCTCCACCTATATGAATTTCTTCTCCCCATGATTTATCCGTTTTTTGTATGCTCACATAAGCAGGGTAATCCAAAGATTTAACCTCCACCTTCACCATCGGTGTGTTCCATGTAACAATTTCTTGAACATTTACTCCAACCGTTGCCTCTTCCACATCATAATCTTCCAATCCTCCACCCGTTACCGCAGTCCTTAACGCACCCGCAGATGTGAAAATTGGAACTTTCAAAAACTCATATCTTCTCCTTTCAGGTGAATACCGTATGGGAAGCGAAATAATAGGTATAATCCTATTCGTTAAAATCCACCTATTAAGTAACCTCTCGGATGGAACGCACATGAACAAATCATCATCCAATATCCGCACTTCATCTGAAAATTCCAATTGCTTCGTCCTATATACCCTCGCCCTATACCTCTCACCAACCTTCGCAACGCTTACCGCTTCCATCTTATACCACCTTAAACGAAAAAATATAAAAAGATAACGCCTACTCTTCCGACACCACCACTTCCACCACAAAGTCCGTTGCCGTGCCGTCGGTCTTACCACATAACCTTAACTCAACGCTTGCGGGAATTTCAACATCCGACGGGTATGGTCGCTTATATGTGTCCGCTACGAGAGAGTTAAACGCATGTATTCTTTCAGTCCGCATGTATAGGTATGCTTCATTATCTTTTGATGTGCGTGAGAAGTAAGGACGCACTTCCAACACCTTCCATCTCTTTCCTGATGGAACAACCTCTTTATCATACTCTTCTTCGCTTGTATTGCTCTTACTGAAACCCGTCAAAACAATTGTCTTAAGCACCATTTTCCACCACCACCCTCCTTTACATCTTTGTCTTCAACATCACCAATATCACATCCGTGTAAATTTTCGTCGTTATTCCCGTCCCCGTCCCGCTTCCCTTGATTTCCGCAGTTATACCAATTTCCACACCCTCTTCAAAAGTGAAGTCCTCACAGTTAAGCCAAACCCTTCTCGCAAGGTCAATTCCCGCAATATTTTGCTTCGGTGTTGATGTTTTCCCAACACTATCCTCTAAACGAATACCATACATCTTCAACGGTGAAAATATCTCAAAGGTGTCCTTCTTCAAGTGAAGTATGTTTTTATCATAACTCTTTGTCCCCGCACTACTGAAATACCCATCCGCTATAAGTGTCTTTAGGACAAACTTTATTCCCGCAGGGACAACATACCCGTCCTTTATGAGCGGAAGACCATCCATTTGAGAAACATTTGTGAGCGACACCGTTTTGTCAATTGATGCGTTATCACCCGTTACCGAAGTTTCCTGATATACTCTCGGCATTATCAAAAAGTCCTCGCTTCCCGAACAAAGCAACCTTGATTTGTCAATTCCCGTTTCAATAACCTTATAAACCGCAACCGAATACCCGCTTATATTCTTTGCGTTGCCGTCCTTATCATATACCCTTATGAGAATATCTTCGTCTTCATCCGCTTCCACATATACATCCTCGCCCAACAACGCCCTTATGAAACCGAAAATGCTCATACCGTTGTAACCGCCTGTGAATTTCTGAACTAATGAGTAATTCGTTGTCTTCAAGGGTATTCGCAT
>Ga0209410_1001904_pt1 | contig 10148 bp, 7 predicted proteins | sample Mar14436cmmetaG_FD_184135 | JGI IMG/M metagenome (GOLD analysis project Ga0209410, IMG submission 184135) | Marine hydrothermal vent microbial communities from Guaymas Basin, Gulf of California to study Microbial Dark Matter (Phase II) - Marker... ... | reverse complement strand
CGCAGCAGCAGGTAAAGCGATCTTTAGAATGAAATTTCTGAAATCGAGCTTTCCAGACTTCAATAAGTGAGCTAAAGTTGGTAGGAGAATTAGAGCTGGAAGTATCTTTACGGCTATCCCTATTCCTGCTGCTATCGCTGATCTGATATATTTCTCATCTATGATGTTTTTTATCGAGATTAACATGAATAAAACAGCTATTGAGTCGAACATCCCCCAGATAGAAGACATGAAATAAGTTATTGGATTGAAGAGCCAAATCCCCATTATAAGTAATGACTTCCTTTCGTCAAATCCCAGTCTAGACGCAATTCGATAAGCTAGTATTCCTACTAATATGTCAGAGATGATTATCGGTAATTTAATCATAAGCACATGGAAATTTAGGTTAGGATATAGTCTGCCTATGAAGGTTGTCAGGATGAGCCAGTAGAGCCATGTAGGCGGATAGGCGTAAAAACCCCATGGATAATCGACCGGATCTCCAAGCAAATAGATGTTGACCTGATTTAACCCAAGCTCCCCGGATTTTAGCCAAATATACATATCCCATGGATGGCCGAAGAATGGAGCTGGGATGATGCGTGCGACCAACGCCGCGATGATCATGAGCCTAAACCAACGTCTCCTCCCAGCCATATGCACATCTGATAATGAGTTCAAACGTTAATATTTATTTAATACACGTATACCGGCATGAAAAATGATTGGATCGAACTATATCTCTGCAGGAAGCCTTCTTTTATGAGTTCGGAGAGAGGCTATGAGGAGAGTAGATTCATATTGTTTGGAGTCCCATTCGACGCCACAGCAAGCTTTAGACCCGGAGCTAGATTCGCGCCCATGGAGATTAGGAGAGCTTCTGAGAACATCGAGTTCTCAAGTTTAAGCGGCATAAGGCTCGCAGATATCGGAGACTTGAATCCGACGAACAGTGTTGTGTGGATGTTAAGGAGGGTTTCTAGGATTGTTGGAGAGATTTTAAGTGATGGAAAGACTCCGATAATTTTGGGAGGAGAGCACACCATAACCTTAGCTTCAGCTCTTAAGGTCTGTAGACGCGGAGGAGGATTAATAGTGTTGGACGCTCACCTCGATTTAAGAGATGAATTCATGGATACGAGGCTGAATCACACGACATGGCTTAGAAGACTCTTAGAGAGATTTGAAGACTTGGACCTGATGATTATAGGGGTGAGGAGGAGTCCATCCAGCCTCATCGACTACGCGGAGAGAAAGGGGATCAAGATGCTTGAAGCAAACCAGTTTATGAAAGAATATGCAGGATCTATTAAAGCCGTAAGAGACCATATATCCACTTTAAATGAGGTCTATCTAAGCATAGACATGGATATATTAGATCCGGCCTATGCTCCAGGAGTTAGCAATCCTGAGCCATGCGGCTTATCTCCGCCCATGGTTAGAGAAATTGTTGAGGAGATCTGCTCGATTAAGCTTGGAGGACTTGATGTAGTTGAAGTGAATCCTCTCTTCGATTCTGGTCAGACATCGTGTTATGCAGCATACTTTATTTATACAGCCCTGGCGAGGAGTGCTAAGATCTCTTAACGAGTTTCGCGAGGAAGAATCCATTACATCTATCTCTATGAGGGTATAGTCTCCTTGCTTCACTCAACCCCCTAAGTCCATGTTCTCCGAGCTTAGGGTCGACTTTTTCTAAATCGAATTCTGGATGGGTTTTAAGGAAATCTTCTAAGATGAATTCATTCTCCTCAATTGAGATGCTGCAAGTCGAGTATAGGAGTACTCCATTAGGTTTAACATGTGCCGATGAGTTCTCCAAGATCTTTGCTTGAAGTCTCGCAAACATTCTAATGTGCCTAGGTTTAATAACCCACCTATATATTGGCTCCCTCCAAAACAGGCCGGTCGAACTGCATGGGGGATCTACTAAGACTATATCAGCTTTGAGGTTTAGGGAGAGAGGTTTGGTTGCATCCGCTAAAACATCGTTAACGATTGATACGCCCGCTTTCCTGACTCTCTTGAGATGAGTTCTAAGCCTCATAGGAGATGAATCGACGGATATTATCTCGCCCCTATTTCTCATGGCCATGGCCATGAGGATGGTCTTCGTGCCAGGAGCTGCGCAGACATCTAAGATCGTGTCGCCGGGTTCTGGGCTCATCGCGCGGATTGCATAGTAGCTTGAGAGGTCGTGAATTATAACTAAGCCTCTTCTCGCAAGTTCTAAGATCTTTTTACTTCTCTTCATGCGTTTAATCACATATATTCCCTTAAGTCTCTCATCTTCCGAGAACTCTATGCCGATCTCTTCAAGTAATTTTAAGATTTCATCTCCTTCTGATAGAAGTTTGTTTACCGTGAAGTAGATCGGGGGCTTAACCGTGTCCTGAAATCTCATGAGGCTCTTGGCTTCCTCCCTGTTGAGAATTCTCAATAACATGTTGATGAACCATCTCGGATAATTTTCCTCTTCCGGAAGCTTAACCACCCCGTCTTTAATCGCCCTGATTATCCCAAGCCAAGGCTCAACTTCTTTGATCAAATCCCCAGATAATACTCTTCTTAGATTTAATGCGAGCTTCTCCGATTTTCCCAGACGTAGGTTACTTATTAGCGATGAGGCTAAGAGTTCCAAGAGTATCCTACTATCGTTTGATAGCTCTTCTTTTAGAAGGTCTCCTAAAAATCTCTTCACCCTACCCCTATTGATCGCGTACAGGTGGAGTATTCTCCTAGCGAGTTTAAGGGCGTTTAAGTTAGGCTTGACTTCCCTCGCGGCCCGATATAATCTAGACTTAAGGGATAATCCTAGATCTGGCCGAATCTCCATGGCTTTCAGCGCCAATGCTATGGCTTCCGCCGAATCTTCTTCGATTCCCACATATCGATTATCCGAATATCCCCTTATTAGGATCTCATCGAAAATCTAAATTATTATGCTGTATCAGTCTTTGATGGAAATGGGGCAGACGAGTCTCGACGACCATCTAAGGAGAGACATATACTTTCTACTCGGATGCAGCTACGATGGAAAGGCCGGAAAGGCGTATCTAAAGCTCTTAAATCCAGATTCTCAGGAGGTGAAGATAGTATACGATGAATCGGGTCATCGTCCATACTGCTATGCAAAGATGCCCGTAGAGGAAGTTAAGGCCATGAATCTCCCCGGAGTCGTGGATCTCGTCGAGGAGAAGAAATACGATTTACTGAGAGATATGGAGGTCGTTTTGACGAAGATCGTGGCGAGTGATCCTCTAGCGATAGGTGGAGGCGCGAACTCGATCAGAGAGAAGATTAGGGCTTGGGAAGCCGATATACCATATCATCTATGCTATCTCTATGACATGAATCTCATACCTTCGGCGCCATACTATTTAGACGATGGAAGACTCGTGGAAGTCAAGCCTGATGAGAATAGAATAGGGAGAATACTTGACACGGTTTTCGCAGATTTCCCAGCCGAGGAAAAGAAGTTGCTGCGTAGATGGGTGAGCTTACTTGAAGCAGATCAACCTAGATTTAAGCATCTATCTCTAGACATTGAGGTTTCGTCCCCAGTTGCGACCAGAGTTCCATCTCCGAGCAAGGCCAAGGATAAGGTCGTAGCGGTCTCCATGGTCGGAAGCGATGGCCGAAGGGAGGTTCACCTACTTAAGACGAAGAACTTCGAGGAGCCAAAAGAGGGTGAGGGCTTCAAGATAATTGTCTATGACGATGAGGCTGAGATGCTTAGAAAGGTGTATGAGATCATGTGGAGCTATCCGGTCATAGCTACATTTAATGGAGACGACTTCGACATGCCCTATTTAAGACATCGAGGTGAGGCTCTAAGAATCCCAAGAGATCAGATACCGATAACTCTTGGGAGAGAGGGGGCATCGCTCAGACATGGAATCCATATAGATCTCTACAGGCTATTCATGAATAGGAGCATACAGGTTTACGCGTTCGACAATAGATATAGGGAACATACCTTAGAGGCGATCGCCCAAGCGATCCTGGGAAAGGGGAAGATAGTTATAGAGAAACCGATCAGCGAATTATCGAGTATTGAGCTTGCGAGATACTGCTTCCAAGATGCATTACTAGTCCATGAATTATTGACCTTTGAAGACGAACTCCTGTTGAAATTATTAGTCGTATTATCTAGGATAAGCATGATGCCTATAGAAGACGTTTGTAGACATGGGGTATCAGGGTGGATAAAGAGCCTCCTCTACTACGAGCATAGGAGGAGGGGCTGTCTCATTCCTAGACATGATGAGCTCATCGAGGAGAAGGGGGTCACATCGACCAAGGCGGTGATCGAGGGAAAGAAGTATAGGGGAGCGATAGTCGTCGAACCAAAGCCCGGAATACACTTCGACGTAACGGTCCTAGACTTCGCGTCTCTTTATCCGTCAGTCTTAAAGGAATGGAATCTAAGCTATGAGACCGTCAGATGTCCGCATAAGGAGTGCATGGATAACATCGTCCCCGAAACAAATCATTGGATATGTAAGAAGAGAAGGGGAATTCAAAGCGAGGTCATAGGATGCTTAAGAGATATCAGGGTTAGATGGTATAAGCCAATGAGCGGTAGAAGTGATCTAGCCGAAACTCAGAGAAGATGGTATGGAGTAGTTCAGAGAGCGCTGAAGGTATTTCTAAACGCTGCTTATGGAGTCTTCGGATTCAGCGAGTTCCCACTCTATTGTCCACCAGTTGCGGAGAGCACGGCGGCGATAGCAAGATATGCCTTAAAGATGACGATCGAGAAGGTCAGATCCCTTGGAATAGAGGTGATTTATGGGGACACGGACAGCGTCTTCCTAAAGACCTCCGATCAGGCCGCGATAAATGATGTCGTTAAATGGGCTAAGGACGTATTGAAACTCGACCTAGAACTCGACAAGAAATACAGATATATAGTCTTCTCGACTAGGAAGAAGAATTACCTCGGGGTCACGGATAAGGGAATTGTAGACGTTAAAGGATTGACTGGAAAGAAGAGACATATACCCAAATTCATTAAAGAGGCTTTCGAGGAAATGCTTAGGGTCCTTCAAGAAGTTCATGACGAGCAGAGCTTCGAACAGGCAAGGGAGAAGATCGAGGAGATAATTAAGACCTGGTACTATAAGTTGAAAAAAGGGGAGTTCGAGCTGGAAGATCTATCATTCAAGGTCATGCTATCAAAGAACGTGGATAGATATGTTAAGACAACTCCGCCTCATGTGAAGGCCGCGAAGAAATTAATCAACCGAGGGATCTCAGTCGTAGCCGGAGACATAATCTCATATGTTAAGACGAAGGACAGAGACGGCGTCGAGCCTCTTGAATTTGCGAGAAAAGACCAAGTAGACATAGATAAATATGTTGAATACCTGACCTCAGCCTTCGGTCAAGTCCTAGACGCGCTCGGAATAGATTTTGATAAAATCATAGGTGTCACGAGCTTAGAACACTTTATGTAATCGTAATTTGTACGTCTCTAGGACTCGAGCATGAATGGATGTGAGCAGTATGTTAATCGATCGAGTCGTCGTCGGAATTCTTCAAAGTAACTCATACATAGTCTTCGACCAAGACCTCGGCAAGGGATTGGTGATAGATGCTGGAGGAGAGCCTCAGAAGATAATCCATAGAGTTGAGGAGAGAGGGCTTAAAGTAGAGGGGATCTACGCAACCCATTGCCACTTCGATCACATCTTAGCGGTTAGAGAATTGAGAGAGGTATTTGGATGTAAATTCTATATTCACCGAGCTGATGAGGAAATTCTTGAAAGAAGTGTAGAGGATGCGGAGATATATCTAGGGTTAAGCAGCTTTGATCCACCCGAACCTGATGGATACGTAGAGGATGGAGAAGAGATAGAGATTGGAGAAAATGTATTGAAAGTTTTCCATACACCCGGCCACACTCCTGGAAGCGTATCTTACGTCTTCGATGGAGGAGTCTTTACGGGGGACACGTTATTCGCTGGATCGGTCGGGAGAACGGATATGTTTGGAGGAGATGTTAAGTTGCTCGTGAAATCAATCGTTGGGAAGCTCTTTAAACTTCCAGATCAATATACAATTTATCCAGGCCACGGCCCAGCCTCAACTATAGGTGTAGAAAAGAAGTTTAATCCATATGTCGGCGTCGATGGGATCTTGAGGAATAAATTTCTTTAAACGCTCCTGTATGTTTCCTTAAGCATGCAGACCGGGCCTCCATTCTCGATAAATCTATCGAAGATTTCTTCAACGATTCTTTCACACTCCAACATAATTCCTCTAAGTGAGCATAGAATCTTTTCGATGAAGCATGTTCTCCCTAGGTCGTGAACCTTTAAGAGTTCTCCGCCTGAGAGTTGATGATCAACTATATTGGAGATTTGATTTAGGATCTTCATCGTGTGCTGCGGATCCGTATTTATGAAGGCATTAATTGAGTCTTCGAAGATCATCGAGGTCAATCCGATAAGTTCCTTGAGGAGGCTCAGCATCTCCTTATTCCTCCATAGCCTCTTCCTAAACCTCAGAAACTCCTCCCCAATATCATATAGATGTTCGGCGATTCTGAGCATGTGATCGGAGAACATGATCATACAATAAGCGTCGGTCGAGTTCTTAAGCCCAATCGCTCTCCCAAGACCTCTATGCTCAAGATATGTTATGAGCAATCTAACCATGAGCGCATGAAGTTGGTGAATCTTCTCCCTTAGATCCCTTATCGACTTTATGTCCTCATAGCTCATAGAGAATAAAAAGTCTGAGATATTCCCGAACATCGTTGAGATCATGGTCTGAAGTCTTCTGATAAGCCCTCTCACCGAGAACTTCGATGGATCGATGAAGTTTTGGAGAACAATACTCTTATTGGTTCGCTCAATAATCTCAAAGCCCGGAAGCCTTGATGCAGCTTCAGAAATCTCCTTAACGACCTCATCATTCAGCCCTCCCGCAGCCCTCACCTCTACCCTCTCACAGCCTCTATGATAGCAGGCGGTTATCAGCTTCGAAATCTGACCATAAACCCTGCAAAGCTCGGCGTCTATGAGATAGGATGACTCAGCTAGTTTATCGATCCGAGACCTTATCCTAAGGCTCCCATCACTCTCCTCATAGACCTCTAGGATGTCTCCTGGCCTAAGCCCTCTCTTCCTGACCCACCCTTTCGGTAAGGAGATGCTATAAGTGGCTTTTCCAACCCTTTGAAGCCTTCTTAAACTCAATTCGCCCATAGCTTTCTATTTACATTATTTACACACTAGAACATAAAGTTTATGTAGAGGTGAAAACGTCTTCAAGACGGAGGGGAGAAGAATGATACTCCTTGAAAAGCAGCCTAAGATGTCGTTGAGGAGAAGCTACGCCAACGGCTACAAGTATTGCTCTAGATGCAGAGTCTACTATCTAACGGACAGCGTTAGATGCCCATACTGTGGGATCCTTCTGAGGAATTCTCCGAGGAAGAAGAAGTCGCTTAGGAATACTAAGGTCGTCCAGGTTCCACCCGATCTTGAGAAGGAGCTTGAAAAGATCGAGGTTAAGGTGAAGGTAAAGACTAGGTCTACATAGAAGAATAGGCTGAAACACGGCGTCGAATGTATAAAACGTGAATATGACTAGGTTAAAGTATCTTAGAAAAATACCCAAATCTTTTCTGAGACATCCCATATATCAGGTCTTCAAGTTAAGCTTATCAACTGAGTAAATGGAGTCTTAATAGAAGATGAGGCTTTGGCTCCTCGATGTGGCGTCGGAAGCTGAGGGTGGTAGACCCTTTATATGGCTTTGGTGTAAGGATGAAAGCCTGTCAACGTGGGTCGTCAAGCAACGATATACGCCTAGCTTCTACCTGATAGGTAGGATCGAGGCGGCTGCTCAAAAGCTCAAGTCTAGCGGCATTAGATTTGAGAGATGCTCTAAGAAGGTTAGAGGTAAACCTATTCAAGCGCTAAAAGTATATGTAGACGCCGAGGATCTTGAGAAGGCCGCTTCAAGACTACTTAGGGGATTGAATGGAGTTGAAGCGTACGAGGAAGATTTGAGATCTTCGATAAAATATCTCTTGGAGAGCGGTTTGAGGCCATGTGGATGGATCGAGGTCGAGGGAGAGATCGTTCAGAGGCTCGATGGGGTAAGCTTTGTGAGACCCAGGTTCATTGAGAAGCTTGAACACGCTCCTCCGCCAAATCTCACGGCTGTAGCGATAGATCCTATATTCTTCGCCGAGCATGGTTCTCCTACACCTGAAAGAGATCCCGTTAGACTGATCTCACTATACTTTAGCGATGGATTCAGAATTCAGCTTGAAGGCGATGAGCGGGAGATCTTTGAGAAGCTTATCAAGATCATTGGAGAGAAGGATCCAGACGTAGTAGTGGGCTTTGGATTGAATAGAATCCAATGGAATTATCTGTGTGAGAGAGCTGAAAGGCTTGGGATAAGGCTTGTAATTGGGAGATTGGGGTCAGAGCCTAGGACAAGCGTTTACGGCCATGTCTCGATCAGAGGCAGACTAAATATAGACCTTGAAGACATGGCGCGAGACGTACCGGAGCTAACGGTCGAGACCCTAGAAGAATTCGTAAATTATCTTGGAATAAAGAAGGAATTCGATTCGGTCGATGAATATGAATTAGCCGAGAAGTGGAGATCTAATCGAGAACTTGTCAAGAGATATTCTATGCAGAGAGCGGAGGCGATCATGGCCGCATATGAGGCTGTGAAGGACTTCATCTTCAGCTTAAGTGAGCTTACTGGAATGCCAGCCGACCATATCTTGACGGCTTCCGCGGGATTTAGGGTTGAGAATTATTTGATGACTCATGCGGTTAAGGTGGGTGAGCTCATTCCGAAGCGTATGGAGATCAGGCATGTAACCTATCCGGGTGGGTTGGTTAAGGCTCCTGAACCTGGGGTTCATGAAGATGTTGCGGTAGTTGACTTCCGATCCATGTATCCGAGCCTCATGATAAAATATAACATCTCATTCGACACCCTAAGCCCTGAGGGAGAGAACATCGCTCCAAATGGATATAGGTTTAGAGCGAGTCCTGAAGGATTTCTCCCGAATGTCTTGAAGACTCTGCTGAGGGAGAGGAGGATGATTCAATCGAGGCTTAAGGAACTTGATCCTGAATCGGTTGAGGCAAAGGTTTTAGATGCTCGTCAAAGAGCGGTGAAGATAATCACAAACGCCATCTATGGCTACACTGGATGGATAGGCGCGAGATGGTATACTAGAGAGGTCGCGGAGGCCACGACCGCTTGGGGAAGAGAAGTGATAAATTCCTCGATGAAGAAGGCTGAAGAGCTTGGGATGGAGGTAATTTACTCCGACACAGACTCCTTATTCCTCAAAAACTATGAGGGGAAGCTTGAGAAGTTTATGGAGTGGATTGAAAAGGAGTTAGGGCTTGAGGCGAAGGTTGATGAGGTTTTCAAGAGAGTGATCTTTACTGAGGCCAAGAAAAAATATGCTGGGATTACTGTTGAGGATAAGATCGAGATCGTTGGATTGGAGGCGGTCAGAGGGGATTGGAGCGAGGTCGCGAGGGAGGCTCAAAGGGAGACCGTGAAGATCTTATTGGAGACGGGGGATCCGTCAAAAGCTTTGGACAAGGCGAGAGAATATGTCAAGAGATTAAAGGATAAGGACGTCGAGCTCAAGAAGCTGATCATCTGGAGACAGATAACGAGGCCATTAGACGAATACTCAGCAACTCAGCCGCATATAGTCATCGCGAGGCAGATGAGCAACGAAGGCTGGAGAGTTCAGCCTGGAGATAAGGTTGGATATATCATAGTTGAGGGGGCTGGCCCACTCTATCGAAGGGTTAAGCCATACTTCAAGGTGAAGCCCGATGAAGTTGACTGGAACTATTACATCGATAAGCAAGTCATACCGGCGTGCGGTAGAATTTTATCGGTCGTTGGTATCAAGCCGAGTAAGTTGAGGGAGGTGTCGAGGGAGTCAACTTTAACGGACTTCTTCTAACATTTTCCTTCAACACGGCTATTTTCTATCGAAGTAGATGTTCTTTCCATATGCTGATAACGGTATGGCTAGAGCGACACCGCACCTAATCATCCCAAGCTTTATCGCCGCAACCCCGGCTGAAAACATAATCCTATTATCTATGTTTAAGTTTGACGCGGTCTTAACAGCCGATCCGACGGCTATC
>Ga0209410_1001903_pt1 | contig 10148 bp, 5 predicted proteins | sample Mar14436cmmetaG_FD_184135 | JGI IMG/M metagenome (GOLD analysis project Ga0209410, IMG submission 184135) | Marine hydrothermal vent microbial communities from Guaymas Basin, Gulf of California to study Microbial Dark Matter (Phase II) - Marker... ... | reverse complement strand
ACATATCTCTTCACCTCTTCGCTTCTATACCCAACGACGATTACAAAATCGGTTATTCCACATTCTTTCAGCGATAATATCGCTCGCTCAATGACTGTGAGACCGAGCAAAGGAGTAAGAGGCTTTGGCGCACTTATCGCAGCAGAGAGCCGCTCGCCTTTTCCCGCTGCCAGTATCACCGCTTTCATTCCGGTATTTCATTTCATATTCCATCTTTTATTTTTTATCTTTGTTTTATTATCTTGTTAAGGGTGAGAATATGGTGATGGAACTGGAAAGAGAGAAGGTACTGAGTGCGATTTACCACTGTGTGAAGTGCAAGTTGTGTAGCATTGCGAGTTTTCATCCGGGCGATGAATGGCTGCCGTTATGCCCCAGCGGGCAATATTACGGCTATCAGGCGTTTTACGCACCGGGCAAGATGGAGATTTTTCGGGCGATATTGGAGGGAGAGATAACCGAGCCTTCGGAGGGGCTACTGAACGCGATATATGCCTGCACGGTATGCGGAGCGTGTTACGAGAAGTGCAAGCAGATAACGAACGTGGAGCTGGGCGCACCGGAACTGTTTGAAGCGATGCGGCACGAGATGGCGACCAAGGGCTGGATTCTCGATGAGCACAGGGCTATTGTAGCGAAGATAAAAGAAACGAGGAATGCGTATGGCGAGAAATACAAATATGATGCGAAATCAACCGACAGTAATGCCGATGTCCTCTATTATATCGGCTGCACTGCACGATACAGAGTGCCTGAGATTGCAGATGCCATGCTCGCAATCTTCAATAAACTGGGTATAAAGTATCAGGTGATGGATGAGGAATGGTGCTGTGGCTCGGTATTATTCAGAACGGGACAGGTAGAGGCGGCGGAGGAGCTCGTGGCGCACAACGTTGAAGAGATAAAGAAGAGTGGTGCAAAGACCGTTGTTTTTACTTGCCCTGGCTGTATGAAGACTTTCAAGAATAATTATCCTGATATGGGTGTTGAACTGGTGCATGCTACGGAGTTCCTGGCACGGCGATTGGGGAATGGTATGAACCTGAATAAGGGCGATATGAAGGTGGCTTATCACGACCCCTGTCATTTAGGCAGGGATTTGGGCATATATGACGAGCCAAGAGCGGTTCTGAGCGAAGTGGCAGAGATAAAGTCAATGAAGCGCGAGAGGGAGCAGGCATGGTGCTGCGGGTCTGGTGGCGGTGTGAAGTCCGCTTATGATGGGTTCGCACTGTGGTGTGCTACCGAACGACTGAAGGAGGCGAGAGAAGCAGGTGCTGAGGCACTTGTGAGTGCGTGCCCGTTCTGTAAACGGAACTTGAGAGAGGCGGCGGAGAAAGAGGGGAAGGGAACGAGAGTGTATGATGTTGTGGAGCTTGTGAATAAGGGCTTAGCCGCGGGCAAATAAAGATGATACGTAAATAAGATATGATGAAGAAAAAGATATGTTTGCAAATTTGAGAAGGTTCTGGAAACAAAGCGAACTGCGAGGAGTGAATGATACGGAAGAGACGATGAAGAAAAAAGAGATTTTTTGATGTGAAGGATTTCCCCCTCTCTTTCCGCTGCCCCTCTGAGAGAATAGCAAAGGCGTTAAAAGGAATCAAAAAGAAAGAAGATGCTGATAAAGGGAGGATTAAAGTTTAAATTTTGGCAGCCCTAAATTTGTTAGGAAAAACTTTTTATAGCCCTAACTTCCGATAGAATAGAGGCAAAGGAAAAGGAAGGAAAAAATCATGCGCGGGAAAACTAAAATTATCTGGAAGTTCTGTGGTAACACGAAAAAATCGAAAGTTTTAATAAATATATCCTAATATCTCCACTTTTTATCGCTTTTTCAAAATCAGATAAAGTCTATGCGGAGGGGATGAGAAGATGGGGAAGATGGGGAAGGTGTTGAGTTGTTTTGTTGCGATTGGGATTTTGATGAGTGTGATGCCAGTTTTATCACCTGCTGAAGGGTCAAACACAGTAACTTATTTAGAACTGGCAGAATATTGGGCGCCGGTTTGGTATCAGGACACTGACAGTACAGATTACGATGCTGATTATATTACCAATTTTGACTTTGATGGCAATTGGATTGGCACAGACAACTGGGAAAACCAGCCAAACTTTCCATTGAAAGCCTATGTCTACTATTGGGTTATAGAAACGGAAACCCATTGGTTCATAGGGTATGCGGACTTCCATCCCAGAGACTGGGAGGAAATAAATACTGATTTCACCTCGCATGAAAACGATATGGAAGGCTGTTTATTGATGATAAAGAAAGACGGCTCAACCTATGGACAGTTTCTAATCATGAACACAGTAGCTCATATCGATTTCTATTCCTATAAAGATTGTGATGCGTCGCCCTCTAAAGATGTGATGGATGGCTACGAGACAATGGATGGGGATGTCCAATTTTATCAAGGTCATCATCCATATGTTTACGTGGAGGCAAAAGGCCACGGTATTTACGGAGATAAGCGCTGGGAAAACACAGATTTCCCAGGTGGAGATGGCGTAGTTTATTACTATACCGGCACAGCAGAGGAGCCGAGCAATGGCAATGATAGGAATGTGGGCTATGCTCTCAAAAGTATAGATGAATTATGGGAGCGGAGATTCGATTATACCGGTACTTTCTCCTCATTTGGCACGTTCAATGGCGACACATATGGTAAGAATCAAGCGAATGCTCCCTGGGGCTGGGATGATCATGATGATGCATTCATAAGCAGAGGAGAAATATTTACTGATCCTGCAAAACTGGTTGATTATTATTTCAATGGATTAGGTGATTTCTCCCGAGAATATATATATAATCCATATATGCCAACAATACCTGTCCCAGGTTCTGTAAGTGGGTCAATAAAACAAGGCGAGGTGTGGACAGGTAATATTGTAGTGCCACCAGGGTTAGAAAAATTTAAAGTTGAAATAAGCTGGACTGGTGGTGCGGCTTGGTTCTATCCAAAACTTACTGATCCATTAGGTCATGTGTATGGATTTGATGAAAAACATGAGGAACCTGTGGAGGATGAGACTCCTTATTCAGGAGGCCCTGCCAATCCACAATATTTTATATTTGAGAATCCAATGCCTGGGAAATGGAAATTGAGTTTGAGTGTTTATACAGGACTTTTGGGAGGAAATCGTGATTTTACAATTACTACAAAAACAGAAGAATCTATCAAAATAGTTAAGAGAAAGGTATTCATGACGCATGATGGCTATTTTGGTTCTGGACCTAGTTATGTTGAAATATCTTCATTGGACGGTTCGACATTTAATCCTGGAGATACAAAAAGAATTAAGATTTCCATAGGGAGTTGTCATATGAATAACATTAAAGGAGCTGGGGCAATAAGCATTTCAATCCCTACAGATGCTGATGTCGATATACTAACTGACCAAATGGAAGTGACTTTTTGGCGTGGAGAGGGGGGCTCCCTAAGTTATGAAGAAGTTAAAGAATGGGTTGCATTAGGACAAGCTATAAACTTAATTAGCGCTGTTTCCTCTCTACCTTATTTTCCTGTTGGTTTGATTGGAATAGTGCCACCAGCAATTATGGATTTGATTACATGGCTGCAGACAAGAGATTATTCCTATGGGAGTGGTCCTACAGGCATAGAGTGGACAAATCAAGACCAATATGATATTTACTCTTTTGCATATAATCTAGGTTCTATTTACGTAGGATTCGCAAGTAGTAGAGCGGATATAGTAATACCTGTCAAGTTTAATAAAGCAGGCGATGTTCCTGTCCACATTCATACAACTTATACTTGGTGGGATGGTTACACTAGCAAAAAAGTAGGTCATGAAGAAACAATTACATTTAAAACTCCACCTGAGTTCATTATAAATGCTATTCCAGAGAAAAATTGGTATGACATAGATGAAACTGCTAAGGTAACAATAGACGTAACAAATAACAGAGATGAAGATACTGAAATTTGGTTAGGCACTACTTTCAAAGACCCAGAAGGAAATGAATATGATATACCTCTTAAACATGCAGAGATTCTTAAAGGTGAAACAAAATCATTTGATATAGATTGGGCAATACCTAATAATGCACCGTTAGGACGATACGAAATAGCCGTGAATTGCTGGAAAGATGCTGGACAAACTGATAAATATACCGACGATCTTGAATGGGAGCCAATTTTCTATGTTTATAACTTAGATATAGTATCGCCTAAAACTTCGAGTCCCGCTATCGTCGGTGACCCAGGTAACCCCACAGAATTCAATGCTAAGGTAACTGGGTTGGGTGAGCTAGATGTGTGTCTTCTTCCTACCGCATTTGAAGTTAAGATTGGTGGTAAACCAGCTAAATTCCAGCTATATCAGATTGATCTTAATGGAAATTACTACTTCAAGATAACTCCACCAGTGCAAGATACTGAGGGATCATACGATCTCAACATAAGCGTTAACACTGGCGAAATTTCGGATTACGACATAGAATCAAATGCTGTAATCTATTCTACTGGTGGCAACATAGATGTCGTAGAAGTTATAGACCGCTCGGGAAGTATGAGTGGAGAAAAGATTCAGGCAGCAAAAGACTCAGCCAAACTCTTTGTTGATCTGATGAGAATTGGTGACATGATTGGTGTTGTTTCTTATAGCAGCAGTGCATCCGTGAATTATGGGCTTACGAAGATAATCCCAGCTTCTGTTCCTTTCTTTAGTCAGAGGGATGATAGATGGAAAAATGATCCTATTATTGATGAGGTGGGTAAGGTATGTGGAACCATAGGTAATGAATCTAATAACCCCATTGGTTGTGCAATGACATCCACCGCAATGGTTCTAAAATACTATGGAGTGGATACTGACCCAAGAGAACTCAATGATTGGCTAAATAAAAATAGTGGCTACGCTAAAGGAGGATCTCTCAAGTGGAAGAGTGTTACAAAATATGCTAAAGAGAATGGAGTAGAAATCTCTTGGATTGATAATCGTGGAACAGAAACTTGGCGCTTTCAGGATGACCAGCCAAAGCACTGGAATAAGCTGAAAGAGGAAATAGATAAAGGATATCCTGTCATCGTAGAAGTTGATTCTAATCTTGCTACTCCTGAACTTGAAGGTCACTGGGTCCTGGTAACTTCTTTTGAAGGGGGTAATATAAATGATCCTGCTAACTACCATATAAATGATCCTTGGGACCTAAGCTTCGATCCTAATAAACGGCTTTCACATTATTATGATTCCAAGTATGACAATACCTTCTTTGCAATGAGATTTTATCATGGGAAGACACCATCTTCACCCACGAAGCAAAACGCTAAAAATGCAATAGATGGAATATCAGCAGGAGGAAGCACATCAATAGGAGCGGGACTTCGAGCAGCATATAACGAACTTGTTAATAAAGGAGATCCGTCTCATCCACATTCTATTGTTCTAATGTCCGATGGATGGCATAATGCTGCTCCACATCCGGATACCGTTCTGCCAGATATAAGAAATGCGAACATCAAGGTGTTTACTATCGGGCTTGGAGCGGGTGCCGATGCAGATCTATTGAGCCATATTGCACATGATACTGGAGGGGAATATTATTATTCTCCAAGCCAAAAAGAACTGAGCGCAATTTATAATGCAATTGCTGGTGTCGTCAAAGCTGAGAGCACAGTTAAAACAGTTACTGGCAGTGTTCAACAAGGTGAAACCATAACCCACAAGGTTGATATCGATCCGACGATTAATATAGCAACATTTACAGTAACTTGGACTTCCGGAACACTTAATTTAGGGCTTAATCGACCAGATGGCTCGAAGGTTGACCCAAGTGATCCTGATGTATTATCTCACACAAAGGGAGCGACTTATGAAACATATACGATAGATAACCCGATGGTTGGTGAATGGATAATGGAAATCACAGCGCCAGGCACTTCCAGCAGCACCAAAACAGCCACATCTGATTTGACCAATGCTGCGGAGGGTGTAATAACAAACGAAACAAATAACACTATAAATGATAATTGGTCTACAGAGATTGATGTGCCAGTCAGAATTAGATCCAGATCCGTTCAAAAAGCAGTAGCCCAGGCAGGAATTTCTTACACCGCTACGGTAACTGCAACAACGAATCTAACAGTCCATATGTACACAGATAAAGATAAATACTCGCTAAATGAGCCAATGAAAATCATTACAACATTGACGAAAGCCGGAATACCAGTAATTGGGGCTAATGTTAACGCTACTATTGAGAGACCGGATACTGTTAAAGAATACCTTTCGCTATATGATGATGGAAAACATGATGATGGTGCAGCCTTAGATGGCGTGTATGCAAACTACTACACCAATACAAATGTATCTGGAAGTTATACTATAACCGTTCACGCATCCGGAACTGCAAGCCCAGAAGAATTTACAAGAGAAGTTAAAAAATCCGTATATGTTTCTGGCGTACCTGCGGGTGAGATCTCAGTAACTCCAACATCATGGGATACTGGAATAGTACACCCGGGTGGAGATGCTATTTCACCATTCACAGTTAATTCAACTTCTACAAAAGATGAGACGGTAATGGTTTCTGCAACAGACCTAACAGATGCCCATGGTAATGTTATAGGATCGGAGAATGTAATAAGCATGCCAAACACATTTGTGGTTCAAGCAGGTGGATCATGTGTGTTCTACGAAAGAATATATGTTCCTGGGACTGCAAAAACAGGTAACTACACTGGTAGTATTGTTCTCACGAGCACTGCAAATTCGGTTAATATTCCTGTAACTTTACAGGTTAAGAAGCTCCTTGAGACAGACATCCCAAATGTTGAACTATTATATGCAGACCCAACAGTCACAAGCATCAACGTAACAAGATTAAATCTTTCGGAAATCAACGAAACATACAAACCGGAAGGAATAATATTTCAATCCGCATACATGATAAACTCAACAGGAGCAGGTAACTTCACGCTGCGATTTACAAATATCCCCAATGCAAATACGATTACAGCATATAAGATAAATGCAACAAACCAATGGATACCATTAGATACGAGCACAACCACTACAAATGTAACATTTACAATGGATGTTGGAGATTACGCGGTTGTTTTTGGTTCCACAGTTTTTGTTGAACTCTATACCGGCTGGAACATGATTTCATTGCCTTTAAAACCAGCTGACTTATCAGCCTCCTCAGTATTGGCAACAATACCAAACGCCGGTGGCATAGCCTACTTATGGAACGCCAGCAAGGCTGCATACGATGCCATTTATGGCGATATAGAATTAGAACCCGGAAAAGCATACTGGATATCCGTTACAGGCGATGGAACATGGACACCAACAGGTAGTGAAATACATGGAACAAAAGTAAACCTCACGCCGGGTTGGAACATGATTGGCGTTCCATCTGCTGCAAATGTATCAGTAGCGGATATAACTGTAACAGTTGGAGCAGATACGTATACACTTGTGGAGGCTGCTCAGAATGGATACATTGGCGGTATATTTTACTCATGGAATACAGCGAATGAGGAATGGGATGCAACCATAATCTCTGATACCGCAACGCTAAAGCCCGGTACAGGTTACTTCATAAACATTAATCAAGAGTGCCAGTGTGCAATAACTTATCCTTAGGAGGCGATAAAAGACCCTTTCTTAGAAAGAAAAGCTTTACAAAAAGAAGAAAAGAAAAAACAAAAGGAGGTGATAAAAAAATGATAGAAAAAAACGAAACCATAAAATTGTTAGTGGGCTTGGGTATAGTAGCAGCGCTGATGACGATCTCAGTGGTATCCGCACAGGTTCCACCACCAGAGAACGATGTGATAGTGGATGTAACACCAGAATCGCAAACAGGAAAGCCTGGTGATACACTAACCTATGATGTGAGCCTGACGAACAATGGAACCGTGGATGATATAATCGTGGTTGATTCAATTACAGGAATTCCTGCAAACTGGGCAGTTGAACTGAAAGATGCCGGTGTTCCACAGACTTTACCGTATCAAACACCGTTACTTGCAAGCCAAACGAGCTACTTCTTAACCTTAGATGTCCATATACCCGCAAATGCTACCGCTGGAACTACTGCTATGTCAATAAACATCCACTCACTTGCTAATCCTGACGTGACAGACACTGATACATTCAACGTCAAGACAGTAGTTGAAGCAGCAGCACCGGTAGCAGCCGTGCCTGTTTTAACTCCTGTTGGACTAATAGTACTTGTTGGTCTGCTGTGCGTTGTCGTTATTGCTGCAATCGCAATTAAACAGAAGTCCAAACCTTAGATGATTAAGAAAGCAGTTCTTCTTTCGCTCTCCATCTTAGCGATAGTAGCAATAATGTTAGTGGTGTCAGCCCAAATAGAACCACCAAAGAACGATGTGACAGTGGATGTGATTCCCGATTCACGAACAGGAATGCCTGGAGACACCTTAACCTATGACGTAAAACTGACAAACAACGGTACTGTGCCTGATATAATCGTGGTTGACTCAATCGCCGGAATTCCCGCTGGATGGGTGGTTGAGCTGAAAGAGGGTGACAACAACACAGTTGCACTGCCGTACCTCACACCTCTATTGCAAAACCATACCAGCTACAATTTATCCTTAGATGTTCACATACCAGGCGATGCGGCATCAACAACAGAAAGCATGTGCATGTGCATTGAAATCTACTCTTATGCGGATAGCACTAAGAGAGATAACGCAACATTTTATTGCATAGTAAAGTCTTCGTTCTTTGACACCGGCAATGGCACCTATCCCAGTATAATGGGAACGCATAGAGGCACTTTGAGACTCGACTACAACCTCACTGTTCATCGAATGTATACCTATCCCTGCAAAGGAACCGGTGGACACTGCGAGTATGCTGCTTTTTATGAAAATGGTAAGGAGATAGCAAATAGCACATGGAATGGTTACCAAGGTCAAGGCGATTATCACTATATAGAATTTGAGCCATTTGTTCTTAAAGCGAACACTACCTACGAATACAGAATCGTTACCGGGTCCTATCCACAAATTCATCATAATACCACTTTAAAAGTATCCGATGGAGAGATTAATTGCACAGAATTTAGAGATGCAAATGGAAAAATATATTATGATTGGATACCTGCTATTAAGTTAGAGAGTTAGAGTAAATGAAATCAAAAAGTGTGTCAGGATCAGAAAGTGGAATCAAATTGGGGTTTGTAAATACTGTAAATACACTGCTCTCAATCGTAATAGTAATATTTACATTTGCCATTATTGGAATAGCAGTATCAGCTCAGGTGCCACCGCCCCACAATAATGTATCGGTAGAAGTAACTCCTGTTCAGCAAACAGGGAAGTGTGGAGATATATTAACCTATAACGTGAACCTAACGAATATTGGAACTGTTCCTGATATAATTGTGGTTGATTCGATTACAGGTATTCCTACCGGATGGACGGTTGAATTGAAAGAAGCAGGTATTCCAGAGATTTTACCGTATCACACACCACTGCTTCAAAGCGGGGAAAGCTACCCTTTAACCTTAGATGTGCATATTCCAGCAACTGCTTCCACGGGAGCCACTATAACAGTAACAATCCACTCTTGTGCCGACAACAGTAAAACAGATAGTGCAATAATATTGGCTAACCTATCGTCACTAACACCAGCACCAACGCCTACACCTACACCAACCGCTTATCACGGCGATGGTGGAGGAGGAGATGGTACACTTCCAGAAGTTACTCATATTGCAACGCCTGTGATAACACCGACACCTATCGTGACGCCCACGCAAGAAATAACGCCAATATTGACACCAACGCCTACACCTATTGTAACGCCAACACCAACTCCATCATCAACGTCGAAACTATGGCGAGAAATCCCCGGATTTGACGCGATATTCGCTATATTGGGGCTTCTGGCAGTGTCATATCTTTTGTGGAAAAAGCGATAATCTTTTTAATACCCATCCACTTTAATATTTTGGTGGTGTTTCATCATCAGTTAAAATTCACCTCCAGCAGATATAATTTCAACCTCACCTTTTACTATTAGGTCATATGACCTCCTCTACATAGCACATATAGAAATACGATATAAAGAGGCATTTCGAATTGAGAGGAGGCAAAACGAATGAAAGGGGATAAGAATAGAAGTGCATCTGAGAGGTT
>Ga0209410_1001901_pt1 | contig 10149 bp, 12 predicted proteins | sample Mar14436cmmetaG_FD_184135 | JGI IMG/M metagenome (GOLD analysis project Ga0209410, IMG submission 184135) | Marine hydrothermal vent microbial communities from Guaymas Basin, Gulf of California to study Microbial Dark Matter (Phase II) - Marker... ... | reverse complement strand
AAAATATATAGTCTATTAAAAAAATCCAAGGAGGTAGAGGTCTATGGCAGCATTATTGGGAGGACTGGCAGCACTTATACTCGGTGTAATTGGAGTTATCATATGGTGGGGATATTTCGTGAAGGCATTGATGGCAGGTGTACCAGCCCTGTTGGTTCTGGGTGGAGCACTGGCAGCCTATCTGGGATTTGAAGAGATAAGAGACAAAAGAGCCTCAGAGCAGTTTGATACTGAAAAGGAAGATCTAAAGAAAGAGGTGGAAAATCTAAAGGAAGAATTGAGAGAATTAAAGGGAAAGAAGGAAGAAGAAAAGGCGGGAGAGGAAGAAAAAAAAGAATGATAATTCATAAGGGGCGGTGTTGGAGCCGCCCTTTTATGCCGATAATAGCTCACCTACTATAATCTCCTACATATCTCTATTTCACTAAAAAAATAGCCTATCTCAAAGCGGGCACTTTCAGGAGAGTCGGATCCATGGACCACATTTTTTTCCACATCGGTGGCAAATTCCCTTCTTATGGTTCCCTCCTCTGCCTTTTGGGGATCGGTTGCACCCATCAATTTCCTGTATCTTTCTATTATACCTTCACCTTCAAGGACCATAACAATACAAGGGCCAGAAGACATAAACTCTGTTAGACTTTCAAAAAAGGGTTTGCTCCTGTGCACATAATAGAACCCTTCTGCCTGGGTTCTGTCCATCCATATCATCTTCATTGCCACGACCTTTATACCTTTATTTTCAATCCTCTCTAATACCTTTCCAATAAGTCCTCTGGATACTGCATCGGGTTTGATGATGCCAAGTGTGCGCTCCTTCATTTTTTGCTAAACCCCCTTTCAAATTTATTTGACCAAGCTTTCTGGATATTGTTATATGAGCCCATAAAGGTCAATTATTTTTTGGAAGATGTAGATGAATGATCACAGGATGGAGATCGTTATGAGAGCTTTGAATTTTTCAAAGCTCTCATAAAAAAGCTGTAATTATGGGCTATTTTAGATATCTTATATCGCTTCATATCATATGGACAGGTTCAGGGAGCTTGTATTTGATAAGATATTGTTAGGGGTTTTCAGATAGAAGAATCGGTCTTAGGCAGGGGGATCTCCACTTTTTAAGACTTCTTAAAAAGGAAGGTCTTTTATGGATTCTTTGATTGACAGGATGATAAGGGCATCCAAACTGGACATTAACCTCTATGAAGAGGTTGAAAGGGATGAGGAGGCCATATATCAGGCATTCTTAGTTGTGGTCTTCAGCTCCCTTGCTGCCGGCATTGGAAGTGCCAGATTTGGTCATCTAAATGCCATAATTTTTGGTACTATACTTTCAATTATCGGATGGCTGATATGGGCATATCTTACATACTTTATAGGAACTCGTCTTCTTCCTGAACCTCAGACAGAGGCAGACTATGGCCAACTACTTAGAACAATTGGCTTTGCAAGCTCACCAGGCATAATAAGGATATTAGCTCTAATCCCTCCTATTGCTAACATAATATTCATTGTTGCAGGAATATGGTCGCTTATGGCAATGGTAGTGGCTGTTAGACAGGCCTTAGATTATAAAAGCACCTTAAGGGCAGTTATTGTATGCCTCATTGGTTGGATCGTTCAGGGACTCTTTATAGGACTTTTTCTCTATCTATTTAAGTTATTCCCACGGATACACTGAACCACTAAGTCACCTACTTGCGAGGTGGAAAACCCCATCTTCCCAGCCTCAAGACTCAAGAGCCTTTTTCCTGCGACCTCCTTTATGGCATTATCAAGGGCAGAGGCCGCTTTATCCTCCCCCAAGTAATTTAGCATCATCTGGGCTGATGATATGGCTGCCAAGGGATTGATTATTCCTTTGCCTGCATATTTGGGTGCAGATCCTCCCACAGGTTCAAACATGCCTATTCTTTCGGGATTTATGTTTCCTCCAGCAGCTATTCCCAATCCACCCTGTATTATTGCACCTATATCTGTTATTATGTCACCAAACATGTTATTTGTTACAATGACATCAAACCTTTCAGGATTTTTTATAAGCCACATACAGAGGGCATCCACATGCTGGTAATCTGTTTCTATATCAGGATATTCACGGCCTATAATCTCAAATACCCTTAACCATAGATCTGACTCATATATGAGCACATTACTCTTTCCACATAGGGTAATACGCCTCTTTTCATTCCTTTCTGTGCAATATTCAAAGGCAAAACGGATACATCTTTCAACACCCTTTCTGGTATTTATGGACTCCTGAATTGCAATCTCATCCTTACTTCCCTTCTTAAAGATTCCACCACCTCCAGCATATAGACCCTCTGTATTTTCCCTTATAACCACGTAATTAATATCTTCAGGCCCCTTATCCTTAAGCGGTGTATATACCCCAGGGTAGAGTCTTACAGGTCTAAGATTGATATAGAGATCAAGTTCAAACCGAAGCCTTAACAGTATCTCCCGCTCCAATATACCAGGTCTTACTTCTGGATGCCCTATGGCACCTAAGAGTATGGCATTCATCTGCCCTAACTCTCTTATGATATGATCTGGCAAGAGGGTCTTATCTGAAAGATACCTCTTTCCACCTAAATCATACTCAGTAAAGTTAAACCGAATTCCAAGGACCTCTTCTATTGCCAAAAGGGCCTTACGTGCCTCAGCTATAACCTCTGGGCCTGTTCCATCTCCTGGAATAAGGGCGATATCATATCCCATCTCAATCCTCCTTTCTCTGTAATCAGGTAATCTATTCATTCTTCAATCAAAGATCATAGAAATGTCTCTACTTCTTTTACCCTGATGATAATAGATTCTTACTTTGTATGTATTCTACAAGCCCGCCTGCTCTGATAATCTGCTGCATTAATCTGGGAATGGGGTGGGCATAAAAGATTTTACTATCCTTGCTCCTGATAATTAGCCCCTGAGAGAGATCAACTTCAATGTTATCACCTTCCTCTACAAGCTCAGGAACCTCAGGTGATTCCAGTAAGGGAAGTCCTATATTAAAGGCATTTCTATAGAATATCCTTGCAAAATTCTTAGCAATTATTAACTCTATCCCCGCACTCTTTATAGCCAGGGGGGCATGCTCTCTGGATGATCCACAGCCAAAATTTTTGCCTGCAACCAGAATGTCTCCCTTTGATACCTTGGAGCAGAAATCGGGTATGAGATCAGCAAAGCACCCCTTAGAGAGCTCCTCTTTTGAAGAGGTATTAAGATAACGGGAGGGGATAATGAGATCCGTATTAATATTATCACCTAACTTCCATACCATTCCTCTTATCCTAAACGATTCTGCCTTCATCTTAGAGCTCCTCAGGAGAAGTAATCTTACCTGTAATGGACGAGGCCGCTGCAACTGCAGGACCGCAGAGATATATCTCGCTTTCTGGATGTCCCATTCTACCCCTAAAATTCCTGTTAGAGGTGGAAAGACACACCTCTCCTTTTGCCAAAAGCCCCATATGCCCCCCCAGACATGGGCCACAGGTAGGGGGGCAAATGATGGCACCTGCATTGATAAAGATATCCAAAAGGCCTTCTGAAAGTGCCTTTTTATATATCTGCTGAGATCCTGGTATAATAATAAGTCTAAGCCCCTTTAAGACCCTTTTCCCTTTAAGCACCTGAGAGGCAACCCTGAGATCCTCTATTCTCCCATTGGTACATGACCCAATAAAGACCTGATCAATTTTTACGTCTTTTACCTCTGAAACAGGAGCCACATTATCCGGGCTATGGGGTAAGGCAATCTGAGGTTCAATTGAGTTTAGATCTATATCTATCACCTTTTCATATTGGGCATCTCTGTCGCTATTGAGCACCTTATATGGAACATCTATTCTGTCTTTGAGATATTCTATGGTGATATTATCAGGTTCAAATATGCCATTTTTTGCACCTGCCTCAACAGCCATATTTGCCATTGTGAATCTGTCTGCCATGGAAAGATATCTGATACCCTCTCCAGCAAACTCAATTGCCTTATATATTGCACCGTCTACTTTCAGGACTTTTAAGGTAGCAAGGATCAGATCCTTTCCCCCTATCCATCTCCCAGGCCTTCCCTTATAGACAATCTTTATGGAATGGGGCACCCTCAGCCATATCCTTCCTGTGGCCATGGTTACTCCCAGATCAGTGCTTCCGACACCTGTTGAAAAGGCACCTAAGGCTCCATAGGTGCAGGTATGACTGTCAGCTCCTACAACCAGATCCCCTGCTTTGACTAACCCCTTTTCCGGAAGTATCACATGCTCTATTCCCGAATCTACCAGTTCAAAATAGTTCTTTATGGAATATTCCATAGCAAACTCTCTCATCATCCGTACCTGTTCAGCAGAGGCAATGTCCTTGTTTGGGACAAAGTGATCCGCAACTAAAACAACTCTATCCTTTGAAAAGAGCCTTTTCCTCGCCAGTCTCTTAAATACCTCTATGGCAATGGGGGCTGTGATATCATTTGCAAGCACTAAATCGACCTCTGCCTCAATAAATTCCCCTGGCCGCACATTCCTCCTTCCAGAATGCAGCGCCAGGATCTTTTCTGTAATTGTCATTCCCATAGTAGAACCCCACTCCATCATACACTATCTTGAGAGCTTTGCATAACCCCTTTTTACACTGGGGGTTACACTCCCTTCCGGGTTGGAGACCAGACCCCTGTCATTGCGAGCGAAGCGAAGCAATCTTATACCTTTTATAGATTGCTTCGGGTCTTTTAAGACCCTCGCAATGACAGATTCCATTTACAGTTTTTTCTGAGAGCTTTTAAAAATTCAAAGCTCTCTATCTTGAAGTTATAGGGGGATTATTTTTAAGATATTCCAGTCTGTTTAGTCCATTAATATATGCCTTTGCACTGGCAGTGATGATATCAGAATCTGCCCCCTTTCCAAGTGCCACAATCCCATCCTCTTCCAATCGAACAGTCACCTCACCCTGTGCATCCATTCCACCGCTTATGGAGTTTACAGAGAATCTCAGAAGCTTAGATCTGGTTTCTATCATCTTGGCAATGGTGTTAAAGGTTGCATCTATGGGACCAACACCAAAACCTGCACTCTGGAACTCTTTACCCCTTATCCTGAGCTTTACTGTAGCTGTGGGAACTGCAACAGTTCCACTTACCACATTCAGGTATTCCAGCTTATAAATATCTGGAACCCTGAGAATCTCCTCTGCCACAAGTGCCTCTATATCCTCATCCAGTATCTCCTTTCTCTTATCTGCAAGCTCTTTAAATCGCTTAAATAGTCTCTCAATCTCCTCCTCTGTAAGATCAAAACCCAACTCTTCTACCCTCTTACTAAATGCATGTCTTCCCGAATGCTTGCCCATAACAAGCCTACTGCTTGAAAGCCCTATCTGCTCTGGATCCATAATCTCATAGGTCAGTCTATTCTTTAAAAGTCCATCTTGGTGTATCCCAGATTCATGGGCAAATGCATTGGCCCCTACAATGGCCTTATTGGGTTGAACAACTATGCCTGTAACCAAGCTTACTAAACGGCTTGTGGGATATATCTCTTTAGTATTAATTCCGGTAGTAAGTCCCAATTGTCTTTGTCGGGTATGAATTGCCATTACCACCTCTTCAAGTGAAGTATTTCCTGCACGCTCTCCAATGCCATTTACTGTGACCTCTGCCTGCCTTGCCCCTGCTTTAAGGGCCTCAATAGTATTTGCAGTTGCAAGACCTAAGTCATTATGACAATGGACACTTAGCACGGCCCTACCAATATTGGGTGTATGGGATAGGATATAGGATACAAGGTTGCCAAATTCATCTGGAAGGGCATATCCTACAGTGTCAGGCAGATTCACGGTAGTTGCACCTGCTTCAATTGCCGCTTCAAAGACCTTACAGAGATAGTCTCTATCAGTTCTGGAACCATCTTCAGCAGAAAACTGAATATCCTGAGTGTATCTCTTTGCATACCTTACGGCCTCTACTGTCCTTTTAATGGCCTCAGACCTTGATATATTAAGTTTATATTTTAGGTGTATATCAGAGGTTGCAAGAAATATATGGATCCTTGGATTCCTTGCATCCTTTATGGAATTCCATGCCATATCAATGTCTTCCTTAGTTGTCCTTGCAATTGCCACCACTTTTGTATCTTTTATCTTGGATGCCACCAATGACACGGCTTCAAAATCTCCCCTTGATGCGGCAGGAAAGCCTGCCTCAATTGCATCCACATTGAGTCTTTCAAGCTGAACCGCTATTCTTAATTTTTCAGCTGGATTTAGACTTGCTCCCGGGGATTGCTCCCCATCCCTTAAAGTGGTGTCCAGAATATATACCCTGTCCATAATGATAACCTCCTTATTCTTTTATATGATTTGAAAAGAGGGTCTGATCTCGAAGGTTATCATTAAGGACCCTCCGCAGAGTCCCTGAACTCGGGGAATCTGCGGCACTTCCCTCCACCTTATCTCTCTTTAATAACTTAAATTGAACACTATCTTCCAATGCCTCCCAACTTGCCTCTATTATATTCTTAGATACCCCAACCGTTGACCAGATATCAGAGCCATCTCTGGATTCAATCTGCACCCTTACCTTTGCGGCTGTGCCTCTGTCTCCATCAATCACTCTGACCTTAAAATCCACCAATCTCATCTCCTCTATCTCCGGGAAAAACTTGGTGAGAGCCTTCCTGAGGGCATTATCTAATGCATTTACTGGCCCATCTCCTTCGGCAGCGGTTATCTCTTCCTCTTTCCCAACAGATATCTTTATTGTTGCATGCGAAATGCTTGGCCCTTTGCCATTCTTTTCAATGCTTACCCTAAAAGATTTAAGCGTAAATGGCTCTTCAAACTGCCCTGTGATCTTTTTAATCAGAAGCTCTAAGGATGCTTCAGCGGCCTCAAATTGATATCCCTGATCTTCCAGCCTCTTTATCTCTTGAACTATCCTGCGACTATCATAGCCATTGCCCCCTAATCTAATTCCCATCTCCATGCTCTTATATTCTATATTTCCCTTTCCAGAAAGATCCGATACCAATACCCTTCTTCTATTTCCCACAAGCTCTGGATCTATGTGTTCATAGGCAGATGGATCTTTCAGTATGGCGCTTACATGCACTCCTCCCTTATGAGCAAAGGCACTCTTACCCACAAAAGGGCTTTGATTGTTGGGTGGAACATTTGCTACCTCACTTACAAATCTGGATACCTCGGTAAGCATGGATAGGTTTTCTTGGGGCAGACACTCATAGTCCATCTTTAATTGAAGTATTCCTATAAGGGATATGAGGTCAGCATTACCACATCGTTCCCCATATCCATTAATTGTTCCCTGGACCATGGTTGCACCACACTGAATGGCCATAAGAGAATTGGCAACGGCTAAGCCACAGTCATCGTGAGCATGGATTCCAACGGGTCTGTCTATCTGAGGCACCACCTCTTTCATTATATCTCTTATCTCATGAGGAAGAGTCCCACCATTTGTATCACAGAGCACGATCCAGTCTGCACCAGCCTCTATGGCACACCTTATAGTCTTTATGGCATATCTGGGGTTATGCTTAAATCCATCAAAGAAGTGTTCTGCATCATAAATCACCTCAAATCCTTTACTTTTAAAATATCCTACCGTGTCTTGGATTATTCTACAGTTTTCATCAAGTCCAATATCCAGAATCTTTAATGCATGAAGATCCCAACTCTTTCCAAATATGGTAATAGTATCTGTCCCTGTTGAAAGGAGAGCTCTAATATTAGGGTCATCTTCAATAGAGCTGTTCCATCTTCTGGTGCTTCCAAATGCAGTGATTTTAGAAAATGTAAAACTTTTGTCTTTTATAAGTTCGAAGAATCTCTTATCCTTAGGATTAGAGCCAGGCCATCCACCTTCGATATAATGGATACCAAAAGAGTCAAGCCTTTGAGCGATCCTAAGCTTATCTTCAACTGAAAGGGATATATTTTCTCCCTGAGTACCATCTCTCAAGGTAGTATCATAGAGATAAATCTTCTCCCCCATACCTATTCTCCCTGAGCTTATTTCAAAAAAAACCGTTATCAGGTCTTGGGCCTGATAACGGTTTTAAAATCTAAGTGGGGCTATTTCACGTCATTACCAGGCCCATACGCAAACTGCGTATAAGGCTAAGTATGAGGGATATTATTATCCCTACTGATCTGGTAATGACTATTGTCCCCTTTTTAAACATAATAAAAAAGTATACTAATATAATAAATTATTGTCAAGACTTTTTCTTCTTATCCACATACCAGTCTATCTGTCTGCATATACCCCTGATTATCTGGACATCCTTTGCCCTTACTGGATAGCGATGTAACAATCTTCTGATATTTAACATAAAATGCTCAGGATTCTGAGGATTTATAAAACCTATCTTCATAAGCGTTTCCTTTAGATGTTCAAACATGGCTTCAAGTTCAAATCTGTTTGCAAGCCTACCAATAAAAGGGGGTTTGAGATCAGCACTTTCCATAAATATCTCATAGCAGATAATCAAGACGGCATGAGAAAGATTAAGAGAAGAAAAGGTGGAGGTGGGTATCCTCACTATGGTATGGCAGTATCTCAGATCATCATTGCTGAGTCCCCGATCCTCTCTACCAAACATAATGACAATACGATTATTCTGGGAGATACCTATCACCTCCTTTGCTAACTCCCTTGCGTTAAGCATGGCAGGACGACGTGAGCCAATCCTTGCAGTGGTTCCTACCACATACTCATATGGGCCTATGGCATCCAGAAGCTCGTCATAAACTTCCATCTCTTCAACTATATCTATGGCTGGTCCCTTTGCCATCTTAAGGATTCTACTCAGATCGCAGTCCTTGGGGCGGACTAAACAGAGCCTTTCAAAACCCATATTACACATTGCCCTTGCCACTGCTCCAATATTTTCTGGAATCTGGGGTTCAACAAGCAGTATGGTTATATTTTTTAGATTGGCTCTGCTGATCTCTTCCATACTAAGTAAGATAAATATTGATACTTAGTTATGTAAATAATAAAAATCTATAAAAGCACTTAGACTTGAAGAATGGCTAAGAGATGAATGTAATTAGAAATGAGATTGGTAATCTCTTTATGATAGGTATATATGGAAGTATGCCTGATTCCCAAACCCTTTCTTTAATAAAAAGATACCATATTGGAGGAGTTATTCTCTTTGGTAGAAATATTGAAGATCCTATTCAACTTGCCCGTCTTTGTTCATCTCTTCAATCAGAGTCAGATATCCCCTTATTTATATCCATTGATCAAGAGGGAGGGAGGGTCTCAAGGCTAAGGGAGCCATTTTCCCAATTCCCTGGGAATGAGGAGATGGCAAATGCCCCTGACCCCATAGAGAGGGTGATGGAATATGCTAAGGTGACCTCTTTTGAGTTAAAGATTGTGGGTATTAATATGAACCTTGCACCTGTCATGGATGTAAAGAGAGAATGGGTAGATAGGTGTCTCATAGGAAGATCCTATAGTGAAGACCCTCATACAGTATCACTGCTTGGTGCCATTTCCATATCAGAGATGCAGAGGTCTGGAATAATATCTGTGGCAAAACATTTTCCTGGTCTTGGTGCTGTAAGAGCAGATCCCCACAGAGAGCTACCTGCAATTACTATCTCTGAAGATGATATCTATAGAACAGATCTCCCTCCCTTTATATCCTCAATAAAAGCGGGAGTTGAATGTATAATGACATCCCATGCTATATATAAGGAGCTTGATAATCTAAATCCAGCCACTCTTTCACCCAAGATTTTAGAGGGGCTATTGAGAAATGAACTTGGATTTAATGGCATGATCATTACAGATGATCTGGATATGGGGGCAATGAAAGGAGATAGTGACCCTGGTTATGTAGCTCTAAGTGCGATTGAGGCAGGGGCTGACCTTCTGCTCATCTGCCATAGCCATGAAAACTTTTTTCGCTCTTATGAAGCCATCTTGAAGGCCTTAGAGAAGGGAAAGATCTCAAAGGATAGGATAAGAAGCTCTCTTTACAGGATAAATAGGGTTAAGGGGAGATATATAGAAAAGGGTGATTTAGATATTTATAGGGTAAAGGAGTATTTTGATGATAAAAAAAGGTATAGTAGAGAATCTATTTGATGTAGCACTTGGGAAATCTCCTC
>Ga0209410_1001900_pt1 | contig 10149 bp, 12 predicted proteins | sample Mar14436cmmetaG_FD_184135 | JGI IMG/M metagenome (GOLD analysis project Ga0209410, IMG submission 184135) | Marine hydrothermal vent microbial communities from Guaymas Basin, Gulf of California to study Microbial Dark Matter (Phase II) - Marker... ... | reverse complement strand
TTCCACCTCGATCATCGCTGTCACCACCACAAACTTAACGGCTTCAACCCTAAAGAGATGCACAACTCCACCTCATAAAACTTCCCCATGAACAAACTTGCATCAACGCCAAATAACCCGGGAAAAACCAGCAACCACAGCAAGACAGACAACCCTAAATATCGGAAAAATAACTTTAAATCTTAAGTGTAGCTTAGAATCTGGCTAGGGGTCGTCGGCTAGCTTGGTCTAGGCTCCGAGACTTGGGCTCTCGGGACCCCGGTTCAAATCCGGGCGACCCCACCACAGGAAAACCTACGGTTTCTGCGCTTCTTTTTTGACGGTAGAATTCCCGTTATAGGCGTAGTTTTGAGGTGTAGCGTTAATGCTGTGGTTGAGAAGGTTCTGGATGAGCCGACGCAAGGGCCTTAAGATCTATGAGCGGGCTGTAGAGCAGGGAAGTCGCACCTCCGCTCAAAGGGCCCAATAACTCACCCAGAAAAGGGCTGAAAACAGCTTCTGAAGAGAAAACAGCCTTCATTTCAAAAGCTGTCGGGCATCATAAAATATAGAGAGGGTATCCTCGTTTGGCTGGATCGCTATCCAATGCGTAGATCGTAGCGGCGGCCTTGATCTATAGAAGCCATAGAAGCCGCCAGCCGTAGGACGTTATAACCTCCCATCCGGCCAGCCGCTTATGGACGTGAAGGATACAATTGTAGTATTTTTTGGTAATGCAAATTTGTAGTAAAATTTTATATTTAATTGTTCTGTAGTAATTTTTGGTGGTATCTTTGACCAAGCAAGTGACGGTCTCTGCAAGGATCGACGTGGAACTTAGAAGGAAGCTCAAGGAGCTCGGTATAAAGCCGTCTGAAGTCATCAGGAAGGCCCTTGAAAGGGAAGTTGAGGAGAGGCTGAAACTGCAACTTTACGAGAAAGTGGAGAGGGCCAGCGAAATAATCAGGAGAGTTGGAAGAGACGCCTGGATCAAGGCGGTAAGGGAAAGTAGGGAGGAGAGATGAGATTCCTTCTCGATCCTTCGGCGATAATAAACCTCTGCGGAGACGGAAAAACGGAGAAACTGCTGGACTGCTGGACGCTGAATTTGGCAATTTACGAACTGGGAAATGCCGTATGGAAGCAAGTTAAAATCCACAAGAAAATAACAATCGAGGAGGCCAATTTAATACTAGACTCGTTAACGGAAGTTTTCAGGAGAATGAAGAAGCCAGCAACCGAAAAACCGATGAAAACATTAGAAATAGCCGTAAAAGAGAATCTAACATACTACGATGCATCATACATCAGCGCAGCCGTCGAAAACAATCTAACACTAGTAACAGACGACGATAAACTCTACAAAGCAGGTAAAAAGTATGTTAAGACCGTGAAGAGCGACGAGCTTTAGACCCTTTTATTTGGCGACGCACCAACACGTGACTTGGCTTAGCGGGCTCCTCAAACTCTCCGTAACCGTCTCCTTAACCTTCTAAACCCTAGGCCTCGTTCGCCACAAAATATTTTTCTTCTTTCCAGCCCTTGTTTATTCAATATTCCCGCATAATTTTTTATTCGCCTTCTCGTAGCGGATAATGTGGGCTGGGTTCCTATGAGGGTCGGCTTCGTCCAGTTCAAACCTGTCTTCGGCAGAAAGGAGCGGAACATTAAGAGGATACTTACGCTCCTAGACGTCGGGGTTAGGGAAGAGGCTGACCTCCTTGTTCTGCCCGAGCTCTGCACTACGGGATACAGGTTCAAGAGCAAAGAGGAGGTCAGAAGCCTCTCCGAGAAAGTTCCAGACGGGATGACAACGGAGACGCTCATCCGGTACGCGGAGGAGAACAGCCTCTACTTGGTCGCCGGGGTATGTGAGCGGAGCGGAGAGAGATACTTCAACTCTGCGGTTCTGGTCGGCCCTGAAGGTTTCATAGCCAAGTACAGGAAGGCTCACCTCTTCAACGAGGAGAAGCTCTGGTTCACTAGGGGAGACACGCCTTTCCAAGCGTACAGGATAGCTAAGGCGAAGGTTGGGATGATGATCTGCTTCGACTGGTTCTTCCCGGAGGTAATCCGCATACTCGCCCTAGAAGGCGCCCAGATAGTATGCCACCCCTCAAACCTTGTCCTGCCGTACTGCCAATCCGCACTCCTCGGAGCCGCCGTCCAGAACAGAGTCTTCATAATAACCGCGAACCGCGTAGGCTCCGAGAGGGGTTTGAGGTTCACCGGTATGAGCCAGATAATAGACCCAAACATGAACGTCTTGGCTAAGGGTGGAAGAGACCGGGAAGAGGTCAAGGTTGTGGAGATCAACCCTAAACTCTCAGACTCAAAGAAGGTTACCGAACGGAACGACCTCTGGGCCGACCGGAGGGTAGACCTCTACAAGCCCCTACTCAAAACTTTACGTTAAGAACTTCCTGTACATCTTGACGCTTCCGGAGAGGACGAGATTCTGCAAGTCCACTTCAAGCCTCTCAACCTTGTAGACTTGGATGTGAGGGCTCCTCCTCATGAGTTCTATCCGATCCTCGTACTCTCCCCCAGGGAGCTGGAAGATGAAGATTTTGTGGCCGAGATCGGCTGTCCTCTCGAGGAGAGGGATAGCCTCATCTATGTTCTGCCACCCCCCATCCGTGATTATGACGATGAAGCACACCCCCATACTGGAGGAAGCCAACCTCATAACCTCGTAGGCCGGGAAGACCGTGAACTCGTTAAAGCTCATCAGCTCCTACATGAACGTTGGGAAGAGGATGCTCATCAAAACCAAAGCCACGATCAAGGCCGCGGAGCCCGCGAGTAGGAGCTTTATGATCCTGACCTTCCCTCTTAGACGTTTGTTCTCTCCTCTAGGTTCTTAAGCCTCTCTTGGAGCATAGCCACAACCCTCTTATCCATAACCACGGTGTCTTCAGCTCCCCCTGTTGAGGTACATGAACTCGAGTATGCCTGTGGAGCCGCTTAAACCTGAAGGGTCCTCTTGGCCTCCGCCCTCCCAAGAATCCGGTTTTCTCCTGATCTTCCTTTCGGGGTACCTTCTCGAGACGAGCGTCAGAAACCTCTTGTAAGTCTCATTCATCACCCTTAACCACAAGAGATATGGGCGCTCCGTAAGATTTTTACTTTTCCCCAGCCATGAAGGGCCGGCTCGGAGATTTGGAGAAGGAGTAAAGAGGAAAGTTGACGCCTAAAACGGGCTTACTGGTTCAAGATGCCCAAAAAGTAGCCTCTTAGAGGGGACGCTTGAAGCCGTTCACGCGGCTCCGCTCACTTGAGCTTCATCATTCTCTGGTCCTCGAAGAGCGTCACCTTCTCGATCTTCCAGCAAGACATCTTCTCAAGTAGGGCTATAGCCTTCTTGAGCTCTTCTCTCGCCTTCTCGGAGACCTCGGATGACCCTAACACGACGAAGCACACGCTCACCTTTGGGTCCACCCTATACACCTCCTTTCACGTCTTGAAGTTCATCTCGTCCGCATCGCTTCACGGTAGATAGTGGCGTCGCCCTATGTATGGGTAATTGTGGTGGTCTGAAGAGTCCAGAATGGACACTTCGGTCTAAGATGTGGACAGAAGAGGCAAAAACCCGGTGGGAGCCCTGCTAAACAAGCAAGCCTGCGACGAAAGAAGCAGCTGAACGGGTATATTCAGCCTCAAAAAGTGAGGGTTAAAGGGTTCGCGTCTAAGCCTTCATCCTCGAAGCCGCGTTCTCCAGCGCCGCGACTCCCGGCAGCTTCTCACCCATAAGGAACTCTATGAGCGCTCCCCCGGCGGTGCTTACGTAAGAAATCTTATCTGAGAGGCCGAGTTTCTCTATCGCCGCTACTGTGTGGCCGCCTCCGGCGAGGGAGAAGGCCTCCGAAGACGCTACGGCCTCAAGGATCATCTTGGTTCCCTTGATGAACTCGGGCTTCTCGTAGACTCCGGGTGGACCGCTCACCACGATGGACTTGGCGTCCCTTATTATACGGCTGTACTCCTCTATAGTCTCGGTGCCTATGTCATAGATCGGATACTCGGTTGGCAGATCGCTTACGGGGAGCTCCTTCCTCTTCCCCTCAACCTCTACGGCCACGTCCTTTGGAACCTTAACCCTGCCGGGATAAGAGTCCATCAGCTCCTTTATGCCTCCAGTCAACTTTAGAACGTCCTGCTTCTCTAGGAGCTCCATGTTAGGCTTACCCAAGTCGACTCCTGTGGCGACTAGGAAGAGATGGCCCGTTAAGCCTCCTGTCAAGACGGTGTCGGCTATCCCGTTCTCGAGGACGTACTTCGAGATTTTCAGGGAGTCGTCGGCCTTCGCCCCTCCCAAGATGAAGACGCAAGGCTTCTCGGGAGACTCCAGGACGCGGCTTAGAGCCTTGAGTTCCCTCTCCATTATCCTGCCCGCGGCGCTGGGTAGGAGCGCGGTGAAACCAACCACCGACGCGTGGCTCCTGTGGGCGGATGCGAAGGCGTCGTTCACGAAGATGTCGGCGAGCTCCGCTAGGCTCCTAACGAACTCGGACTTGGCGTGTTCCTCCGGGCTCTTCTTCTTCCTCTCTTCGGGGTAGGTCCGCGTGTTCTCTAGGACGAGTATCTCCCCGTTCTTGAGGGACTTGATGGCGTTTCGAGCCTTCTCGCCGTAGAGGTCGTCGACGTACTTCACGGGCCTCCCAATTATCCGTTCCAAGGCTTCGGCGTGTTGTTTCAACGGTATGAAGTCCGGCTGTCCCGGTCGTCCCTGATGGGCTAAAATCACAACTTTGGCTCCCTTCTCGGAGAGCTCCTTTATCGTCGACTCGCCGTGAGCCCTTATCCTAGTCTCGTCCAGTATCTTCTTCGTCTCGGGGTCGACTGGAGAATTGAAGTCAACCCTGACGAGTACAACCTTCCCCTCGAGCTCAAAGTCGTCCAAGGTGAGAAACTTTGGCATTCCCTCACCAGCACCTCTTAAAAATAGGAGGGCACCAGCCTCCCCTAAGAGGAGGCCATACTGCATATCTTCTCGATCATGCGGACCATCTTGACCGAGTATCCCCACTCGTTGTCGTACCACGCCAGAACCTTTACGAGGTTCCCTCCTATAACCATCGTTGAGAGGCCGTCGACGATGGCTGAGTGGGGGTTATGTATGAAGTCTGAGGAGACCAAGGGCTCCTCCGTGTAGGCTAGGATTCCCTTCAGTTCGCCTTCAGCGGCCTCCTTGAAGGCGGCGTTAACCTCTTCCACGGTTACGTCTCTCTTGAGGACAGCTGTTAAGTCCACTATCGAGACGTCTGGAACCGGGACTCTTAGGGCGAGACCGTTCATTCTTCCTTCAAGTTCAGGTAAGGCTAGGGTTGCAGCTACAGCCGCACCCGTCGTCGTCACGACGATGTTGAAGGCCGCGGACCTAGCTCTCCTCAGGTCCCTGTGTTGCATGTCTAGGAGTCTCTGGTCGTTCGTTACCGCGTGGACAGTGTTCATTAATGCTTTCTCAATCCCGAACTTATCGTTTAGAACCTTGGCGACTGGGGCTACACAGTTGGTTGTGCATGACGCCAACGAGATTATGTTGTGTTTCTCGGGGTCGTACAGGTGGTCGTTCACGCCGTAAACCACGGTTAGGTCAGCGCTTGTAGCCGGCCTCATCGGGGCTGAAACCAGAACCTTCTTGGCTCCAGCCTTCAAGTGTTTGGAGGCGTCCTCCCTTCTCCTGAACCTCCCAGTCGACTCCACGACGAGGAAGACATCCATCTCTTTCCAAGGAAGTTTCTCGGGGTCTGGCTCCGAGAGCACGGTTATCTTCTGCTTGACCTCTCCGTCCTTCTTTATGACGAGGTTGTTGTCTTCGACCTCCACGTCGAAGGGTAGAACCCCGTGGACAGTGTCCCGCTTCAAGAGGTGTGCCAGAGTCTTCGCGTCGGTCAGGTCGTTCACGGCTACAAAGTTTACTTCAGAACCCATTTCTAGGGCTGCCCGGTAAAGGAGTCTACCAATCCTGCCAAAACCGTTTATGGCAACCTTCGGCTCCATAACAATCCCTCAACCCTAGTAATTTTATGTTTTACTAAAAAGGCTTTCGCCCTATTCCCTTCTTTAATCTAAGCTGAGGTTGAAAAGGGGGAAAAACCGTTAAAAATGTGTTGAAGAGGATGTTTCGGCTTGCTTCAGAGCTTCCTCAAAGCCATCTCTGCGGCTAGGACTAGGGGCTCCCAAGTCTCGCAGACTGAAGGCGCGTAACAAGTATCCGCCTTTATCAGCTCGTAGACGGTTGTCCGTTTCTGTATAGCTAGGGAGAGAATGTTTATCCGTTGGGTAACCTCTTCGCCTCCGACTATCTGGCCTCCGACGATCCTCTTCTCCTCCTTCTCGATGAGCAGCTTAACCTTTATCGGTTTGGCTCCGGGGTAGTACCTCGCCCTCGTCAAGCCGCTTATCCTCCCAACGGCAACCTCGACGCCGAGCCTCGACGCCGAGAACTCCGTTAGGCCAGTAGAGCCGACCTCGAAGTCGAAGAGCTGCGAGACCGCTGAGCAGAGGGCTCCCGGGAAGATCGTGTATCCGCCAGCCGCGTTTACACCAGCTACTTTCCCTTCCCTAACGGCAGTGGCCCCCAGAAGCGGTAGGCACGGCTTACCAGTAACTATGTGGGTTGTCTCCGCGCAGTCCCCGGCCGCGTAGACGTCCTCCGCGCTCGTCCGCATCCTGAAGTCGGTCTTGATCCCCCCAGTCTCACCTATAGCTATGCCGGCTTCCTCCGCGAGTTTAGTGTTAGGCCTAACTCCAGCGGAGTTCAGGACTATGTCGGCTGGAACCTCCTCTCCCCCAACCGAGACGGCTTCAGCCCTATCCTTACCTATGATCGCCTCAGCCGGCTTCCCAAGCATGACCTTGATACCCTTCTCTTCTAGGCGCCTCTGAACCTCCATAGCCATGTCTTTATCGAGCATCCTCGGGAGGACGTAAGGCAACATCTCGATCACGGTCGTCTTTATGTTCATTCTAGTGAATGCTACAGCCGTCTCTAAGCCTACTAGGCCTGAGCCTATAATCGCGGCCGTCTTCGCCTTCTTCATGGCCTTGAGGAGTTCAGCCCCGTCGTTGAGGGTGTGTAAGGTGAAGACCCCCTCCTTGTCTATGCCCTCGATGGGGGGTATGAAGGGCCTCGCACCCGTCGCTATGATGAGGCTGTCGTACTCGAGGGTTTCGCTCTTCCCCTTCTTATCCTCAACCTCCACGGTTTTTGCCTCGGTGTCTATGCTCTTAGCCTCAGTCTCCACTCTCAGATCGAGCTTCATCATCTTATAGAAGGAGGGTGGGTAAACTACCAAGCTCTCGAAGCTCGGTATGTGCCCGTCTAGGACGAAGGGTAAGCCGCACCTAGAGTAGGCTCCCCTGTCCTCTTTGGTCAACAGTATGATCTCAGCTTTCCTGTCAGTCTTCCTCGCGGCTGAAGCTGCGTCCGTTCCAGCCGCGTTCGCCCCTATGATTACGATTCTCCTCGTCATGCTCAGCCTTCCTTTAGAAGGCTTTTATGCCACTCAACGGCCTTCTCGAAGTCCATCAGGTCTTTGAGGTCCTCTTCTAGGTTTGTTGGGGATACAAGTATCAGCCAGCCTTCGCCGTACGGGTCTTCGTTGAGTATCTCGGGTCTGTCTTGGACTTTCTCGTTCACCTCCTCGACGGTTCCGCTCACAGGGGCTTCTAGGTCTGACACGGCCTTCACGGACTCTACAACTCCGAAGGACTCTCCCTTGACTATCTCCTCGCCTTCGCTTGGTAGCTCCGCGTAGACGATCTCCCGGAGCTGCTTCTGAGCGTAATCAGTTATTCCTATCCGCACTTTACCGTTCTCCTTCTTAACCCACATGTAATCCGTCGAGTAGTAGAGGCCTTCCCTGACCTCGTAGTCGTCCACCTTAACCAACATCTTCACCTCGAGTAGAATATCTTGAGGTAAACATGGTTTTAAGATTAACTGTAAAGAAAGGGTTCGGTAAACGGTTGGATGCCTCCATCGAGATAGCGACGTAGGCATCGAACGTTATATGATTCATCCTCGCCGAGTAGGCTCCACCAATACTCCCTTTTCACCAATCTCGTCGCTGAGTCAGCTCGAACCTAATAAAGGGCTAGCGAGGAAGGTTACACTAAAAAATCTTGGGGTTGACGAAGTAAAACTTTATATTATCAAACAAATTATATGTTTCTTCGGTGGATGTTACTTGAAATTATCTTTCATTCGTAATTTAACGGTTTTGTTGTTCCTCACATTGCTATTTATGCTTTTAAATGTGTATGTAGCCGCAGCTAAGGCCAAATCAACGATCTCGATTGAGGTGAGAACGGACTCACCTCAACCCTTAGGTACAACATTCTGGTTCACAATAACGATCAACCCCCCAGTATCCACAACGATCACCCTGACATTCACAAAGCCTGACGGCACGGTCTACGTCACGACAGGGGCCGAACCTAGGCCGGGATTCCAGGTTTACGATTTCTATTATACGCCTGACATGGTTGGAAACTGGACGGTCATCGCCTCGTGGCCCGGAAACGATCAGCTAGAGGGAGCCGTATCGGAGCCCGCAACCTTTAGAGTTATCCCGGCTAAGCTTCCAAGCAGCTTCTCCGATATAAGGCTCTCGAGCGATAGGATAACTATAGGGGAAGCGATAACCGTCTCGGGAAGGCTAAACCCGCCTATAAGCGGTGCTAGGATCACGTTGATGTTCGTTCCAATAACTGCTGGTCGATCTAACGAGTTTCGCTACACATTAACAGGTGAGAACGGTTCATTCTCATTCACCTTCAAACCGATGTACACGGGGGAATGGAAAGTTTACGTGAGTTGGGAAGGAAACGAAAATTACGCGGCTGCCAGCAGCGGCGGCCTCCCATTCTTCGTTGAGGAGAGGAAGCTCCCAGTAATGGAGATAGCGATCGGAGGAGTCGCCGCCGCCGTGCTCGTTATCTTCTTCCTATTAAGGAGGCGGCGGACGTAAATCGTTAAGCAACACATTACCCTTAAGGCTGAGTGACAAACGTCTCGGAAGTGTCTATTCTAAGAACTAGGTGCACCTGAACGATGGTTGAAGAACCTTTTTGAGATTTCTCCTCGAAAATGCCAGAGTTTCACCTTTGGTGTGTATCACCCATGAACACTAGTCGTGAGAAGCCCTTTTTAGGCAGTTCCTCTTATGGGGAAGACGTGGAGGTCAACAGGTATGGAGACTAAATTGAAGGTCTTAGCGGTCTCAGCCATCTTGGTCATGGTTCTCTTATCCTCCCTCTCAGTTCTGCCGCTCGTCGCCGGAGCAACCAGTAATGTCGAGGAGAGGCAGAACAGGCGGTTAGTCGTACACATCGTTAGGCATAGGCCGCATCCTAGAGCACAGATCGCGAGGCAGTTCTTCAGGGGAGCCTCTGCAGTGACGATCGAGGGAAGCGTGGCGGCTTACCACCGAAACATACTCGTACTGGATTCGAACGGCGAGAACATAAACGTCATACTACTGCCCATCTGGAGGTATGGAGCCGACGTGGTAAACGTCTCAGGTCTCTTCGAGAAGGGATACCTCCAAGTCGGGGACTCCGTGGTTGTGAAGGCCCTTCAGAGAACAGTAACGAACAGTAACGGCGTAAGCATAGTCACGGTTGTAGCGTACGAGATCGAGAACATCTCGGGAGGCTACACCCTCTACGCCGTCACACCATTCAACGTCAGAGCGTCAAACGAGTAGGCTGAGGATAACCGCCATCTAGGAAAGAATCCCCCCATAACTTTCCCTCTAATTTTTTAGTTCAGCTAAGATAAACGTTAACGGTCTCCCTGCCAGCGAAGGCAACCTTAAATACCTTATTTTTAACATACTTTATATTGCGGTTTGCAGGTTATTTCTTAGCCATCTAAGAGTTGAGGAAGAGTTCCCGAGGGCGAGAGTATGACCGAAATCGGGAAGAAGATAAGGATAGACCGCATTATGAACCGGAACACTAGAAAAACAGTGATCATACCCATGGACCACGGCATAACTGTAGGTCCAATAAAAGGCCTGATCGACGTGAAGTCGATCGTCAACAAGGTTGCTGAGGGAGGCGCCAACGCCGTCCTCATGCATAAGGGAATGGTAAAAGCCGGATATAGAGGATACGGCAGGGACATAGGGCTTATACTGCACCTATCCGGAAGCACCA
>Ga0209410_1001898_pt1 | contig 10156 bp, 11 predicted proteins | sample Mar14436cmmetaG_FD_184135 | JGI IMG/M metagenome (GOLD analysis project Ga0209410, IMG submission 184135) | Marine hydrothermal vent microbial communities from Guaymas Basin, Gulf of California to study Microbial Dark Matter (Phase II) - Marker... ... | reverse complement strand
ATATTATGCCTTATTTTATCAAGTTTCTGCCCTCCTTCTCGCCAAGGGTCTTTCATTTTTCAAGCACAGTGGCGTTTTGGCAACTTTTAACAGAGAGTTTGTAAAAACTGGAAAGATAGATAAAGAACTGGGGAAATTTTACAACCGTATGTTTGAACACAGAAAAACAGGAGATTATGGAGAACTCGTTGAGTTTGAAGAGGAGGATGTGAAAGACAGGCTAAGAAAAGCTATTGAAATGAAAACGGGAGGAATTTCTGGATACTGTTGAAAAGCTTATGGGGGAAAAGTGATGTTTTGATATTTCATGACGAGACAGATAAAGCTGGTGAACAGAGGATGAGGGGACATGTGTTATTATTTGTTCCTACAAAACTTCGGCTTTTTCATTCAAGCCCACTTTTCAAGGATGAGGGAGAAAAAATTGAATTGAGCCCATTGGAAGAGTTATTTTCAAAAATTGAGAAATTGCGAAAATCCTTTGGAACAGATCACAAGTTTCACTTTAATGAAATATCGGGAATTAAATGGACAAATGGATAGAGTCTAATGAAGCAGAAAAACAATTAGTTGCTATTGGTGTTGACGCTTTACGCTGGTAAGGGATGCGTATTTTTAAACAACCACTTTATTGCAAGATTGCTGCTGGGATATACCATTCGAAAATGCCTGTAAAGGAAAGACTGGCAAGTATATCTGAATTTAAAGATGGAAAGATAAATGTCCTTGTGGCATGCAGAGCTCTGGATGAAGGATTTGATGTTCCTGCTGCGGAAACAGGGATTATTGTGGCTGGCACAAGCAGTGTAAGGCAATGGATACAGAGAATGGGTAGAATACTGAGAAAATCTCCATCGAAAGAGTATTCAAAGATATATGTAGTGTTTGTGGACATGATTGAGCAGGATATTTTCACAGAAAAAGATCTTGCAGAGTTTGAAAAAGAAGCAATAGCTATTGAACTGATACGTTTGGTGGGAAGAAAATAAGGTCAACGTTGCCTAACAACGGATAAAAAGTTTCGCTACACTTCGCTTAAATTTGCACCACTCTCGCTCCGCAAGCTTCACATATCCCCGGAGCGTTAAGTGAAATTACTAAAAACGATAGTTGGTGAAAAAGAGGAGCCAAATGAGAAGACAACCTCAAACTTTTCAAAATTATTCGAATCGACTACAAAAAATCTATGATTGATAAAGAAGTGAGGTTAGATTGTGTATTAACCAGCTATGTAAGGAGGAAGGCTTATGGAGGAATTACTGAGAGAGCAAAGGGAAAAGATACGAAGTTACTACAAAAGGATTTCCAAACTCTCTGAATTTCAACAGGAAAAAATACTCCGTCACAAGCGAACAGCACTTGTTGATTTTTTGAGAACATCAGAAAAAATAGATCAGATGACAGAGCTAGATGTTGGGAAAATGATCTCGAATCTGTGGGCTTACAATGCGTGGACCAACAAAGATTATGTTGTTGAAAATATAGTGAGGGACAACACTCTCTCTAAATTGAAAGAATATTTCAAGAAGTTGCTACATAGCGATGAACCTTTTGAAAAGCGCTTTGATGATTTCAGCAGGAATGTGAAGCATTTTGGACCCGCATCTATAACAGAGATTTTATGCCTCTACGATCCCACACGATATGGCATCTGGAATGACAAAGCAAGGAAAGCTTTGAAGATACTTGGCTTTAACACCCCGCTTTTGAACAAGTACCACATCACTGGAAAAGAATATGTTAGGGTGAATGATACTCTCAAATTGATTGCTGAAGAGCTCAGAAATCTTGGTTTGATGGATGTGGATCTTCTAATGGTGGATCTGTTTCTCTGGTTGGTATGGAAACTCAGTAGTAGGGAAGAGAAAGAAGCAGAAAAACTTGCTGGTAAGGCAGTGAAAGATTTCGATCACAATGAAATTCGTGACTTTATAAAACAGATAGGAATATGGCTTGGATTTGAAGCGAACACGGAAGAGCTCATTGCCAAAGGTGCACAGGTGGATGTAGTTTGGAGAGTCCGGATAGCAAACCTTGGGGTGATAACCTACGTTTTCGAGGTTCATAGGAAAGGGTCAATAGACAGCTTGATACTGAATCTTCAAAAAGCTACAAGTAATCCCACTGTGCAGAAAGTCATAGCTGTTTCATCTGAGGAGCAAATCGAGAGGATTAAAAAAGAGGTAGAACCACTTCCAGAGAATTTTCGTAAAATGCTTGGATATTGGAATGTTGTTGATGTCATAAATACACACGAAAAACTCGCAGAGGTAATTGAAAACCTGAGCAAACTCGAACTTGTAAAGAGTCAGTTCGAGAATCTATCGGAACACTGAAGATGAAACTTCGAAGATTGTAAGATTTCTTATTTAAGAAATTATAATCACCCAGAGAACAACATCCCTATCTGATAAACCCCAACGGATACCACGTATGCAAGGATCGGAAGGTATATCAGGCTGAAGATAGCCCATTTCCATCCTATCTCACGTTTTATCACAGCTATAGTGGCTATGCAGGGTATGTATATCAACGAAAACAACATAAAAGAATACGCAGAAAGTGGTGTAAACATACTCTTTAAAGCGTCCGTTAATGTTCCTTCAAAGAGCGTTCCAAAAGTTCCCACAACCACTTCCTTAGCCATCGTTCCGAAAAGAAGGGCAACACCTGCTTGCCAGAATCCAAAACCTGCCGGTTTGAAGATCGGAGCTATTGCTTTTCCAAGGATGCCCGCTATACTGTTTTCACTGGCATAGTCAACGCCCGGTGGAAGACTCGCAAGAGCCCACAGAATTACGACGACTGCAAATATAATGGTCCCCGCCTTCCTTAGAAATACCATACTTCTTCTTATAGCTTCCCCAAATACGTTCCTGAGAGAAGGAAATCTGTAAGGTGGAAGTTCCATGATCAATGGAGAGGTTTCTTTTTTGAAAAACACGGTTTTGAATAATTTTGCCATCAGTATGGCAAGAACGATTCCTATAAGGTACATCGAGAATATCACGATTCCTTGATTTCTGGGAAAGAATATGGATACGAAGAGTGTGTATATGGGAAGTCTGGCACTGCAGGACATGAGGGGATTGACGAGAACAGTGATTATTCTATCCTCTTCAGACTCTATTGTTCTTGTCGCCATTATAGCTGGGACATTGCAACCGAATCCAAGAATCATGGGGATGAACGATTTACCATGAAGTCCTATGGCATTCATAAGCCTATCCATGACGAAAACCACCCTTGCCATGTATCCACTGTCTTCCAGAAGGGCTATCGCAAGAAACAGCAAGAATATGTTGGGTAAAAACACTAGAACAGCTCCCACACCCCCAATTACCCCATCACTTAAAAGAGATACCAGAACATCTGAAACCCCGTGAGCTTTGAGATATCCTCCTACAGAATCTGCGAGCCATCCAAAGAAGGAGTCTATCCAATCTGCGAATATTCCACCTATGGAGAATGTGAGTTGAAAGGTGAGCCACATTAATAAAAGGTATATTGGTATCCCAAAAATTCTGTTCGTGAATATTCTATCCAATCTATCCGTTAGATTTATTCTTTCCTCCAACGTTCTCTTCTTTTTCACGAATTCTTTCACTATTCCATGTACTACAGCGTATCTCAGCTGGGGAATTATGGATGCTACATCATCGTTGTATTTTCTCTCAAGTTGAGAAATCGCCCTAGAGAGTCTCACACTCAGCTCTTTCCAGTGATCTTTTAGTCTCTCTTTGACACGCTCTGTGATCTCCGCATCCTGTTCCAAAAGTTTTATAGCGGTCCATCTCAGAGGATAATCGAAGCTAGGAAGATAGGTTTTCAGCGCCTCCTCAATTTCCTTCACATATTCTTCAAAATCTGTGGAATATTTTATGACATCCGGATTTGGTTTATTCCTAGTTGCATCTACTATCGCTTCTTTAAGCTCAGGAATCCCAAGCTTTTTAATCGCCACGGTCTCAACAACAGGTACTTTTAAGCATTTTGAAAGCCCTTTGGAATCTATCTCAATTCCCTGCTTTTCTGCATCATCGATCATGTTCAGATCTATGATGACATTTGCCTTCATTTCCAAAAGTTCCAGAACAAGATACATATTTCTCTCCAGATTGGTGGAATCGACTATCACAACTACTACATCTGGATGATCATGAATCAGGAAATCACGTGCTATCCTCTCATCTATCGAATAAGCTGTTAATCCATAAACTCCTGGCAAATCGATTACCCTTATCGTGTTCTCACCATGTTCGAAATAGCCTTCTTTTTTCTCAACGGTAACACCTGGCCAGTTCCCAATATGTTGATGTGAACCGGTCAAAGCGTTGAACACAGTTGTTTTGCCAACATTTGGATTCCCTGCTAAAGCAACGATGATTTCTTTCGCTTTATTCTGAACGACTTCGTTTTGCGAAAATCTCATCTTTTCACCTCCAGGGGTTGAACAATTATTTTACTTGCCATCCCAGCTCCTAGACCCAGCCTCATACCATTTCTCCGAAGGATAACAGGCCCTGGGAACAAGTTCACGATCACTTCCACCACATCCCCTTCAACAAGCCCCATCTTTATGAGTCTTTCTCTTAACCCTCTCCCAGCGTTTATGTTGATTATTCTCACTACCCCATGTCTTATCATGCTGAGGGGCATTCTCACCACTCCTTTTCAACCACGATTGATCTTGCTTCTTCTTTTCTAAGGCTCAGTCTGAAATCTCTAACTTTTATTTCGAGAGGATCACCAAGTGGAGCTATTCTCTCAATTTTCAGTTCAGTACCTGGTATTATCCCCATGTTCATCAATCTTTCTTTGATACGAGGATCACCAACAACTTTCACAACTTTTACCACCTCTCCTGGCTTGAAGTCATCAAGGGTGGCGTTCATATTCGAACCCTCCTTTAGAAACTTTTTGAGATCATTCAAAACCCCCCTATTTTGTCGAAAGTATATGAGAAGAAGATTGAGTTTTTCATAGAAGGATTCCGTCATGTGATGTTCCACACCACAGGCGAGTTTCTCAGATTCCTTCTCTTCGATTCCTAGGATCTCGTTGAAGAATTTGAAAAGCATCTTATGCTTCTGGTATATACGCTGTGCCTCTAGGATTCCTTGTTGTGTCAGTTTTATATAACCGTATTTTTCGTGAACCACGAATCCTTTCTCCGACAGTTTTCTGACTGCTTCCACTGCCGATGAAGTTTTCACAGGTAGCCTTTTAATGATATCCTTTATCCTTGCAACGTCTTTCTCCAGTTGCACTTCATATATAACTCTTAGATAATTCTCAAGACTTTCTGTCATGACCATATTTTCATACCTCCTATAAAAAGTAGGTATTCCTACTTTTCATAGAAAATCCTATATCAAAATTTTTGAAATGTCAAGAAAGGAAAACCTCAAGGAAATGTCACACTGTTTTGAACTAAAAGGAAGAATAAATATTTAAAAAGTATCCACATGATACAAACTCGTTGCCTTATGATGTGCACAGGTATATGAAAAGGTAGGGGCTACCTCTTTATGAATGGAACGCAATAGATGCAAAAGCCAGCACAGCGTAATCATGGAAGAGGGAAGTTTATAACGGGATGTTAAACGAAAATATGATAGACTTCCCTGTAAGGATATCGTAGTGGTGGATTGGCATTACGAGCCAATGGATCGATATCCATCGATTCCTTATTTCCTTGAGAAGGGTTTCTCAAAGTATTACTGGCCTGTTGGAAAAATCTTGAGACGGCGAAGAGATTCTTTGAATATTCCAAAAAACAGGCAAAAAAGTTGGATAGGGAGGAGAATGTTCTTGGAATACTCGTGACGGATTGGCACCTTCCATCGAAGAAGCTTTACGAAGCTTTTAAAGAGAAAAGGAAAGAAGATTTGATGGAGGTATTGGAATACATCTCAAAGAGCTGGAAGGGAAGTTGAAATGATAAGAGCAGATGTTATATTGAATGGCATAGTGGAAGAGTTGAAAAGGGCTAATATCGTCATTAACGACGAAGTGAAAAGGTTCGTGGATAGCTATACTGGACCCTTCTCCTACGCCATAAAGGAAAATTACAGAGTGGCAGAAAAAGAAAGTCTACCTTTGTGCCAGGATACAGGGCTTGTCGAATTCTTTGTATTTCTTGGACATGAAGTGGTACTTGAAGAGCCGATATCTGAAACTCTTCAAAGAGCTGTGAGAAAGGTGTATCTTGAAAGCCCTTTCAGGTATTCCGTGGTTTCGGATCCTCTTTTTGAAAGGAAAAACACTGGTGACAACACTCCCCCTGTAGTTCATGCGTTTCAAATTGAAGGAAAAAAACTTGAAATAAGGTTCCTCGTGAAAGGGGGAGGAAGTGAAAATCTCACAAGGCTTTACATGATGAGGCCATCTTCAGATGTCGAGGAAGTGAAGAGGATCGTAATAGATCACATAAGAGAAAACGCTTCGAATTCCTGCCCTCCCCTTCACATAGGTGTAGGAATAGGAGGTAGCCCAGAGAAAGCACTTCTGAACTCGAAACTCGCTCTTACGAAGTCCTTTTTCGAGAGAAACGAAGATCCAAGATATGCGAAGCTTGAGGAGGAAATCCTATCGGAGATAAATTCCTTGAAAATAGGATTCCAGGGGCTTGGAGAAGGTATAACGGCATATGCCGTCCATATCGAATATTCACCAACACACATAGCGATCTTACCTGTTGCAATTTCTGTCGATTGTTACCTTTGCAGGAGGGGAAAACTTGTCATTGAAGATCGGTGAACTCAAAGTAGGGCAGGAAATCCTTTACACAGGAGAGCTCATCGTAATGAGAGATCAGGCTCAAAAAAGAATCCGAAAGATACTGGAGAATGGAGAGAAACCATCTTTTGATCTCTCCGGGAAGATAGTCTTCTACGCAGGGCCTGCCAAAACTCCTCGCGGAAGAAAGATCGGAGCGATTGGACCAACAACGAGCGAGAGGATGGATGTTTTTTTAGAGATGCTCTTCAAACTCGGAGTCATCGCAACAGTTGGGAAGGGGAAGAGATCGAGAAGAGCTATCGAGCTTCACAGAAAGTGGAGAAGGGTTTACTTCATAACACCAAGTGGGACTTCTGCCTTTCTTGCAAACCGTGTGGTTGATCTTCAGGTTCTGGATTTCGAAGACCTCGGACCCGAGGCTGTGTACAGAATTGTCGTTAAAGATTTCCCTCTCATGGTAGCGATAGATACCAGAGGAAACCATCTCTTTGCGTACCCTTCCTCGTAGCACTTCGAATAGCCTAAATCTTGTGGTATATTCTCTATAGATATTTCAAAAGGAGTTGAAAGAGTTGAAAGTGGGCATAGCCCTGAGCGGAGGAGTCGACAGTGCAGTCGCCCTTTATCAGCTTCTTGAAGAAGGTCACGAGGTCAAGGCCTATCACATGAAAACTCTCAAAGATGAGTTTTTCGTGAAAAAAACGATAAAGAAGAAGATATGCTGCAGCCCTTCAGATACGATGGATGCCATAAAGATCGCGAAGAAGCTCGGCGTGGAGCTTGAGATAGTGGATCTCTCAGATTCCTTCAAAGAACTGATCGTGAGAAGATTCAAAGATGATCTTTTAAAGGGGTTAACACCCAATCCATGTGTTCATTGCAACAGGTTAATAAAATTCGGTATTCTCATGGATCGTGCTCTCGAAGATGGTATGAAACTGTTTGCGAGTGGACATTTTGCAAGGATCGTCTATTCCGAAAAATATGGAAAGAAGATGATAGCGAAAGCAAAAGATCAGAAAAAGGATCAAAGCTATTTCCTAGCGCTTCTATCTCCGGAAAGAATAGACAAACTCGTTTTCCCAAACGGAAACAGCACAAAAGAAGAGAACAGGGAACTCGCTGAGAGGATAGAGCTTCACGTTTCGGCAAAGCCAGAGAGCCAGGATGTGTGTTTCATACCGGATGGTAAGATAGAGAGCTTCTTGGAAGATGAAGGAGTGGGTAAAAGGAAGGGACTGATCGTGGATGAAGATGGTAGAATACTTGGAAGTCACAACGGACATTTTCTGTACACGATTGGACAGAGAAGGGGGTTGAAGATAGCTGTTGGGAAGAAAATGTACGTTAAAAAGAAGGTTCCAAACATGAACTTCGTGGTTGTATCGACTCTAGATGGCCTTTTCTTCAAAGGATTGATAGCCAGTGACCCAGTGTGGCACGCTAGTCTTCCTGAAAAATTCGAAGCAACCTGTAAGGTCAGAAAGAAAGCTCAGGAAGTTGGGTGTCTTGTTAAGAAAAATGGTAGCGAAATCATCGTTGAATTCGAAAGGGAGGTTTTTGCGGTAACACCTGGTCAAATAGCTGTTTTTTATGATGGTGATATATTGCTTGGTGGAGCGGTCATAAAGGAGGGCGTGGAATGAGGAGTGTGGTTCAAAACAAGGTTGAGGAATTTTTGGAGATACTGAGATGGGACAAAACAAAGTGGAAAGATTTCTGGAGAGCTTACAGGAACAAGTATGGACCTATAATTCCCGAATACGAACGAATCCACTCTGTGGATGAAACGTTATTAGAGAGAACCCTGGAAAATTTCGAACGAAGGGAACTCGATAGGTTGAAAAGGAGCTGGATGGAGAAATCCAAAGAGCACAAGATGAAATGTGCAGAAACGCTCTCATCGAGAGAGGACCTTTTGGATCTCCACAGGGAAGATTTCGTTCTCTTCATAATGGGTCTTCTGGGATTTTCAGATTGGACGGCTGTCAAAGGGAATAAAGAATGGGTCGTGGTGGTGGATGTCGTTTCGTTGTGGAGAAAGGGAATACTCGAGAGGCTTTCCGATGTTGCTCTTCAGGCTGTGAATAGATTCAGGGAAGGAAAAACCCGAGGAGATTTCGTAGAGCCTTTCGATTATTTAACTGAGAAACTTGAAAAGATCTTGAAAGAAAATACAGAGAGAGATAAAAAGCTGCTTGATGTATGTGAGATGCTGAGAAGGGAAGTATCCTACTACGATTGGGTCGGCTTTTACCTGGTGGATCCTCAGAAAGAGAAAGAGTTGATTTTAGGGCCTTTCTCAGGAGAGCCAACAGAGCATGTCAGAATTCCATTTGGAAGAGGAATATGCGGTCAGGCAGCAGAGAGAGAAACAACGTTCCTTGTTCAGGATGTAACGGAAGAAACCAACTACCTTTCTTGCAGTCCCAAGGTCAAGTCTGAAATAGTCGTTCCGATTTTTAAAGATGGGAAAGTGGTTGGAGAGTTGGATATAGATTCTCACAAAGAAGCACCATTCAGGGATGAAGATGTGAAGTTCCTAGAGAAGGTTTGTCAAATGGTGTCAGAAATTCTCTGACATCACTCGAGTACGACCTTTTCAAAAACTTTTTTGAATACTTCCTCATAAAACGGGATACCCCATATCTTGAGGTTCTCGATTGCTTGGTGATACCACATACTTTCCCCACTTACAACAGTTATTCCAGCTTCTCTGGCCATCTCTTGAAGATGGGTTTTTATATATATAACATCGTAAACTAAAGATAGATGCGAGAGGTCCTCAGGTGATATATCGAAGAATTTCTCTCCTCTCATACCAACGGATGTTGCGTTGAAAAGAGCGTTAGATTCCTTCAAAGAATCCTTTAAAACATCCAACCTTCTGGGAATTATCTCAGCATGATCTCCGAAATCTTTTGATAATCTTACAGCTCTCTCAAAAGTTCTGTTCACAAGGTAGACTCTCTCAACACCGAGTTTCAAAAGGCCATAGAGCAAGGCTCTGGATGCACCACCTGCTCCAACGAGGGTAACCACCCTGGGTACTTCTATCCTCTCTAGGGACCTTACGAATCCTTTCCAATCCGTGTTGTAACCTTTGTTTTTGAAAACACAGTTGACAGCTCCCACATTTTTTGCATTCTCATCTAAAGCTATATACCTCATAATTTTTTCCTTGAACGGCTTTGTCACGTTGAAACCATCGTATTCTCTCAAAATATCATGAACTTCCCTCTCGAAATCCTCTGGTTGAACGTTCAAAGCGTCGTAAGTGGATTTTTCCCCTATTAACTCGAAGTACTTGTTGAAAACCTTGTAAGACATACTCTCTGTGACAGGGTATCCCAGTATTCCTAGCTTCATCTTCGATACCTCCTCATGAAAAATGGTTCAGAAGGAATGTTAC
>Ga0209410_1001897_pt1 | contig 10157 bp, 13 predicted proteins | sample Mar14436cmmetaG_FD_184135 | JGI IMG/M metagenome (GOLD analysis project Ga0209410, IMG submission 184135) | Marine hydrothermal vent microbial communities from Guaymas Basin, Gulf of California to study Microbial Dark Matter (Phase II) - Marker... ... | reverse complement strand
CCCCGTTTTTTTAACAGGGCCGCGAAGTCCATGTTTGCCAGTGAGCAGATCGGGGCTAATATTTGTATATGCACACTTTCGGGGTGATTGCGGATGCCATGGGGTAACGGGACCGGACCGATGTGGCGTGGCCGGGGGCGGCACATGGGACGAGGCCGCGGATGGAGGCGGGGCCGTGGTATGGGGGGTCGCTGGGGCGTGGGGTTCGCTCACCCTCCCGGGTCGGTAAGGGAAGCACCCCCCGCGGCCGTAGTCCGGGTGGATCCCGAAAAATGCGTGGGATGTGGAAAATGTGCTGAAGCCTGTCCCTTCGGCGCCATCGAGATCAAGGAGGGGGTAGCCACGGTCAACGAGGTCCTTTGTCGCGGCTGTCGGGCCTGTGCCTCCGTCTGCCCTACTGGGGCCATCTCTTAGGGAATGGGGGTCACCGTCATCTACGACAACCGAGCCCAACTCCCTCTCAGGGAGGGCTGGGGGTTTTCGGTCCTGATCCGGCTTCCCGAAAGGGTCATACTTTTCGATGCCGGGGCGGATAGGCTCGTCCTCAAGCATAACGTGGAGACGTTGGGCATCGACCTCTCACAGATCACCGATATCTTCCTCTCCCACCCACATTGCGACCACATCGGTGGGCTCTCGTATGTATTGGAAGAGGCGAAACGGGTGCGGATTTGGGCTCCCGCGGTGATGGAGGAGTACCTCCGTCCCCGGGCCAAATCGGCCAAGGCCGAGCTCTTCCCCATAAAGGGGCCCAGGAAGCTCGGACAGGGTCTGTGGAGTACCGGGGCCATGGGCCGGGGGATAAAGGAGCAAGGGCTGGTGATCGCTACCGAAGTGGGCCCTATACTCATCACCGGGTGTGCCCATCCCGGGGTGCACCGCTTGGCGGCCCGGGCCGCTTCCCTGGCCGGCGCCAGATTACGCGCCGTGCTCGGGGGATTCCATCTGGCAGGGATCGACACGGAGCGGCTTTCTGCTTTGATCGAGGCATTGGGGGAATCGACCTCCGCGGTCTTTCCGGGCCACTGCACCGGAAAGGCCCCCACCGAAGCCCTCCTTGCCGCGTTTCCGGGAAGCGAGGCCCTCAGGGTCGGCTTCTCCCGGGCACTGGCTTGAGACCTCCGTTCGAAGGGAAATCCCTGAGCACCCTTCCCGATGATCCCTGGCTGCAGCCGAAATCGCCGAACGCAAAGCGACTCGTGACCTCGGTTCCGTCGCGGGAACAAGACAAAAATGAAAGTTGTTTTCTTTTGCTCCCCAGAGTATAAACCCCACCCGGAGGCGAGATATGAGCGCACGCGAGATCCGTCCCGGGATCTTTTGGGTCGGCGTGAACGACCGTACCACCGACCTCTTCGAAGGGGTCTGGCCCCTGCCCCATGGGGTGAGCTACAACGCTTATCTCGTGGTGGGAGAAAAGATCGCCCTCATCGACGGAGCCAAGGCGCCCTTTGCCGGGGAGCTCTTGCGCAATATCTCCGAGGTGGTTCCCCCGGAGAAGATCGATTATCTCGTGGTGAACCATATGGAGCCGGATCATTCCGGGTCCCTTCCCCAGCTCCGCCGCGCCGCCTCCGGTGCCGCCGTCCTCGCCACCCAAAACGCCCTGCCCATGCTCGCCCGGTTCTACGGGATCACCGAGGGGGTGCGGGCGGTGTCCGACGGGGAGTCGCTCGATCTCGGCGGAAAGACCTTGAGGTTCTTCCACATCCCCTTCGTGCACTGGCCGGAGACCATGGCCACCTACGAGGAGACCCAGAAGGTGCTCTTTTCCTGCGATGCCTTCGGGGGGTTCCGAGCCCTGGACGGGGTGTTGTTCGACGATGAAGTGGATGTGGCGGAATACGAGGATGAGGCCCTGCGGTACTTCTCCAACATCGTGGGGATGCAGTCCAAGGCGGTGCTCCGGGCCATCGAGAAGCTCGCGGACCTTGCAATCGAGGTCATCGCCCCCTCCCACGGGCTCGTGTGGCGCAAGGATCCGGGGCACATTGTAGAGCTCTATTCCCGTTGGGCGCGGATGGAGGCCCGTCCCGAGGTCACCATCGTTTTCGGCTCCATGTACGGGTTCACCGCCCGGATGGCCGAGGCGGTGGCCCGGGGAATCGCGGAAGAAGGGGTTCCAGTGCGGGTCTTAGACGCCGGTAGGGTACACGTAAGTTTCCTCATCCGGGAGGCGTGGAAACGGAAGGGCCTCGTCATCGGCGCTCCCACCTACGATACCGGCATATTCCCTCCGGTGGAGTATTTCCTTCGGCTCCTCGAGCGCAAACGCCTCCGAGACCGGGTAGTGGGGCTCTTCGGCTCCTACGGCTGGAAGGGCGGCTCGGTCCCGAAGATGCGGGAGCGGGTGGAGGCCTTGGGGTGGGAACTCGTGGGGGAAGTCTCCTTTCACGGCGCCCCCACCCCCGAGGACCTGGCGCGGGCCCGGGAACTGGGGAGGAAGGTGGCGGAGCGGGTTGGCGCCGTGGCCCCGGAGGCCTAAGATCTCCGTGAAAGGACGGGGGTCTCCGAGAAGAGGAGATTCCCACTATGGGGCCCAAAGAATGGAGGAGCGCTAAAGGAGGAGTGGTGGAGTGGAAGAAGCTTGTGGAGCGGGAGTATTTCGAGACCGATCAGGACTTCGTGGAGAACGTGCTTCCCCTAGGATCGGTTGATATCTCCTCCTTCGGGTTGATCGCCGACGCCACCCGGTACGCGCTGGTTGCCGAGGGAGAGGAGATCCACATCCGCCCGGAGATCGCTTCCCTCAAGCAGATCCTGGACTCCCTCTCCCGTGGGGGTACGGCGGTATCGCCGCGGGACGCCGAAACGGCGGTGCAGCGGTTCGCGGAGCTGTGGGAAGAACGAATCAAGGCCAAGGGAAAATGGGAAGCGCTTCTGGACTTCGCCCGGGAACGGGGGGAGATCCGGGAAGGAAAGCCTGAGGAGAAGAAGCGGCGGGGCTGGTTCTTCCGGCGCTAGCCCCGTCGCCCGATCCCTTCAGCGGCTTATCTCCAACGAGATCTCGTTGGCGTGCTTCAAGGTCTGGCCCACCAGGCACGCCCCGATGAACGCCCGCGCTCTGTCCTCGAGCTCCGCAGGGAGCGAGGGAAACCGAAGTGTGGCGGAGAAGTTCGCGAGCCGCGTGGGGGCTTGGACCGTCTCCGCCTGGGCCTCCACCTCGATTCCCTCGGGGGAGAGGCCGTTCTTTTGAGCAAATAAGGCCGCGAAGATCCCCACACACGAGGCCAGGGCCGCCACCACGAGCTCGGGAGGGGTGGGGCCTTTGTCCTCCCCGCCCTTGTCCGGCGGGAGGTCCACGGTGAATTTGTGCCCGCGGATCTCGATATCGAACGAGATCCCCCCGGCGTACGTTGCCTTCGCCTTTGTCGCCATTTATCCTCCTTTCTCCACCATCCCACTAGTTTTAAACCACTCCACCGCCCGCCTCAGGGCCTCCTCGGCCGGCATGGGTTCATACCCCAGCTCCTCCCGCGCCTTCCGGATATCGAAGAACTCGTAGTACCGGGTCATGCGTACCGTGTCCGGGGTCATCCGGGGCTTCCCGCCGGTGAGGAGGCAGAGCCAGATATTGAGGTATGAGAGGGGAAGCGCCAGGGCGTAGGGAAATCTGTACTTGGGTGCCGGAAGCCCGGTAATCCGGGAAAGGGTGTCCAGGAGTTCCTTCATGGTGAGATTTTCCCCGCCCAGGATGTAGCACTCCCCGACCCTTCCCCGCTCCAGGGCAAGGAGGTGACCTCGGGCTACGTCTTCGGCTGCCACCACGTTCATCCCCGTATCCATGTAGGCGGGAAGCTTGTGCCTCAGGAAATCCAGGATCAGCTGCCCGGTGGGGGTGGGCTTGATGTCATAAGGGCCCACGGGGAAGCTGGGGTTGACGATCACCACCGGAAGTCCCCTCTTCGCGAACTGAAGCGCCACCTCTTGGGCAAGGTATTTGCTCTTTTTGTAGTCCCCGATCAATACCTCGGGGCGCACCGGGGTGTCCTCGTCGGCGGGGTTTTCCTTCGTGCCCCGGCCCAAAGCCGCGATAGAGCTCGTGTAGACGACCCTCTCCATCCCGAGCTCGTAGGCCGCCCGCAGGACGTTCCTCGTCCCGTCCACGTTCACCTCGTAGATGAGCCTTTTGGGCCGCACCCAAAAGGAGTAGAGGGCCCCCACGTGGAAGACAACCTCACAGCCCTCCATACCCCGCTTTATGGAAGAGAGATCGCGAAGGTCTCCTTCTACCACTTCGATGGGCAGGCCTTGGATGTTGCGGCGGTCCGAGCTCGGACGCACCAGGGCCTTGACCTCGAAACCTTTGGCGAGCAAGGCCCGGACCACGTTGGCCCCGATGAACCCCGTGGCGCCGGTGACGAAGGCCTTCATCTCACCACTTGGAGGAACCGAAGTATCCGTTCATGGGGCCGAAGCGCGACAGGGGCCAGATCCGGAAATACGGCTCTCCGATAAATGCCCGGGCCGGGACAAACCCCCAGTAGCGGGAGTCATAGGAGTTCATGGTGTTGTCGCCCAGGACAAAATAGTAGCCCTCGGGAACCGGCGTGGGGGTGACACCGTACCGCATCCGGGGATCCCCAGCCCAATAGGTATGTGCAGCGGCGAAACCGGGAATTTTTCCGTCCACGTAAACTTTGCCACCCTTGATCTCCACCGTTTGGCCCCCCACGGCGATGAGACGCTTCACGTAGCGAGCGTAGCGGGCCTTGTACCTGATGCCGAGGTCGGAGAGGTCGTCGGCGTCGGGAGGGACCGACACGGCGAGGTCGAGCCGCACCGCCCGGGGGAACTCCCCCCGGAGCACGGTGAACACCAGATCCTCCCCGCGATGTGCCCTGATCCTTTCCTTGAGCACCAGAAGATGGGAGATGGGTTCCCCTCCGACCCCAAGGGAGGGGTCACCGGGATAGACGATCCAATCCCCCGGTTCGAGCCCGGCCACATCCGCGGGGCTTCCCTTCCGAACCCCGGTCACCTTCAGGGACTCCAGGTGGTAGAAGACCACCACGTCTCCCGGCTTGGGATCCCGAAAGTAGTAGGAGATGCGGTCCACGAAGAACCGGTCCCCCGGCTTTATGGTGGGGATCATGGACTCGGAGGGAACGTACATGTGGACGGTGACGAAGTTGATGATGATGAGGGCGATGGCCACCGCCTCCACGATGGCCTCTACCCAACCGAGAAGGTAGGCCGCCACCGGCCCGGGATACCACCCGAAACGGTGGGCCAACCGGACGATCGGTGGCGGTTTTTTCTTCTTTTTCTTGCGGCGGAATCTCATCGGATGTGATGGATGTTGGTGTAGCGGCGCAGGTAAAAGGGCCGCGCCTGGCGGACCTTTTGGGAGCGGCGCACCACCTCGATCCGCTGAACGCTGGGGGAGTATAGGTAGAAGGTGCGCTCCACCCCCACCCCGGCCGCGATCTTGCGCACGGTGATGGTGGCCCGGGCGCCGGAGCCGGCCCGCTTAAGGACTACACCCTCGAATACCACCGTCCGCTCCCGCGACCCCTCCCTGATCCGCTCGTGCACCCGGACGATGTCCCCGGGACGGAACTCAGGGATCTCCTTTTCTGCCGTGAACTTCGCCTCCACCATGCGGATGAGATCGTCGTAGCCCATCATCCCTCATCTCCTTTCAACCGGTCCAGGATGATCGCCGCTGCGGCCCGGACCGAGAGGTGGTTGTAATCGTTTTTCTCCCGCACCGGAGGAAGGAGGGCATCGCAAGCCCAAAGGAGCTCTTCGGCCATGCCGTTGCCGGTGCCGAACAATAACAATACCGGCTTTTCCTCCGTACGCAAATGCTTTCGGGCCTCCTCCCAAGTTATCCGGGGATAGGGGAGCCCCGGACGGGCGGAAGTCCCCCAGATCAGGGGGTCCTGCCCCTCCCATTCGCTTACCATATGAACGCAATCCTCCAAGTCCTCCATCACCGAGATGATCTCCACCGCTTCCACCCGGGAAGGACGCTCCTGGCGCCAGAACTCCAGGATCCGCTGGACGATGGTGCGCTGGGACTCCAGGGGATGGACGATGAAGTAGCGGGAGACGTTGTAGGTGCGACAGCTCCGGGCGATGTCCACGACATCCAGGGAGGTGATGGCGGTGGCCACCACCCCGCCCTTCAGGCTCTTCATGGGGTAATGCATCAGCGCCACGTACAGGTTCGCCATCTCTAGGGGTCGGCCTCGATGGAGAGGCCCAGGAGGTCCGGCCGGTTCTCCAAGGTCTTGCGCCATGCCTCCCGCTCGCGGAAGCGGGCGATCCGCTCGTGGTTTCCCGAGAGCAATACCTCCGGGACACGCATACCCCGGAAGACCCGGGGACGGGTGTACTGGGGATACCCTAGGCGGGGACCGGAGAAGAAGGAATCGGTGGCGGCCGACCAGTACCGTCCCACCACCCCGGGGACCATCCGCGCCACCGCCTCCACCACCACCGCGGCGGGAAGCTCTCCCCCTGCCAACACGTAATCACCGATGGAAAGCTCGAGATCCGCCGTCTCCGCCACCCGCTCGTCCACCCCCTCGTAGCGGCCGCAGAGGAGGACCAACTCCCCTTTGCGGGCGAGCTCTCGGGCCATGTCCTGGCGGAAGAGCTTCCCCTGGGCGGAGAGGAGTATCACGTACGGGCGCCTCCCCACCTCCCGGGTGATCGCATCGACGGCCCGGAAAAACGGCTCCGGCCGCATCACCATCCCTGCCCCGCCCCCGTAGGGGCGATCGTCCACGATCCCCCGGGGATCGGGGGCGAAGGCGCGGAGATCATGGATGTGGATCTCGATGAGGCCCTTCTTCTGCGCCGACCACAGAACCCCGGAGGAAAAGAAAGGCTCCAGCATCTCGGGGTAGATGGTGACGATATCGAACCTCATCCGACCTCCACCACCGTCGGCCTTCCCGCCCGCTCGCAAATCCTCTCGACGACGAAGGAGATCGCCTCGAAATCCCGCTTCTTGAATCGCCGCCGGGCCAGGGGACTGGGACGGAGGATCACCAAATCCAATCCCGGGGTCCACACGTGCACGATCCGGAATTCCCCGGGAGCAAGGTTAGAGACGAGGTATCGGACGAGCTCAACCGGAAGCGTCCTCGCCTCTCGCGTCCGCACCTTCTCCCTTCTTTCCGAACCGTTCCTCATGCCAGAGCTTCATCACCCCGGCCTTGGAGAGGACCCTTTTGGCAGCGTGGGTGGGTTGTGCCCCCTGCCGGAGCCACTCCAGTGCTTCCTCTACGTCTACGGTGATGTCCCAGGGATCGGTGAGGGGATTCACGTGCCCGATCTTGGCGATCACCTTCCCGTCCCTCTTTTCCGTGGCTTCCACCACCACGAGCCGATAGCTGGGCTGCTTCTTCTTTCCTACCCGTTGTAGCCTTATCTTCACCGCCATGAATTATCACCCCGCTTGTGATGTGACACGTCGAGCTGCAAGAAACCCGCGGTCGGGCTTTGCCGGGTAAGTTTACTTCAAAGCCTGGGTTGATTCTCCCGCAGGAAGGACTCCCAGCCGGGAGGAAGCCCCTTCTTCTTTCCCATCCGCTTCATGAGCTTGCGCATCTTCTCGAACTGGGAAAGGAGGCGGTTTACGTCTTGAACGGTGGTACCGGAGCCCCTGGCGATACGGCGCTTGCGGCTGGCACCGATTATATGGGGGTTGGCGCGCTCCTCGGGGGTCATGGATTGTATGATGGCCCGGACCTTCACCAATTCCCGTTCCAGTTCGGGATCATCCGCCATCCGACCGAACCCAGGGATCCGGGAAAGGAGTTGGGAAATGGGGCCGGCCCGTCGTATGGCCTCCAGCTCCTCCAGGTAATCCTGGAGGGTGAACTCCCCGGTGCGGACCTTTCGGGAAAGCTTTTCCAAATCCTTCCCCGCCGCTTCCTCCACCTTTTCGAACAGGCCCGCAAGATCCCCCAGGCCCAGGATCCGGTCGGCCATCCTGGTGGGGTGGAAGACCTCCAGGTCGGGGGGACGTTCGCCTATCCCAACGAACAGGATCGGAAGCCCCGTGGCATATCGCACCGAGAGCGCCGCCCCTCCTCGGGCGTCCCCGTCGAGCTTGGTGAGCACCGCCCCGGTGGTTCCCAATGGGAGGAATGAATTGGCGATCCCCACCGCCTCCTGCCCCACCAGGGCATCCAACACCAAAAGGACGTCCCCGGGGGAGAAGGCCCCGACGAGCTCCGTCAGGAACTTAAGGATCTCTTCCTGGCCCGGCAGTGACCCCGGGGTATCGATGATCAACGTATCCACCGGAACTTTCGGGGCCTCACGGACGGCGGCCCTGAGGTTGATAATCGGATCTGAACCCCCATCTCGAAACGGGACCCCGACCTTCCCCGCAAGAGATGAGAGCTGTTCCGCCGCCGCGGGGCGGAAGGGGTCGGCGCAGAAAAGGAGCGGGTGACGCCCGTGCTTGCGCAAGTATAGGGCGAGCTTCCCCGCGGTGGTGGTCTTCCCCCCTCCCTTGGGCCCCACCAACATTACCAGGGCCGGCTGGCCTCTAAGGTTGAGGGAGGCCACCTCCCCACCCATGATCCCGGCAAGCTCGTCCCGCACGATCTTGAGGAGCTGCTGGGCGGGGGTGAGGGAGGAAAGGACCTCCTTCCCCACGGCGCGGGCGCGGATCCTCTCCGTGAGCTCCTTCACCACCGAGAAGTGCACATCGGCGGAAAGCAGGGCCCTTCGGATCTCGCGAAGACCCTCTTTGACGTCGGCCTCGGAGAGGACACCCTTTCCCCCGAGCCGCTTGAAGATCCGGGAAAGCCTTTCCGTTAGAGACTCGAACACAAACGCAGTCTACTTCGGCGGAAGGATCCTCTCAAGGAGGTCGGTGGCATGGTAGACCCGGGCGAAGTCGGGATGGGAAATCACCTCCAAAAGGAGCTCCACGTTGGTCTTGACCCCCGAGATGCGGAAGCGTTTGAGGGCCGAATACATCCTGAGGCGTGCCTCCTCCCGGTCCTCGCCGAAGGTGATGAGCTTGGCCAGGAGGGAATCGTAATAGGGCAGGACCTCCATCCCCTGGTATATGTGGGTATCGAGGCGCACCCCGATCCCGCCGGGGAGGTGCTCTATGTGGATCCTACCGGTGGAAGGGAAGAAGTCGTGGGCGGGGTCCTCGGCGTTGATCCGGCACTCCATGGCCCAGCCCCAGAACTCGATCTGTTCCTGGGAATACCCCAAGGGTTCTCCCTTAGCGATGCGCAGCTGCTCCCGCACCAGGTTCCTGCCCACCCGGACCTCCGAGACGGGGTGTTCCACCTGGATACGGGGATTGATCTCGATGAAGTAGAACCGGTCCTCGGTCACCAGGAACTCCACCGTCCCCGCTCCCACCAACCCCACCGCCTCGGCGGCCCGGATGGCGGCCTCCCCCAAGGCCCGGCGCATCTCCTCCGAGAGCTCCGGTGCTGGAGCCTCCTCCACCACCTTCTGGTGACGCCGCTGCACGGTGCAATCCCGGGTGCCCCAATGGACGATGTGGCCATGGGAGTCGGCCAGGACCTGTACTTCCACGTGTCGGGGTGAGGGGACGTACGCCTCGAGGTACACCCGGGGATCACCGGTGGCGGCCTTGGCCTCCCTTTGGGCCTGGCGGAAGGCGGGGAGGAGCTCCTCGGGCGAGTTCACCGGGCGGATCCCCCGCCCCCCTCCGCCCGCCACCGCTTTAAGCAAGAGGGGATAGCCGAGCTCGGCGGCCCTCTTTCTTAGTTCCGCCTCGTCCTCGATGGGCCCCGTCCCCGGAAGGATGGGGATCCCGGCACGGGAGACCCGTTCCCGGGTGGCGGCCTTGTCCCCGCACAACCGCAGCACCTCCGCCGGCGGCCCCACGAAGGTGATCCCCATATCGGCACAGATCTCCGCCAGATCCGGATTTTCCGAGAGGAACCCGTAGCCGGGGTGAAGGGCGTCGCAACCGGTGAGCTCACACGCGGCGAGGACCGCGGCGATGTTCAGGTAGCTCTTTTTCGCCGGCCCGGGGCCGATACATACCGCCTCGTGGGCCAGCCGGACGTGAAGGGCCTCCCTTTCCGGCTCTGAGAACACCGCCACCGCCTTGAGCCCCTCCTCCCGGCAGGCCTCCAGGATCCGGAGGGCGATCTCGCCGCGGTTGGCGATGAGGACCTTTTCCATCCTACTCC